>ATLU01000100.1_pt1 | contig 31903 bp, 26 predicted proteins | sample 178751 | NCBI WGS metagenome assembly ATLU01 (sample SAMN02211837, study PRJNA209200) | bioreactor metagenome | isolation source: day 23 sample from continuous culture bioreactor inoculated with sediment... | place: Germany: Wadden Sea | collected 2011
GGTTAACATCGTCGCAAAATAAAGCCTTAAGGAGCAGACCCTGTCTGCATGAGCGGAGAACAACATGATCGGGATACAGTCACGCCACCTAGCACTTCTGATAATGGCGGCATCACTGATGCTCCAGGGGTGCGGCTTTCAATTGCGCGGCAGTACCAATCTACCCAGCACCATAGGCCCTGTCTTTATTCAAGGCGTGGGGGAGTATGAGATCCTGGGAAGGGAGCTCAGCCAGATGATCGCCTTCAGTGATATCCAGGTGGTGAAAAGTACCGAGGGTGCTACCACCGTCTTGAGCATCACCAACCGATCCAGCGATCGTCGCGTGATTTCCGTCGATGGCAATGGCAATGTGGCCGAGTATGAGCTGCATGAAGGAGCCAACTTCAGCCTGAGGGGTATAGATGGCAAGGCGTTGGTTAAGGATCAGCAGATTAATATCACTGGCACCTACCTCAATTCTGAAACGGAAGTACTGGGCAAGCAGCAGGAAGAGAGTGAACTGCGTAAAGACATGCAAAGAGACCTCGCGGCACAGATTATGCGCAGACTACAGGCCCAACTCTGAACGCACTCTGATTTTGCCATGCGTGTACGCCCCCACGAACTGACACAACATATCCAACGGCATGGCCTCGCGCCTATCTATATTGTCAGCGGGGATGAGCCGCTGCAGCGCAATGAGGCGGCCGATGCCGTTCGGATTGCTGCCAGAGCCCAGGATTACAGCAGCCGTGAGATTCTGGACGCAACAGCCAAATTTGACTGGAATGATCTGACCGCTGAAGCCAACAATCTCTCGCTGTTTGCCGAAAAGCGGGTCATTGATCTTCGGCTTCCTTCAGGGAAGCCAGGCCGTGAAGGCGGCAAGGCACTGGCTGAATACGCCGCTCGACCACCTGAAGAGACACTCCTGTTACTCACGCTACCCAAACTGGACAAGAGTCAACTCAGCAGTAAATGGCTCAAGGCTCTGGAATCCAAAGGCGCACTCATTCAAATCTGGCCCATTGAGGGCGGCCGCCTGCAACCCTGGATTGAACAGCGTATGCGCCAGGCGGGACTGATACCCGGCCCCCAGGTTGCGGCACTGCTAGCCGAGCGAATTGAAGGCAACCTGCTCGCCGCCGCCCAGGAGATTGATAAACTCCAGCTCCTTTTTGGATCCGGGGTTATAAATCTTGAACAGCTGCAAGAGTCGGTAGCCGACAGCGCCCGCTATGATATTTATGGCCTGGTCGACAGCGCCCTGGCAGGGAAGATTGGCCGCTGTATCCGAATGCTTAACGGCCTGCACGCCGAGGGCACGGCAGCACCGGTTATCCTCTGGGCACTGACACGGGAAATTCGTCTACTCTGCACCCTGGCACAACAGGTTGAGCTGGGACGATCACCCCAGCAAGTGGTCGCCACGGCTCGAGAGGTATGGGATAAACGCAAGCCGCTGGTTACCCAGGGACTGCAACGGCTAAACCGTGCACAATGGCAAAAACTGCTGCAACTCTGTTGCCTGACTGATCGTGCCATCAAGGGACAAAGCCCGCAGGACCCCTGGCTGCAGATGCAACAAATTTGCACGCGCATGGCGGGTGCCCCTCCACTCAGCGAATAAGCACACTGGCAGATTCTCTCACGCAACCCCGAAACAATTTGTTAGACTTCCCCCATTACACACAGATTACCGAATACCGGAACCGTCATGTCAAGTAAAATGTTAGACATCAACAGCTATATGGCTGATCTTGGCCAGCGTGCCCGGGCCGCATCCCGCCGACTGGCGTCTGCCACCACCGGCGATAAAAATGCCGCTTTACAGGCGATAGCGGAAGATCTAGAGACCCATCGTGATCGGCTGATCAGTGAAAACCAGCGGGACCTCGATGCCAGCAAAGAGAAAGGGCTCGATGCCGCACTGCTGGATCGCCTGGAACTGACACCTGCCCGAATTGACAGCATGATTGAGGGTATCCAGCAGATTATCTCGCTCAGCGATCCGATCGGCGAAATTTTTGACATGAAGTATCGCCCTACCGGCATCCAAGTAGGGAGGATGCGCGTACCTCTGGGCGTTGTCGGTATCATCTATGAATCACGGCCGAATGTGACGGCCGATGCGGCTGCGCTCTGCCTGAAATCCGGTAACGCGACTGTCCTGCGCGGCGGATCCGAGGCCTTCCATTCAAATCAGGCCATTGCTGCCAGTATCCAGCGGGGACTAAAAAAGAGCGGCCTGCCCGCTGATTGCGTTCAAGTGATTGCCACAACAGACAGGGCCGCCGTTGGAGCCATGATCACTATGCCCGAGGCGATTGACGTCATCATCCCCCGCGGTGGAAAAGGACTGATCGAACGTATCGCCAACGATGCGCGGGTCCCTGTTATCAAGCATCTTGATGGCATTTGCCACGTCTACATTGATGACCAGGCCGACAACGGCAAGGCCTTCGATATCGCCATCAACTCAAAAACCCAGCGCTATGGCACCTGCAATACCATGGAAACGCTGCTGGTGGCTGAAGCCATTGCTGAAGATATCCTCCACATGCTGGCTGCCGCTTTTTCCGAACACGAAGTGGAGTTGCGCGGCTGCGCAAAGGCCTGCGCCATGCTGGAAAACTGCCTGCCCGCCACCGACCAGGACTGGGATACAGAATACCTCGGCCCGATCCTCTCGATTCGGATCGTGAAAGATATTGATGAAGCGATCAACCACATCAATCAACACAGCTCGGGGCATACAGAATCCATTATCACTGAGAACTACACACGGGCACGCCAGTTCCTGACCGAAGTGGATTCCAGCTCCGTGATGGTTAACGCATCGACCCGCTTTGCCGATGGCTTTGAGTATGGTCTGGGGGCTGAAATCGGCATCTCTACCGACAAGTTCCATGCACGGGGCCCGGTAGGACTGGAAGGTCTGACCTCGGTAAAATATATCGTATTGGGCGATGGCCACATCCGCACCTAGCACACGCACCCTGCCTGGCGGGGTGCTGCAGCAGCGCCCATGATCGGCATACTCGGCGGCACATTCGACCCCATCCACTATGGACATCTGCGTACTGCTTTGGATGTCCAGCAGGCGCTCGCGCTCTCTGAAATACGCCTAATTCCTCTATCAGACCCACCACACCGGGCAGCCCCGAGCTGCACACCAGAACAGCGCCTGGCCCTGTTACAGACGGCGGTGGCCGACGAACCACGCCTGGTCATTGATACCCGTGAGTTATTGCGTGGCGGAAAAACCTACACCGTGGAGACACTGCTCTCCATAAAAGCTGAACAGCCAGACGAGATCATCTGCCTGATTCTGGGCAGTGACGCCTTTAATGGCTTCCATCGCTGGCATAAACCTGAACAGATCCTGGAACTCGCCCACTTGATCGTTATGCAGCGTCCGGGAGAAGCGGACCCAACGCACTATCATGAACGCATCACCCACCAGACAGCTGATTTACTGTCACAAGCAGCCGGGCTGATTCTGCCGCTGGCCGTGACTCAACTGGAAATATCTGCAACCCATATCCGGAAACTACTAAACGAAGGAAAATCTCCTCGCTACCTGCTTCCTGATGCCGTACTCAAGCAGATAACTGAGCAGAAGCTCTATCATTCGAGCTAAATTTCGGTGGCATCACCATTTTTAATATAAAATTACCACTGTAGTAACTTTTATCCATCACAGCGCAGAGAGATATGCAGACAGACGAACTTCGTGAGCTCATCCTAAAAACACTAGACGACATGAAAGCACTGGACGTAAAAGTGCTGGATGTCAGAGGCAAGACCAGCATCACCGATCTGATGATCATTGCCAGCGGCACCTCCAATCGACACGTCACCTCCATCGCAGAGACCGTAGCCTTTCAAGCAAAAGAGGCAGGGGAGACCCCTCTTGGAACCGAAGGGCTTAAAGAGGGTGAGTGGGTACTGGTTGATCTTAATGATATCGTGCTTCACGTTATGCAGACCAAGGTACGGGATTTTTATCAGCTTGAACGACTCTGGGACCTTGACACACCGGACAGCAGTAGCCAGAGTGCCAAACTGCATTAACGGCTGCCAAATTGACCTGAACAGCATGCGTGGGCCGTCCTGATGGATCGATTCGACCGTATTTTTGATCTTCATAAACTCCTCAGTGCGGCGCGCTATCCAGTTTCAAGACAGCGCATTGAGCAGGAACTGGAATGCTCTCGAGCCACGGCAAAACGCATCATCGACGCCATGCGGCTCTATCTGAACGCGCCAATCAAGTATGACCGGGAACGGAATGGGTATTTTTACGACCCGGATGATGGCGCCATGTATGAGCTCCCCGGTGTCTGGTTTAATAGTTCAGAATTGCACGCCCTTCTGAGTGTCCAACAACTTTTGCAGCATGTACAACCCGGCCTGCTTGAGCAGCAACTTGCACCACTTAAAACCCGTATCGAATCACTATTAAAGGCTCAGGAACCAGGCGCAGGCGACCTGTCAGAACGCATCCGCATACTGCGTGCAGCCTCTCGCCCCGTGGGAGAACATTTTCAGCGAATCAGTTCAGCACTGGCTCAACGAAAATGTTTGCAAGTGGATTATTATCAGCGAACCAGTGATACAACGACACAACGCAAACTCTCTCCACAGCGCCTTACCTACTACCGCGACAACTGGTATCTGGATAGCTACTGCCATCTGCGCAAAGCGCTGCGTACCTTTGCACTGGACGCAATACAAACAGCTGTTGTACTACCAGACCCGGCAATAGATATCACAAGCTCGGAACTGGACGCTCACACTTCAACCTCTTATGGCATTTTTTCCGGTCAGGCGAACCAGAGAGCCCACCTCCGCTTCAACCCTCAACGTGCCCGCTGGGTCTCCAAGGAGATCTGGCATCCGCAACAAGAGGGGAACTGGTCTGAGCAGGGTGCCTATGATCTGCACATCCCTTATAACAAACCAGAAGAGCTGATAATGGATATCCTCAAATACGGCGCCGATGTCGAGGTCGTGGAACCCGCATCGCTCAGAGAACAGATCCAGCAAGAACTTCAGAAGATGCTGACAATCTACAAGGGCAAGTAGCCTACACAAACCACTTTTAATTCATTATAATGAACGCTGTTCCTGTAAACAGAGAAGAATAAAACCCAACCGTATTTCGTCCCCAAACCCCGGACAGACACCTAATGCATGGAAAGCCAAAATGTCGCCGCCGGAAAGTCGATCCAAGCTAATTCAATGGCTTAGCACCCTGTTTATTCTGTGGCTGGCCATCTGGCTAGTTCTTTTGATACTCCTGCCCAGGATGTATTACACCCCACCCTTTTTTCTCCTGGGTGTCGCCCCCATTGTCGGCTGGTTCATGGTCCAGCCTCGACGAGTGGTCTGGTTCTTCATGGTCTTCTTTGGTATTAACACGCTGGACGACTGAACCACTTTTTCCAGCTCCGCCAGCCGAATTGCATCTCAAGTTTTTGCTTGCTAGGGTGGCCCGCATCACAATCCTTGACGACCATCGGTCAACTACGTCAAATACCCATCATGATTATCCACTTGATAACCGTTGGAAATAAAATGCCGCACTGGGTCCAGGATGGTTACCAGGAGTACGCCAAACGCCTACCCGCCGAATGCAGTCTCAACCTGATTGAAATCGCACCTGGCCATCGGGGTAAAAGCGCCGATATCAAGCGGACCCTAAAAGCTGAAGGCGAACGCATGCTCAAGGCTATTCCCAAAGGGTGTCGAATCGTGGCACTGGATGTCCTTGGCAAGTCCTGGAGTACCGAGCAACTATCCACTCAACTCGGGCAGTGGATGGGAGGTGGCCGTGATATTGCACTACTGGTTGGAGGGCCAGAGGGCTTGGCCGAAGCATGCCAACAGCAAGCCGATAGCCGTTGGTCACTCTCCGCCCTCACCCTTCCCCACCCCTTGGTACGGGTCATCGTCTCAGAACAGATTTACCGCGCCTGGAGCCTGCTAAGAAATCACCCTTACCATCGAGCCTAGCGAACAGCCGCTTATTAGCCGATATAAAAACGTAACCCCACCACAGCCCAGCCAATCTTTACTGTCTTTCAGATTCACACTGGTGTAGGGTTAATACCTAAGATCGGTCTAATCTGAATACAATTAGTTAACGGATAAGTCGATCAATAATAACGACGTTTTTATAACGCACACTTGGCACAACAACCCGTTTCTTTAGCTATTCAAAGAAGTACAGGCTAACCATGCAGCCGCAGATCTATCTCGCCTCAAATTCACCTCGCCGCCGTGAACTCCTGACGCAAATAGGAGTCCACCACACAGTGATCGGAGTGGACGTGGACGAAACCCCTCTTCCAGGGGAAGCACCAGCAGAGTACGTGATACGCATGGCATTGACGAAAGCCAGAGCAGGAGTAAAACGATGTGAATCGGTCGTTCACCTGCCGGTACTGGGCGCGGATACCGCTGTCGTAGCAGGCCAACAGATACTGGGAAAACCCAAGGATCAGGATGAAGCCATTGCGATGATGGAACAGCTCTCTGACACGACCCATAAGGTCCTGACGGGTGTCGCTGTAATCGACCAGCATGAAGAGACCCGCTTGAGCGTCAGTCATGTCAGGTTCAGACCGGTCTCGCGCCTGGAAGCGATCGCCTACTGGCAGAGTGGTGAACCAGCCGACAAGGCCGGTGGTTATGGCATTCAGGGCATGGGTGCACTGTTTATTGCCAAGCTGGAAGGCAGTTTTTCTGGTGTTATGGGACTCCCCCTATTCGAAACAGCGGAACTTTTACAGCGAGTAGGCATTCAGCCACTCGAATGTAGATAGAGAATACGTATGAGTGAAGAGATACTGGTCAATGTCACACCACCAGAAACCCGCGTAGCGGTAATAGAAAACGGTGTTGTGCAGGAGATCATCATTGAGCGTGCCCAGCGTCGCGGCCTGGTTGGCAATATATACAAGGGCAAGGTCTGTCGGGTACTGCCCGGCATGCAGGCCGCTTTTGTCGATATAGGGCTGGAGCGGGCGGCCTTCCTGCACGCCTCCGATATCAATAGTGGCAATCCAGATAACAACGAAAATATTAACGAACTGGTGCGTGAAGGGGCCGAGGTTATTGTCCAGGTTGTGAAAGACCCTCTGGGCACAAAAGGTGCACGCCTCACTACCCATATCTCAATCCCCTCGCGTTATCTTGTGTTTATGCCAGAACTCACCAACCTGGGTGTGTCGCAAAAGATTGAAGAGGAAGAGGAGCGTAACCGCCTGCGGGATATTGTGACCGGCTTCTTTGGTGACTCATCCCTGAGTGGCAATTTCATTATTCGTACCGCCGCGGAGGGTGTGGATGAAGAGACCCTGAAATCCGACATCCGCTTTCTGACCCGCCTCTGGCACGCTATCCAGGACCGACTGCAGACATCACCGGTTAAGGAGTTGATCCATGAAGATCTGCCGCTCTATTTGCGCTCACTGCGAGACCTGATAAATGCCGATGTTGAACGACTCCGCATCGATTCCCGGGAGAACTGGCAGCGGCTGACCCAATTTGCCGAAAAGCTGATTCCCGATAGCCCGGTAAAGATTGAATACTACCCGGGTGAACGCCCGATATTCGATCTTTACGGCGTGGAAGATGAGATTCAGAAGGCACTGGACCAGAAGGTCACACTCAAGTCCGGGGGTTATCTGATTATTGATCAGACTGAGGCCATGACCACCATTGATGTCAACACCGGGGCCTTTGTGGGCCATCGCAATCAGGAGGAGACCATATTCAAAACGAATATGGAGGCCGCCCAGGCGATCTGTCGGCAATTACGCCTGCGTAATCTGGGCGGCATCATCATTATCGATTTTATCGACATGATGGAAGATGAGCATAAACGGCAGGTATTACGCGCATTGGAAAAATGCCTCGCCAGGGATCACGCCAAGACCCATATTACCGAAGTTTCCAGCCTCGGCCTGGTAGAGATGACCCGTAAGCGCACCCGTGAATCACTCGAGCATATCTTGTGTGAACCCTGCCCCTGCTGTGGCGGTCGTGGTTCGCTTAAAACGGCCGAAACCACCTGTTATGAGATCTTCCGGGAAATTCTTCGGGAGGCCCGACAATTTGATGTGGAATCACTACTGGTCCTCGCCTCTCAGGAAGTTGTCGACCGGCTGCTTGATGAAGAATCCGCCACCCTGGCTGAACTGGGCAGTTTTATTGGAAAGACCATACGCCTGCAAGCTGAAGCGCTCTATACCCAAGAACATTATGATGTGGTGCTAATCTAGAGGTATGAAGCGTCTCTATCACTTCTCTGTCAGAACCGTACGCCGGACGCTGATCTTACTGATTGTTCTTACTGGACTACTGATCATAACGGGCCGGTTGTTGGTGCCACTGGCCGCCGACTACCGAACTGATGTCGAGCAGTGGGCCAGCAAGCTGCTGGGACAACCCGTCACAATTGGCAAACTCAAGGGTGACTGGCGGGGATTGGGACCTGAACTGGTACTCTATAACCTGCAACTGATTAATCGAAAAACCCAGAAGGCAACACTCTACCTGGAAGAGGTCAGGATATCTCTTGGTCTTCTCGATTCATTGCGCCAGTTAAGCCCGGTCGTCAGAAGAGTCTCGTTTGTCTCACCACGTTTGCGTGTCACTCGACAAAAAAACGGGGCCATTACTGTTGGCAATCTTGATGAGCTGAATGAACTTGAGCAGGGCGACGGTAGTTCAGCCTTTCTCCTGCCTACCCATCTAAAACTGATTAAGGGTGAGATCATCTGGGAAGATCTCACTTCAAACGCGCCACCACTTAAACTCACCGACGTAAACCTCGGATTACGTAATGGCGGTACTCGACACCAATTAAATGGCAGCGTCACACTACCCGGCAAACAGCAGGGCAAGATCGAGTTATCGATTGACCTGAAGGGACAGCTTGATCGCATAGAGACCTGGAGTGCCCGCAGTTTTATGCAGAGCAAGGGTATTGATCTGGCGTTTTTGCTTAATCGACGAATTGCCCAGAATTACCGCTTTAGCAACAACCAGGCTGATGTGATGCTGTGGGGCGAATGGAATCATCAGGGACTGGTCAGTCTGGAAGGGACAACTGAGTGGGACCAGGTAGTTATTACCCGCCAATCACCTGAAACCGGCAACCCAGCCAGCAGCCTGAAGCTTGACCGTGTGGCAGGGGCTGTTCGAGTTCAGCGCATAGATGCCGGCTGGCAGATGGATCTGGCTGATCTCGAGGTTCAGAAAAAGGGCACTAACTGGCCAAAAGCGCAGATGGGAGTCATTGCGAAAAAAACAGCTTCCGGTGATTGGCATATCACCGCTGGAAGCAGCCATTTTCGGCTCGAGGATATTCACGCCATCAGTACGCTGTTCCCGAATCTTGGCGGTAATATTGTGCAAACTCTCAATGCCATCCAGGCTCAGGGAAGCCTGGATGATCTCAGAATAAACTACAGTCAACACGGCGAAGAGATCAACTGGGCGGCCAGTGGCGCTATCTCTGCTCTCCACTCTAAGCCGTGGCAGGGCATTCCCGGCATCAGCAACTTGCCCTTCAAGTTCTGGATGGGACCGGACCAAGGGACCCTGGCACTGAATGCCCAGGATGTCGCACTGGATTTTTCCGGCCTGTTCCGTGACCCACTGAAACTGACGCAAATTACGGGCGATCTCTCCTGGATCAGGCGCAACGATGGTCATATCACGCTCCATACCGATCAACTCTTTGCAGAAAATAGTGACATCCATACCGTTTCCCGAATGCGCATGGAGATTCCAAGCACCACAGATGCGCCCCTGTTTCTTGACTTGCAAAGCGACTACTGGGATGGCGATGCATTAACCACCCACCGCTATCTCCCGGCCGGAATCATGGGCAAGAACGTCGTCGACTGGTTGGATCGCAGCATCGGTGAAGGCCATGTCACCGAAGGAAGCGTGGTGGTCAGGGGGCCATTGAAGGATTTCCCTTTCCATACGACACATACTGGTCGATTTGAGGTCTTTTTCAATGTAGAGAATCTCAAACTCGACTACTGGCCAGAGTGGCCCGCACTGAATAATTTGCAGGCCGATGTACGCTTCCTGAACAACAGTTTTGACGCCTGGGCAAACAGCGGAACAATCTATGACAGCCAGCTTGAATCAGCGCATGCCAGTATCAAGGATCTTGCTCTCACATCACCATTGACCCTGACTGGACAGGTTAAAGGCCCCTTTCAAGATAACCTTCGACTACTGACTGAATCACCACTCAGGGAAGATTTTGGGCCACTGGTTGATGGACTGAAAGGCGAAGGTGCCGCTCAGCTTGATCTCTCTTTCAGCCTGCCCATTGATGATGGCTCGGCTTTCAAACTAAATGGGAAACTTGGGTTTCTGAAATCTAAACTGCACCTGGCCGATTGGCAACTTGCTCTGGAAAAGATAGAGGGTGATCTGCAATTTGATCAAGACCATATCTTCGCCTCGGGAATAAAAGGCAACGCCTTGGGCATTCCACTTAAAGTCGATGTATCGAAGCCAAAAAACAATCCCAATGCAACTCGCATTACAGCCCAGGCCATGGTCTCCAGCAAGCAATGGCAAGCTCAACTGCCTGAGCAAAATATACAGGCGTACATTTCCGGTCAAAGCCGCTGGACGCTGGACCTGGATATCCCACACCTCTCTGCCGGACCGAATGCACCAGTCCCCATGCGTGTTACGTCTGACCTGGTTGGCAGCCATATCAAACTTCCTGAACCACTGGGGAAATCAGCCGAGCAAGCCTGGCCTTTCCAGATCAAATCTCTGATAACGCGCAACCCGGTACAACGCATCGATCTTCAATACAATGACCAGATCAAGCTGGCCTTGGCGCTGAACAAAAAAAAGCCTAAGGCACCCCAACTGACCCATGCCGGGATCGCGTTGGGCGGTTCTGAAGCCGTATTACCACAAAAAGCAGGCATTGAGATTTCTGGACACCTTGATCAACTGGATCTGACCCCTTGGCTACAGAGAACAGGCGGTACAACGAACACCTCCAGCCTGCCTCCACTAAACCGCATATCGTTAGCGATTGGTCAGATACAACTTGATGAAAAAGTTTCAGGCGAAACCCGTCTTATGCTAGAGCGTGGCGAAACTCACTGGGAAGGCACCGTCATAGGCGACTGGGCTGAAGGGGGCTTCCTCTATCCTCTAGCCTCCAAAAAGAGACCCGATCTACGGGTGAAAATGAAGAAGATTCAGCTCGACCCCTGGCTTGGCCTGTTCACCGGATTGAAAGAGCGTAAGGGAGAGGCTGGACCCGGTATTCAAAAAATTACGGTCTCGGCCGACCAGCTTTCTGTTAAAGATATCGGGGTAAGTGATTTCTCTCTCGATCTGAATAAAAGCCAGGGGTACTGGCAAGGCCGCTATAGCAGCAACCGTTTCGACGGCACGGTAGTGATGCCCGCTCAACAGCAGGATGACCCCATACGACTGAAACTGAAGCAACTCAATCTCAGTATTGATGATTCTCTGCTAGATGAGAAAAAGTTGATCGGCCTGAAAGCGGCTGACCCGATTGACCCAACCCGGCTACCTGCCGTTGAAGTGCACGCCGATACAGTGACCATCAATGACAAGCCCTTTGGATCCCTGCAACTAATAACCCAAAAGCGGGAGAATGGCCTTTCACTACAAACAGCCTCACTCAACTCTGAACGTATAGTCATCTCGACTACCGGAGACTGGCTGCTGGACACGGAGGGTAAGGCACATACTCGAGTTGATCTTGCCCTATCCAGTCGCGATCTGGGTGCTGTACTGAAAGATCTCAAGTTCTCTGACAACCTGCGCGATGCCTCTGTTGAAATCGATAGTCGTCTTAACTGGGACGGCAGCCCGATGGACGTAAGCAGCAAAGTCTTGAATGGTCAGGTTGGTTTGCAGGTGAGCGAGGGGCGATTCCTAAAGGTCGACCCTGGCGTTGGGCGGCTTTTTGGACTCTTCAATCTGGGTGCACTCAAACGCAGGCTAACACTCGACTTTAGCGATATATTCAAAAAGGGCTTTGCCTTCGACTCTATTACCGGCAACTTCCTCCTGGATAGCGGCGATGCCTATACCAACGACTTTCAGATGAAAGGTCCTTCAGCAAATATTGAGCTTTCCGGTCGAATCGGTCTGGGCGATGAAGACTTTGATTCATTGATAACCATAACGCCAAAGATCTCCTCCAGCATACCCATAGCTGGCGCCATTGCAGGTGGCCCTGCGGTAGGGGCCGCACTCTTCATAGCACAACAACTGGTGGGCGACTCATTTGATAAGGTCACCCAGCTGCAGTACCTGGCAACCGGCTCCTGGGATGACCCGATACTGACCCCTCGAAACAGAGAGACAGCTAATCAGGAAACAACAGCCAGCCCCTCTCCACTCAGTAAGGCAGGGACAGCAGAACCTGACCCAACGGCAGATCTTGAATTGGAAGAGGCGGCTAAAGCCGAACCGGCCATACAGCCCGCCTCACCCCCAGGCAACGATGAAACCACGAGTGAAAACAAGAGTGACCAGGAGAAGAAGCCATCCCGGTTTTTCTCCCGTCTGTTAGAAAAACTGAAACCTACAGGCCCAACATATGAACAGACACCAAGTGACCAACAGTAGCGCTCATCGCTACATACTTGGTCGATGGTAGGGTTAATGCTATGCTCGAAAAAAACAGCGCCCACAGCTTGGTGTTTCTGGATAACAGAGGAATTCCGCTTCAACCATGAGTAAAGAGAGAGCAAGAGTATCCGCCATTCAAATGGCTACCGGCCCCAATGTCAGCGCCAATCTACTGGAAGTCGAACGCCTGGTTACCGAGGCCGTCGATAATGGATCAGGTCTGGTTGTTCTTCCTGAGAACTTTGCCTTTATGGGCAAGCAGGATCGAGACCTCTGCGCACTTCGGGAAGTCGATAATGACGGACCGCTACAGGAGTTCCTCAGCCATCTGGCCAAGCGGCATGAAATCTGGATTGTCGGTGGAACCATCCCTCTCGAAGCCCATGACAACAGCAAAGTACGGGCTGCCTGTATTGTGTATAACGATAAAGGCCAACGGGTTGGGCGTTATGACAAGATTCACCTGTTTGATGTCAACCTGGTTGAAGCAAATGAGCGTTATGTCGAATCAGAAACCATCGAACCGGGTGATGAGATCGTCGTACTCGATTCACCCTTCGGTCGACTGGGTATTGCCGTCTGCTATGACCTGCGCTTCCCGGAGCTATTTCGCAAGCTGCTGGATAAGGGAATGGAGATTGCCTGTATGCCCTCCTCCTTTACCGCCATCACGGGCAAGGCCCATTGGGATACCCTGGTCAGGGCTCGAGCCATTGAGAATCTATCCTATGTGGTTGCCGCAGCGCAGGGTGGGTTTCATATCAACGGCAGAGAGACACACGGCCACAGCATGATCGTGGACCCCTGGGGTAATATTCTCTCCCAAGTGCCTAGAGGTACAGGCTCTGTCAGCTGTAAACTCGACCTTGGCTATCTCGCTTCGCTACGCCGTAACTTCCCGACCATCGATCACCGCAAACTATAGCGCCTGGACGCTGTCTATTCTCCATATGACCAGCTTAAAGCTTTTCCTGCTTCGAGTAATGGCTTCCCCTCCTGGCAGTCACATTATCTGTCAGGGGCTATACCAACACAGGAATGATTAGTTATCAGCATGTCAGACACCATAGAAATCGTACGTAATACCTTACTTGCCCCTGCATCGCTCAGTGAGCAGGATCTTGACCGGGTGATGGACCAACTACTCACCTCACAGATCGATACAGCCGACCTCTATTTCCAGGCCAGTCGATTGGAGTCCTGGGTATTGGAAGATGGCATCATTCGTGATGGAAATTACAATATTGAACAAGGCGTCGGCGTGCGCGCCATCAGCGGTGAAAAGACCGGCTTTGCTTACACCGATGAAATAGCCCTGCCAAGCCTGCTCGAAGCGGGACGTACAGCTCGCGCCATCGCCAGAGCGGGTGCCGACGGTAAAACCCGGCTGAGTCGCACCACCCCACCCCAGCAACTGTATGCCCCGATCAACCCCCTGGAAACGATGTCCGAAGAGGAGAAGATCACACTCCTGCGCAAACTGGATGCTGAGGCACGCAAGCAGGATCCGCGGGTTCAACAGGTCATCGCCAGCCTGGTCGCTGCACACGACGTTATTATGGTGGCCGCCAGCGATGGCACGCTCTCCGGTGATGTACGTCCGCTGGTTCGCTGCAATGTCCATGTCATCGTCGAGGCAGACGGCCGCAGGGAACAGGGCTCCAGCGGGGGTGGCGCCCGACAGGGGTTCCAATTCTTTATTGATGAAGATCGTGCCCTGGAGTATGCCCGGGAGGCGGTTCGCCAGGCACTGGTCAATCTGGAAGCAGAAGCCGCACCCGCCGGTACCATGACGGTGGTTTTAGGCTCTGGTTGGCCAGGGATTCTGCTGCATGAAGCCATCGGGCATGGATTGGAAGGGGATTTCAACCGCAAAGGCACCTCGGCCTTCGCTGGACGAATCGGTGAAAAGGTAGCCGCTTCCGGCTGTACCGTTGTGGATGACGGCACATTGCCCGAACGCCGGGGTTCACTCACCATCGATGATGAGGGCACCCCTTCAGAATGCACCACTCTGATCGAGGATGGCCTGCTGAAAGCCTATATGCAGGACAAGCATAACGCTCATCTGATGGGAACCCATTCGACAGGCAACGGGCGGCGTGAATCCTATGCCCATCTGCCCCTACCCCGCATGACCAACACCTACATGCTGCCCGGTCAACATGACCCCGGGGAGATCATCGCCTCTGTTAAAAAGGGTCTCTATGCGGTCAATTTTGGCGGCGGACAAGTCGACATCACCTCAGGAAAATTTGTCTTCTCGGCCAGTGAAGCCTATTTGATAGAAAACGGTAAGGTTACGCGCCCGGTAAGAGGCGCCACCCTGATAGGCAGCGGCCCGGAAGTACTTACCGAAGTCAGCATGATTGGCAACGACCTGGCACTGGATGCCGGCGTAGGCACCTGCGGAAAAGAGGGGCAAAGCGTACCCGTTGGCGTCGGCCAGCCTACCCTGCGTATCGATAACCTGACCGTTGGCGGCACCAACGCCTGAACCCTCCCAGTGAGACAAACAGATGAGTGAACAGAATCAAATGACAACGCGTCAGGCGCAGCTTGAACAGATGGTCCATGACCTGCTAAAAGAAGCAAAACAGTTGGGCGCATCCTCTGCAGAGGCGGCCGTCTCCAGCGACAGTGGACTCTCAATCAATGTTCGCAAGGGCGATGTAGAGACTATTGAACATACCCGCGACCAGGGACTGGGAATAACCGTCTATTTTGATAAACGTAAAGGCTCCGCCAGCACCTCTGACTTCAAGCCTGAGGCGATCAAGGACACCGTTCGAGCCGCCTGCAACATCGCCCGCTACACCAATGAAGACCCCTATACCGGTCTTGCCGATGCCGATCGCATGGCGACTGATCTTCCTGATCTGGATCTTTACCACCCCTGGGACATCACACCGGAAGCAGCAATTAAGCTGGGTATCACCTGTGAAGCGGCCGCCCTTGAACTGGATAACAGAATCAGCAATACCGAAGGGGCCAGTATCAACAGCCACAGTGGATTGCATGTCTACGGTAATAGTCACGGTTTTATTGGCGGTTATCCAAGCAGCCGCCACAGCCTGAGCTGTTCTGTGATTGGTGAACAGAACGGCGCTATGCAGCGCGATTACTGGTATACCGTGGGACGTAAGTCTACAGAGCTGGAAGACGCCACTGCAGTTGGCCGCGAGGCAGGCAAGCGCACCCTGGCCAGACTTGGTTCAAGAAAAATCAGTACCCGGCAAACCCCGGTTATCTTTCGCTCCGATATTGCTGGTGGTTTGCTGCGTAATTTGGTTGGTGCCATCAGCGGTTCCAGCCTCTATCGCAAAGCCAGCTTTTTGCTTGACCATCTGGGCAAACCAATATTCCCGGACCATATCCAGATCCAGGAAAATCCGCTCATCCCCGGCGGACTGGGTAGCGCCTCTTTCGATAGCGAAGGGGTGGCCACCTATGACAAGCAGATCATTCGGGACGGCGTCTTGGAAACCTACCTGCTGGGCAGTTACTCGGCGCGCAAACTCGGCATGCAAAGCACGGCCAATGCCGGTGGCACACACAATCTGAGCATCACCCCAGGCGAGCGCAATCTTGAAGGCCTGCTCAAAGAGATGGGCAGCGGCCTGCTGATTACCGAGATGATGGGACAAGGGGTGAATATGGTGACGGGGGATTATTCCAGGGGAGCGGCTGGATTCTGGGTAGAGAATGGCGAGATTCAATTTCCGGTTGAAGAGATTACTATCGCAGGAAACCTGAAGCAGATGTTTGCCCAGCTACTGGCCGTAGGTAATGATGAAGAGCGCCGCAGCAGTATTCGCACCGGCTCTCTGCTAATTGAACAGATGACCGTTGCTGGAGACTAACTAGCGGGAATAATACCCCGGAAAAAGAAACGGGACCATTAATGGTCCCATCAAAACTCCTCCAGGCTTATTCTATCACGTACAGGACGTTCTATTTTTTTTGCCTGTCTGTCAGACCGTTCACTCTGAAACTTTGGTGATTTGATCTGTACGGCGCCTCCTGGCAATGATCCAGTAAAAACTGAACCTGATCCCCCTCCTTCTATCTACTCGCCCAACCGAATAACCTTATCGTTTATCCGGCTATGATTCAACACGTAATTGGTTGAATTTAAGCATGAATTAGGTTTTTCCATGCCCACATCCAACATTTGCATTGGTCGGCTGGGAAAACGTCAGCTACAGTAAACGGATCAATCACACCAAGTCAATAACTAAATGTATTGTTGTTCTGGGCAAGGACACACTGGATAGGTTATCCTTATGATTCTTTATTCAAACATAAGATAATCATGCAGACGATACCCGATATTACCGACAATGAAACCTGGATCATTCGCACGACCCTGCGTGAGCGTTATGGTCAGGAGGTCGAGCTGCAACTGGCGGATTCAGAGATTCGCCTGCGCCCCTCTGATCGAGAGTTGAGTGCCTGCCCGGTCTGGTACTGGCAGTGGGACGGCTGCCATTTTGTCATTTTTAAAGCGGGCGATCGCAATTACCGCTGCCAATTCTTTTATAAACCTTATCGCCAGTACAACACCGGGGTTTATGAATACACCGACATCACCGAGTGCGTGGTGTCACTCCTTCAAGCGCAAGCGGATTTCGAGGCTAAAGAGCGCGGTGACATTTAGCCATCCAGCTGCCTGCCAGTACACACAGAATTATTACTAAACTAAACGAGAGGATAGTGAAAGCATGACCAAGAAGAACGCTTTCTATGCACAATCGGGCGGCGTGACCGCCGTCATCAATAGTTCGGCTTGTGGCGTCATTGAGACCGCCCGTAAGCATGCCGACAAGATTGGTACCGTCTATGCGGGACGTAACGGCATCATTGGCGCCCTCACAGAGGAGTTGATTGATACCCAACAGGAGACCGATGCGACCATTTCCGCCCTGCGCAGCACCCCCTCCGGCGCCTTTGGTTCCTGCCGCTTCAAGCTGAAAAGCCTGGAAGAGAATCAGCGTGAATATGAGCGCCTGATCGAGGTCTTCAAGGCCCACAACATCGGCTACTTTTTCTATAACGGTGGTGGCGACTCAGCCGACACGTGTTACAAGGTCTCACAGCTGTCTGAAAAGATGGGCTTTCCCGTACAGGCGATCCATGTTCCAAAAACCGTGGATAATGATCTGCCGATTACTGATAACTGCCCAGGCTTTGGCTCGGTGGCAAAGTACATCGCCGTCTCCACTCTGGAAGCCAGTTATGACGTTCGCTCAATGGCGGCCACTTCGACAAAAATCTTTGTAATTGAGGTAATGGGTCGTCACGCCGGTTGGATTGCAGCCGCCGGCGCCCTGGTTGAAGACTATGGTATTCCTGTTGTCACGCTCTTTCCTGAAATTGAGTTCGACCAGGCAAAATTCCTCGCCTCTGTTGATGCAAAAGTTAAAGAGCATGGCTACTGCACTATTGTGGTCTCTGAGGGCTGTCACTGGCCGGATGGGAAATTCCTGGCAGAGCAAGGGACCCGTGACTCGTTTGGACATGCACAGCTGGGTGGTGCCGCCCCGGTGGTTGCCAACATCATTAAGGATGCGCTGGGCCACAAATACCACTGGGCCGTAGCTGACTATCTGCAGCGTGCGGCACGCCATCTGGCCTCGGCCTCAGACGTTGAGCAGGCCTATGCCTTGGGCCAGGCTGCTGTAGAAAAGGCGCTGGAGGGGAAGAACTCCATCATGCCTACGGTAGTAAGAGAGTCCTCCACACCTTACAAATGGTCCATTGGCGAAGCACCACTCAGTGAAGTGGCCAATGTCGAAAAAATGATGCCCATGGATTTCATCACGGAAGACGGGTTTGGCATCACAGACAAGTGCAAGGAGTACCTTTACCCACTAATCAAGGGCGAGTCTTATCCCAACTATGACGACAACGGAATGCCAATATATGTCACGCTGAAGAACGAGATCGTTGATAAGAAGCTGCCTCCGTTTGAGCTGAAATAACAGAACCGGCCCTCTTTCCCCAAGCACCGATAGGGTGGACAGACAGGGGAAAGGGGGACCGATCAGCAGCCATTTTCAATCAATATCCATTAATAAATTTATGGGAATATCACCTAGAATTATAAGATATTTTGAAAAATAGCTTATTGTCAGGTCTAATAGCCGGCTCAATTTAACTAATTTGCACGGCGAGAACCCATGAATCTGGATAGAGTTAGTTCGGGAAGTGATATACCCAACGAGTTAAATGTCATCATCGAAATCCCTGCACAATCCGACCCAGTCAAATATGAACTGGATAAGGAAACAGGTGCCATGTTTGTGGACCGCTTCATGTCCACCTCCATGCGTTATCCTTGCAACTATGGCTATGTGCCACACACCCTTTCAGCCGATGGTGATCCGGTCGATGTACTGGTTGTAACCCGTTACCCACTGATCCCGGGGTCTGTCATCAAGTGTCGCCCGATTGGTGTGCTGAAGATGGCCGATGAGGCCGGTGATGATGCAAAGGTGCTGGCAGTGCCTATTGATAAGCTGTCAAAACGCTATCGCACCGTCGAGAGCTTCAGAGACATCTCTGAAGACACCTTGAATCAGATTTCTCATTTCTTCGAGCACTATAAAGATCTTGAAGAGGGAAAATGGGTGCGCGTTCAGGGCTGGGGCGGTGTTGACGAAGCGAAAAAAGAGATTCAGGACAGCATCAAGATGTACAATGATGCCCCTGAGAAACCTAACTTCTGATCCCTAGCAGGAAAGGAACGACATCATTTGAGTCGTGACATGGTGCTGCCCCGGGCAGCACCATCGCGCCAGAGATGGCGCTCCGTTGGGCACCCAATGAAAATCTGTATACTTTCCGATAGTCACGACCATATCCCCCTTCTCGACTATGCAGTCGCTGAAGCCAAGACACGCGGTGCTGAAGCCGTTGTTCACTGCGGTGACGTGGTTGCCCCCAGCACTCTGAAGTGCCTCATTAAGTACCACCTCCCCACCCATGTAATCCACGGCAATAACACCGGCGACCTGTTTACCCTGGGGCAATTGGCCAATAACCCGGAGAATCCGATACATTACTACGGTATGGATGCCGGCATCGAACTGGGTGGTAAAAAGATCTTTCTGGTGCACTATCCCCACTACGCACGAGCCATGGCCGCAACGGGCGATTGGGATCTTGTCTGCTGTGGCCACAGTCATGCCGTAAAACTGCAGGAGATTCCCAATATCCGGGGTGGCAGCACAATGCTGATCAATCCCGGCACGGTGGGCGGCGTGGGAGGTGCACCGGCTACCTATACCATGGCCGATCTTGATACCATGACTTTCGAATTTTTCGATATCCCAAAAAGTATTGAGCACCAATCATGAGCAAACTGACCCATTTCAATCAATCCGGTGAAGCCCACATGGTGGATGTGGGTGACAAGCAGGAGACCCAACGGGTCGCCGTCACAGAAGGCCGGATTTTCATGCGGCCTGAAACATTGGCGCTGATTCAACGGGGCGACCACAAGAAGGGGGATGTCCTCGGCATCGCCCGGGTTGCGGGTATCATGGCGGCCAAGAAAACGGCGGATCTGGTCCCACTCTGCCACCCACTGGCACTGACACATGTAAACATCGATCTCACAGCAGAACCGGACAATGATGCCATCTATTGCCTTGCCACCGTCAAGACACGGGGACAGACAGGCGTCGAGATGGAAGCACTGTGCGCTACCCAGGTAGCTCTTTTGACCATCTACGATATGTGTAAAGCGGTTGACCGCGGCATGTCTATAGATGGCGTTAAGCTATTGGAAAAAGCCGGTGGCAAGTCAGGTCACTGGAAGCGTCAGGACGCGGAGTAGGCCGGATGAATCCGTATTACCACCAGGCCCGCTTTCTCATCAGCGCCGCAAAAGTAGAGCAATCCCCTCCCGATACAGGTGCGGAAGTAGCCTTTGCAGGCCGATCCAACGCCGGCAAATCAAGCGCGATCAACGCGCTATGTCAGCAGAAGGGCCTGGCGCGCACCAGTAAGACGCCCGGACGAACCCAGCTGCTCAACTTTTTTTCCCTTGACGAGGAGCACCGGCTGGTGGATCTGCCCGGCTATGGTTACGCCAAGGTGGCTGAAAAGATAAAACTGCAGTGGCAAGCCGAACTGGCCGCCTATCTGGAGCAGCGTAAATCGCTTCGCGGGGTGATACTTCTGGCCGATGTACGCCACCCACTGAAAGCATTCGATCTACAGATGCTGGAGTGGAGCGGCTCGATCCAACTCCCCGTACATATCCTGCTGACAAAAGCCGACAAGTTGAAACGGGGTGCCGCGGCAAAAAGCCTGCTACAGGTAAAAAAGGCCCTGAAAGAGATCAATGGCATTCACTCGGTCCAGCTTTTCTCTTCCCTGAAGCGCCAGGGTATTGATCAGGCCCATCAGGTTCTTGATAAATGGCTGGATCTGCAGCCAAAGGAGACTCAACAAGAGCCACACAGCGCGGAATCAACCTGAAGCCAATCACAACTCGGTTTTTGTTCTTTCTATTATCTCCGGCCCTGCCCAGAAAATACCGCTCCCTGACCATCCCTGGACAAAAAAAGACCCTGACACCCAAGGGGAGTCAAGGTGTTCAGGGTCCTAGATCCCGACATGGGGTCGTCGGGGACAGGTCACTTGGGGAGAAGTGACCGCGCCAGCTGGCGCTATATAGTGAGATAGCAGAAATTCACAATAGTTCAATATCAATCAATCTACCCGGTCAATGCGCCTCATCCCAATTCTCACCGGTTCCAATCTCCACTAATAGCGGCACCTCCAGCGTTGCCGCCGACTCCATATGCGCCCGGATCTGCTGTTTGGCTTGATCCAGATCCCCTTCTGCCACCTCAAAAACCAGCTCATCATGCACCTGCATGATCATCCGAACCGGCGGCTTCTCTTTTTCAATCCAGTGATCCACTGCCAGCATGGCCCGTTTGATGATATCTGAGGCCGTCCCCTGCATCGGTGCATTGATGGCCGTGCGCTCGGCAGCGGCTTGACGCATCTTGTTTCTGGCGTTGATCTCAGGCAGATGCAGTCTTCTCCCAAATACGGTCTCCACAAACCCCTTGTCATGCGCCTCAGCACGCATGCGATCCATATAGGCCCTTACCCCGGGGTAGCGATCAAAATAGAGCTCTACGTAGCTCTGAGCGGCCCCACGTTCAATACCCAGCTGCTTGGCCAACCCAAAGGCTGACATGCCATAGATCAGCCCAAAGTTGATCGCTTTGGCCGATCGCCGTTGATCAGGGGTAACATCCTCAGGGCCCGCTACACCAAACACCTCTGCAGCCGTGGCACAATGGATATCCACGCCGGCAGCAAACGCCTTGAGCAGGCCCTCGTCTCCCGAGAGATGGGCCATGATGCGCAACTCAATCTGGGAATAATCAGCCGCCACAATTTTATAGCCTGGCTCTGCAATAAAGGCCTGACGAATACGCCGCCCCTCTTCACTGCGAATAGGAATATTCTGCAAATTTGGATCCGATGAACTCAACCGTCCCGTCGCCGCTACCGCCTGATGATAGGAGGTGTGAACACGACGCGTATCAGGATTGACCATCTGCGGAAGTTTATCGGTATAGGTCGACTTCAGCTTGGCAAAGCCCCGGTGCTGCAGTATCAAGGCGGGTAGTTCGTACCCTTGATCAGCCAACTCCTGGAGCACCGATTCCGCAGTCGATGGGGCACCCTTGGGGGTCTTGGATATTACCGGCAGCGCCAACTCTTCAAAAAAGATCTGGCCAATCTGTTTGGGCGAACTGAGATTAAAGCTGCGTCCTGCCACAGCAAAGGCTTGCTGCTCCAGCTCGTGCATCTTGCCAGCCAACTCCTGACTCTGCTTGAGGAGAAGCGTGTCATCCACCCGCACACCTTGGCGCTCAATTCGCGAGAGTACCGGAACTAGCGGTACTTCTAACTCCCTGAGCAGCGCTGCGAGCCGAGACTCAGATTCCAGGTTCGGCCAGAGCGTTTGGTGTAGTCGCAAAGTAATGTCCGCATCTTCAGCCGCATAAGGACCTGCCTGATCCAGCGGCACCTGATCAAATCGCAGTTGCTTGTTACCCTTGCCCGCTACTGACTCATATTTGATAGTCTGAAGGCCGAGATACTTCTCTGCCAATGAGTCCATATCGTGCCGGGTGGCGGTAGAATCAAGCACGTAGGATTCCAGCATAGTATCGAAGCCGATACCCCTGAGTGTAATGCCATAGCGGGCCAACACACTCATGTCGTACTTCAGGTTCTGCCCCACTTTTATACGGTGCGGGTCCTCCAGCAGGGGCTTCATCTGAGCCAAAACCCAATCCCGATCCAACTGCTCTGGCACGCCGGGATAACAGTGAGCCACAGGCACATAGGCCGCTTCACCCGGGTTTATCGAGAAGGAGAGACCGACCAGCTCAGCCTGCATATAGTCCAGGCTCGTGGTTTCGGTATCGAATGCAAAAAGTTCCGCCACCTTAAGCCGTTCAAGCCAGCCCTTAAAGCCAGCTCGATCGAGTATCACCTGGTAGTTGGTCTTTGCTGTTTCGGCAGGGGGGGCGGCCTCAGCCGTTACCGAAGCTGTCGTTTCTGTCACGCCCTGTCCGACTGATTCCAGCAGCCGGCGGGATTCAATCCGGGAATACCACTCCCGCAAGGCTGACTGATCTGGCGCTGTGGGTCGCAGATCCTCAGGTACTTGTGCCAGCTCCAGATCCAGTTTAATGGCCGTGAGCTGTCGTGACAGGGCCAACTGCTCCAGGTTTTCGCGCAGATACTCACCCACCTTGCCTTTAATTTCATCTGCATGGCGCTGCAACTCATCAATAGTGCCATAGTGACTCAGCCACTTGACCGCTGTTTTAGGGCCACACTTGGGAATGCCGGGAATATTGTCCGATGAGTCTCCCACCAGGGCCAGATAATCAATAATCTGCTCAGGCGTTACCCCAAATTTATCCAACACACCCTGTCGGTCCAATCGACTGTCATTCATGGTGTTAATTAAAGTGACATGATCATCCACCAGCTGGGCCAGATCCTTGTCGCCGGTCGAGATCAGGGTGTGCATCCCCTGTTGCGATGCCTGGGTGGCCAGCGTTCCGATCACATCATCCGCCTCCACACCTGGCACCATCAGCAGTGGCAGCCCCATCGCCTCAACAATGCGGTGCAGTGGCTCGATCTGCTCCCTGAGATCATCCGGCAGTGGCGGCCGATTGGCCTTGTACTGGTCATACATCTCATTGCGAAAAGTACCCCCGGGCGCATCAAACACTACCGCCATATGGGTCGGTTGATACTCACTGATCAACTTGCGGAGCATATTCACTACACCGACAATAGCGCCGGTTGCCTCACCACGGGAATTAGTCAGCGGAGGCAGTGCATGATAAGCACGAAACAGGTAGGAAGAGCCGTCCACAAGAATAAAGGGGGTATCGGAAGCCATCGTCTCTCTTTAGGTTTAGGGTATCAATTCAGAGGAGGCAGGATAACCTATCCGACCACCGTACAGATACCCAACAAGCTCCTTGTAATGGCGACCTGGGTATAAATAAACATGAAGCAGGTCACACAAAAACCATGAACCCGTACCGCATGCCCTATACTAAGTTTATCCTTACTTTTATGGCATGATTTCCATTTAGCGTGAATAACTAAATGAGCATAAACACTTTTCTCCCGTAGACTGGGGGTGTTAAATAGAACATATTAAGAGTGAGAACGGAGTCCTCATGCCCCTGACTTTTGCCTTCGATGTCTACGGCACCCTGATTGATACGGCCGGTATCACGCAGAGTCTTGATCGACTTGTCGGGAGTCAAGCGGCCCTGTTCTCGAGCCGCTGGCGGGAAAAACAGCTAGAGTACTCTTTCAGACGGGGCCTGATGCAGGACTATGTGGATTTTTCAGTCTGCACCCGGGAAGCACTCGAATACACCTCAAATCAGCTCGATCTCCCAATAAACGAGAATGATAAAGCGACGCTGCTTGATGCCTATCGCCATCTGCCCGCTTTTGAAGATACGGCAAGTGCCCTGAGAAGGCTGAACGAAGCCGGCCATCGACTCTATGCTTTTTCGAATGGTTTACCTGACGACCTGGAATCACTACTTACCTCGGCAGGAATACGCAATGAGTTCCTGGATATTGTGAGTGTGCATGAAATTCGAACCTTTAAACCGAACCCGGCTGTTTACCGGCATTTTCTACAGAGAAGCAGTACAACAGCAAACCAGTGCTGGCTCATCTCCAGCAACCCGTTTGACCTATTGGGAGGGCAGTCTGTCGGCCTGCACACTGCATGGATACAGCGCAGTCAGGCCAATCTATTTGACCCTTGGGGAAAGACACCCGACCTGACACTGGCTTCGCTAACCGAATTACCCGAGTCAGTTAATTGATAGTAATGCGTCAATCAGCAGGTACTAGAGCGCAAAAACAATGATACAGGAAGTCATCAGACCCAATCGAATCCCGCCCTGGCTGATCTACGGCATACTCTACTTTATTGCCGCTCGCATCAGCATGCAGTCCGCCTTTTTCGATGGCAACGTATCGCCTATCTGGTTTGCCTCAGGCATCGCCATAACAGGGATACTACGTCATGGCTACAAAGTGCTGCCCGGCATCCTGATCGGTGCACTGGCCAATACCCAGCTAACCAGTGACGTCTGGATTGTCAGCACCGGCATGTCTGTCGGCGTTGCGCTGGAAGCAGCAGCCGGCTATTGGCTGATGCAGCAGTTCTCAGATCCACGAAAAATATTATCCAAGCCTATCTGCTTCTCTCAGTTTCTGCTTTTCTGCGTGGTAATTGCCCCACTCTTCAGTGCCGTTATCGGCAACCTGATGCTCTGGAGTTCAGGGCTCATACCACCAACCGCCCTGACCAAGTCCATAGCAATCTGGTGGGTAGGGGATTCAGTCGGTATCCTGGTTATGACCCCACTGCTGCTGGCATGGCTTAGTCGTGATGAAAAATCACCGCCCCACAGCACGACTGAATCTATCGGTCTCGGCATAGTCACTCTGTTAGTTTGCGGCCTGATGTTTGGCGGTTATTTGCCGTCCGATTTACAACATTACCCGATCACCTTTCTCTTTGCGCCACTGATTATCTGGTCTGTTTTGCGTTTCGGCATGCGTACCTTGACGCTTGTGCTACTGGTAATTGCCCTTTCGGCCCTGATCGGTACCATGTTGGGAAATGGCCCATTTGCCATAAGCGAAAACCGGTTTGCCATTCTCTTAATTCAGCTCTATTTTGGTACGATTTGCGCATCCGTTCTGTTTGGAAAGGTGATACTCGACGAACGACAAATCACTCAGGCCGAATTAAAACTGGCCGCCAAGGTCATCGAACACACCCCGGATGCCATTGTGGTCACCGACAGCAAAGGCAGTATCATTTCTGCCAACCCGGCCTTTTTTAAAAACACCGGATTCTCTCAAGGTGAACTTTTGGGCAACTCCATCAGCCTGATTGAGTCCGGCTACCATGACACGCGTTTCTTCACCGACATGTGGAATCACATTAATCAAAAGGGCGAGTGGCAAGGTGAGATCTGGAACCGTGATAAAAGTGGCACCATTCTGCCTGAATGGCTCAATATTATTGCCCTGGAAGAATCGAATGGTGACCCTAACTTCTTCATCGGCATCTACTCGGATGTAGCCCGCCAGCGACAGGTGATGGATCGCATCCATCGACTCGCTTACTACGACATTCTCACCCGCCTGCCCAATCGCCAGCTATTCAATGACCGGCTCGATCAGGCACTCAAGTATGCAAGTAGAAACAACCGTCTGCTGGGACTTCTGTTTATCGATCTGGATCGATTTAAAAACATCAACGACACACTCGGTCACGCAACAGGAGACAAAGTGTTGGCACTCGCCGCCACGCGCATGCAGGAGTGCGTCCGCCAGACCGACACTCTGGCCCGACTGGGGGGTGATGAGTTCACCATCATTTTGCAGGATATCAGCGAAGAGTTTGATGCCGTGCTGGTTGCTGAGAAAATACTCCACACCTTCAAGTCCCCCATGCGTCTGGATGATCACGAACTCTATCTCACTCCCAGTGTCGGGATTTCGCTGTTCCCTGATAACGGCTCAACCGTGGATGATCTGATCAAATTTGCCGATACCGCCATGTACCGGGCAAAGGAGCTGGGGGGCAATAACTATCAGCTGTTTGATTCCAACATGAGTGAGCCCTTCCGCTGGAACCTTGAAGTTGAAACGGCACTTAGGCGCGCCATCGAGAGCGACACCATTCAACTGCTCTATCAGCCTCAGTTCGATCTCCATACGGGAGCCATAGTTGGACTGGAGGCGCTGGCTCGCTGGAATGATCCGGAGATGGGTGTGATTTCGCCTGGCACCTTTATTCGGGTCGCCGAAAATACCGGCTTAATCCACCAATTGGGCGAGCGCGTCCTGAAGATTGCCACCCAGCAAGCCATTCGCTGGGGCAGCCAAGGCATAACCGGGCTGCGCATTGCGGTCAACGTCTCCACCCTGCAACTGAAACAACAGGAGTTCTTTGACAAGGTAAAGGCCATAACCGGGCGCTGCCAGCAGAGTGGCAACAGTATCGAGCTGGAGATCACCGAAACCAGCTTGATGGAAAACGCTAAGTTTATGGAGGATATTCTGGGGCGCTTTGCCGACATCGGCCTGGAGGTAGCCGTTGATGATTTTGGCACCGGCTACTCATCGCTCAGCTACATGAAGCGACTCCCGATTGACCTGCTCAAGATCGACCAGTCCTTCGTTAAAGATTTACCCAGCAATGTCAACGATACCGCTATCTGTCGCGCCATCATCGCCATGGCTCACAGCCTTAACCTGCGGGTACTCGCAGAAGGTGTTGAAACGGAAGAACAGATGCAGTTCCTTCGTAAGGAGAACTGCGACGAAATGCAGGGCTATCTTTACAGCAAACCTATTTCAGCCGACGAAATATCAGAGATGATTCGTCAGGGCTTCTGGCATACCAGCGAAACTCAACCCGCTATCTCCAGTGAACCAACCGAATTCATTGAGCCAAAGCCATCATCAAAGAAAGAACCGCTCGCCTGAACAGTGTGAGTATAAGCGGCTCGCCAGCCACTACTCCTCAAAATAGGTATAGCCGTGCAGCCCCGCTTCCAGCTCACTAAAGAGACTCTCTGCCTCTTCTTTTCCAATGCCGGCCAGGACCATTTTTTCCCGGTATTTTTCCATCAATACTTCAGGTGAGAAATGGACATAGCGCAGCAGTTCATCGACTGAATCGCCCTGCTCAGGCTGGGTCAGCTGATACCCCCCCACACCATCCAGCTCAATATTAACGGCATCGGTATCGCCAAACAGGTTATGCATATCCCCTAAAATCTCCTGATACGCACCCACCAAAAAGATACCTAACAGATATGGTTCTCCTGGAATAAGATGATGCACAGGGAGGGTACTCTCCACACCATCCTGATCCACATAATTATCTATACAGCCATCAGAGTCACAGGTCAGATCATGCAATACAGCGCTTCGTTTTGGCTCTTCATTCAGTCGATGCAGCGGCATGACTGGAAATACCTGATCAATCGCCCAGACATCTGGAAGTGACTGAAACAGCGAGAAGTTGCAGAAGAGTCGATCTGAAAGTTGTTCACGAAGCTGGTCAAGCAAGTCCCGATGCCGACGTGAGCTGCTGCTCAAACGCGGCATCAACTGACTGCAGATGGTATTAAAAATACCTTCTGCAAGGGCTCGCTGCTGCAGGTCCAGCTCTCCACGCTCAAACATATCATGAGCCTCTTCAAGCCCGTGACGCGCCTCCTGAAACAGCTCCGAGACAGAATAGTCATCCAAACCCACCAACTCGGCCAAAGAGCTAAGTACCTCGGGTGCATTCTCCGGCAGCTGGATTGAATCAAGCGTCTCTGGTGAGGGATCACTATCAATAACATTGACCATCAGCATGGCATGGTGCGCCGTCATGGCACGCCCTGATTCGCTGAAAATATCGGGATGGGGTAGCTCCTCCTCCAGACAAATGCGCGCTATCGCCTTTACAACTTCTCTGGAATAACCCTCCATGCTGTAGTTCATGGAGCAATCATGACGGGAACTGGTGCCCTCATAATCAACACCCAGGCCACCACCCACATCGACCACTTTTATCTGGGCACCAAGATGAAAAAGTTCAGCATAAAAGCGTGCTACTTCACCCATACCACGGCGGATATCGCGCAAATTCGGTATCTGCGAACCAATATGTGAGTGCAATAGTTGCAGGCGATCCAGCTTACCCACTGATTCCAGGCGCTTTACCAGCTTCAGAACCTGCATGGCTGTCAGGCCGAATTTAGACTTGGTCCCCCCCGAATCCTGCCAATAGCCAGTACCAGAAGAAGAGAGCCTGACCCGCACACCCAACAAAGGCTCAACACCCAGCTCTTCTGAAGCTGCCAGCACCAATTCCAGCTCCGACGGTTTTTCAATAACGATATAGACACGGTGGCCCATCTTCAGGCCAATCAGGGCAAGCCGAATATATTCACTGTCCTTATAACCGTTACAGACAATCACACCACCAACCGGTGCATGGGCCAGCACGGCAGAGAGCTCAGGTTTACTGCCGGCCTCCAGGCCAACATGGCCCTCTTTTTTAGCCAGAATCTCTTCGACCACACTGCGCTGCTGATTCACCTTAATGGGATAGACAGCGGTATAGTGCCCACTGTACTCAAACTCTTCCATGGCACTCTGAAAGCTGTCACACAGCGATGAAACCCGCTCATGCAGGATATCAGTAAAGCGCACCAGCACAGGCCAGGAGAGCCCCGCCTTCTTCACTTCATGTGCCAGCCGATAAAGATCGATCTCCACATTGCCATCGCGGACCGGCTTGGAGGTAACGTGCCCCTGCTTATTAACACCGAAGAAACCGTCACCCCAACGGTGTATTCCATAATCCTGGGGTACGATATGCATCTTTGATTTCATAGTAATCTACAAGGCGAAAGTAATATTGGTCGTTATGATACCTGATGCAGGGCCAGTATATAGAGGGATAAAATGGGGAATTGTAAAAAAATCCTAATGCCGTAATGGTCTGTTAATTTAACGACACAACTTTTTAACCGCTTCTCTCGCCTTAATCAGCTCCGCCTCAAATTGCTCTTTGCTGAGATAGGCCCGCGATCCATCTGCTTGCAGATCGTACAGTGCCGAGGAGTTCTCATAATCACGCAGACGGTTTTTTGCCTGTGCACAGCGCATCTTTCGTTGCTCGGCCTGCTCCTCACGTTCTTTTCGAGCCTCGCGCTTCAGCTCCCGCTCTTCACGATAGCTGTCCAGTAGCTTTTGGCGCAGCGCCTTACGTTGCTGCTGGCTGGGTTGTCCCACATCACTCGCCGTAGAAGGAGCTGACTTGATATTCAATTCTTCCAGCTGCTGACCCGGTGGAGGACGATCGCCAAACTGAACCCGCCCCTGCTCATCCACCCAGCGATATACCGCTGATTCAGCTACCGCAAAAAACAGCTGACTACAGAGCAACACCAGACAGACATAAACCTTGCCTCGGATCATTATCTCACCACCTCTCTCCTTGTTAACCTACCCGGCTTAGGCTAATCCTCCCCATACAGAGCCGCCTTCTCTTCGGCACCTACCTGACCTTTTGGCTTAATGCTCTCTAAATCCGGATGGGCGACGCGATTTCGACCCGCTGTTTTTGCCTCATACAACAGACCATCTACCTGCCTTACAAACGCTTCAGCGGAAAAATGACTCTCGCGCATATAAACGCCCACACCCATGCTGGCCGTAATATATAGCGGCTCCTCGTCTACTGTTACGGGCGTCTCCTCAATGGCCTGTCGCAAACGGTTGGCTGCATTAATCGCCCTTGGGAGAGGAGTACCCGGTAGAATCAGGGAAAACTCCTCACCACCATAACGACAGGGAATATCAACTTTCCTGAGTAACGAGACCATCAAATCAGCGGTCTGTCGCAGCACCCGGTTTCCTGCCTCATGTCCCCACTGGTCATTGACCCGTTTAAAGTGGTCGAGATCCAGCATAATCAGAGCCGTGGGGTGGCCAGTACGGTGGGTACGCTCAAGCTCCTGCTCTAGGGACTGACTGAAGTGACGATAATTAAATAATCGCGTCAATGGGTCGGTAATAACCAGCTCAGAAAGCGCGATATGATCTTCCTGCAGATTCAGCAATGAATCGATATGCTTGCACTGGCTCTCACCAACCGGACATTCTATTTTTTTTCTATCTTTGCCGGCCATTCACATCACAATAGGAATCAGACTAAAGCCCTGATTCTACGGATATGAGCACAATGTTTCAGCATTAAAATTAAAAAGGGCGCCACAAGGGCGCCCTTTCGGTAGCGTGAAGTTATCTATTAAAGACCAGAGCCGCGCGATCCTACAAATTCCGGATAGGCTTCAAGGCCACATTCACTGATATCCACGCCTTCGTACTCTTCCTGCTCAGAGACACGAATACCCACCGTGACTTTCAGGATCATCCAGGCCAGGAAGCTGGCCACGAATGTCCAACCAAAGATCACCAAGAGACCTGTAATCTGGGCACCAAAGGTGGCATCGCCATTGGAAAAAGGTACCGCAAGCAGACCCCACATACCAACCACACCATGGACAGAGATCGCACCCACAGGATCATCGATCTTCAGCTTATCGAGAGACAGGATGGCAAACACCACCAGTACACCACCAATCACACCCACGGCCGTTGCCCAGAGTGGGCTTGGCGCCAAGGGTTCAGCAGTAATTGCCACAAGGCCAGCCAAAGCACCATTCAAAGTCATGGTCAGGTCAGCTTTTCCAAAGATGGCACGAGCCGTTAATAGCGCGGCAACAACACCGCCGGCAGCGGCCGCATTGGTATTTACAAAAACGGCCGCGACTGAGTTCGCCTCACCCACATTAGAGAGAATAAGCTCTGATCCGCCATTAAACCCAAACCAGCCCATCCAGAGGATAAAAGTCCCTAACGTTGCCATAGGCATGTTGGCACCTGGAATAGCCCGAATTTGACCATCAGGACCGTATTTACCTTTACGTGCTCCCAGCAGTAATACGCCCGCAAAAGCAGCGGAGGCACCCGCCAGATGCACAACACCCGATCCGGCAAAATCCTGAAAACCCAGTCCATCCAGGAAACCACCGCCCCACTTCCAGTAGCCCTGCATGGG
>ATLU01000101.1_pt1 | contig 31103 bp, 30 predicted proteins | sample 178751 | NCBI WGS metagenome assembly ATLU01 (sample SAMN02211837, study PRJNA209200) | bioreactor metagenome | isolation source: day 23 sample from continuous culture bioreactor inoculated with sediment... | place: Germany: Wadden Sea | collected 2011
GACCGATTTCATGGTTTTCACATGGGTCATGAACAGGAAGATCCCAGTCATGATATAGAGCAGAAAATCGCCGCGAATTCTGCCCCCGCCGCGCCCAATAAGTGAGAACAGCAGGTAAAACACCCCGACCAAGATCATGGTCTGCATCATATTGATCAGCAAACCAAACAGCGCGTTGGAATGGGCCTGACGCACGGATCGCACAGTGGCGTGGTATATCACCTCACCCATCGACCACGCGGCCTCGACCCGGGATTGTTTTTTACTGGCGGCTTGAAACATATTTTTGCCTTTTGCGTCGATTGCGCTCGAATATTACATGGGAATTCTTGCTGTTCCTTTACCTTGAAACCATAAGAGAGGAAGGAAATCATGGCAACAGCGCCGAATGTCACCGAATTTAAGGAGCGAGAGTTTGGATTTTGATCGTTTAGAACAGGTAATGCGTCGTTTGGCTCTGGAGGCAGGTGACGTCATTATGGAGATCTATAACTCCGACGATTTTGATGTACGGGCGAAATCTGATGACAGCCCGGTCACTGCGGCGGATGAAGCAGCGGATGCGTTGATTTCCAAAGGTCTGCGGGCTGCGTTCCCGGATGTGCTTTTGGTGACAGAAGAGCAGGCGGACAGCCATGATTTGCAGGCGGATGAGTTTCTGATTGTTGATCCCCTGGATGGCACCAAAGAATTTGTCCTGCGTCGTGGTGACTTTACCGTGAACATCGCTTACATCAAAAACGGATCCCCCATTCGCGGCGTGGTTTATGCGCCTTACCGCGAGCGGATGTTCTTTACCCGCGCCGATGGTCAGAGCGTTGAGGAGATGGGTCCGTTTTCGAAGGACGCTCAGGGTGAGGTCAAAGAGATCAATGTCTCGACCCCCGACAATGACGCGCTGATGATCGTTGCGTCCAAATCGCACCGTGACCAAGCCACCGATGATTACATCAACAAATATGCGGTGAAAGACAGCCGTTCAGCCGGATCCAGCCTGAAGTTCTGTTTGGTCGCCACCGGCGAGGCGGATATCTATCCCCGCGTCGGTCGCACGATGGAGTGGGACACGGCCGCCGGACATGCTGTTCTGAATGGGGCCGGGGGCGCAGTTGTGCGTTTTGATGACCATTCGCCGCTGACCTATGGCAAGCCGATTTATGAAAACCCGTTTTTCATTGCTTACGCCAAGGGCGTGGACCTGAAACCCGCATAAAGGCGCCTCTCATGAAAACGCTGATTGTCATTCCCGCTCGCTATGCCTCGACCCGCTATCCTGGCAAGGCGCTTGCGCCGTTGCGTGGTGCGTCTGGCGTGGCGAAGCCCTTGATCCAACGCAGCTGGGAGGCCGCGCAAGAGGCTCAGGGCATCGACCGGGTGGTTGTGGCCACGGATGATGCGCGTATTTCTGAGGTGGCCGAAGGGTTCGGGGCCGAAGTGGTGATGACCTCGTCGGAATGTCAAAACGGAACCGAACGCTGCGCCGAGGCCTTGGATGCGCTGGGCGGTGGGTTTGACGTGGTGGTGAACCTGCAAGGCGACGCGCCGCTTACCCCGCATTGGTTCATTGAGGATCTGGTCCAAGGGTTGATGGCGCATCCTGCAGCTGAGGTCGCCACACCCGTTTTGCGCGCCGATGGCCGGGCCTTGAAGGGGTTTCAAGAAGACCGCCGTGCGGGGCGTGTTGGCGGAACCACCGTGGTGTTCGGAGCAGAGGGAAAGGCGCTCTATTTCTCAAAGGAAGTGATCCCCTATACCGATGGGTCAGAAACCTCGCCAAATTCCCCTACATCTGTGTTTCACCATGTGGGAGTGTATGCCTATCGCCCCTCTGCCCTTGCCGCATATCCGCGCTGGACACCGGGGCCGCTGGAAACACTAGAAGGTCTTGAGCAATTGCGGTTTTTGGAACGAGAACGCCCGGTGCAATGCATCGAAGTCGACGCCAAGGGGCGACAGTTTTGGGAGTTGAATAATCCTGAAGATGTTCCCCGGATCGAAGAGATGCTGCGCGGGATGGAAGTTGAGTAAGCATCGCGCGCTTGAGTTGAGATCTGTTATTTGTTTCGCGCAATGGTTTCTTAACGTGGAAAAGGGGCGTCACGATAATGTCACGGTTTTGCCCAACCGGCGTTGTTTGACCCCGCTACGCTGTGGGCAGACATAAAAAACAAGTGACAATTTAATGGAAAACGCTAGCCTTAATAAAAAAACAATGTTGTGCGAAAACATTGGGGTAAAGGCGAACGGGCCGAACCAGTACAAATGGTTTCCTAGTGTGAATGAGTACAATTGAGGTGGGACAGACATGAAACGTAAAGTTACCAAAGCCATTTTTCCCGTTGCAGGGCTAGGAACACGCTTCCTTCCGGCAACCAAATCCATCCCCAAAGAAATCATGACGCTGGTGGATCGCCCATTGATCCAATACGCGATTGATGAGGCGCGTGCCGCCGGGATTAAAGAGTTTATCTTTGTGACGTCGCGCGGAAAAGGTGCGCTGGAAGATTACTTTGACAACTCGCCCGTGCTGGAACAAGAGCTGCGCAAAAAGGGCAAAGATGACCTGCTTGAGATCCTCAAAGACACCAATATGGACAGCGGCGCGATTGCCTATATGCGTCAACACAAAGCGCTTGGCTTGGGCCATGCGGTGTGGTGTGCGCGCCGTCTGATTGGCAACGAACCTTTTGCCGTGATCCTGCCCGATGACGTGATTGCCGCTGACAAGCCCTGTCTTCAGCAGATGGTTGAAGCCTATGAGGAAACCGGTGGCTGTATGGTTGCCGCGATGGAAGTGCCGCCGGAAAAGGCGTCCTCTTATGGTGTGCTAGATATCAAAGAGGATATGGGATCCTTGGTCTCGACCCGTGGCATGGTGGAAAAACCCGCCATGGAAGATGTCCCCTCAAATCTGGCGGTGATTGGTCGATATATTCTGACACCGGACATTCTGCGCAATCTGAACAAGATCAAAAGCGGCGCGGGTGGTGAAATCCAACTGACCGACGCGATTGCACAAGAGCTGGAACAGGGCCGCGAGGTTTATGGCTATCGCTTCCGTGGTCGCCGGTTTGATTGTGGATCCAAGGCTGGCTTCCTTCAGGCCACCGTTTCTTTCGGTTTGGCCCGCGAAGAATTGCATGATGAGTTTTCGGGCTTTTTGAACGACCTTGTCGCGCAACAAAAAGCAGCTGAGTAAACGATGGCGGCTGATGGCGGGCCGGGTCTTTGGGCGCGTTACAAACTGCGCCTCAAACGCCGCCGCCTTTTGTTGCGATCCATCCAGTCGCGCCGCCAACTGACATCTGTTACGGATCGCACGGATCAGATCCAACCTGGGCAGATCCTTGCGTTTACCACCCTGCGGAACGAGGCCCAGCGGCTGCCTTATTTTCTGGCCCATTATCGGCGCCTTGGTGTGGGGCATTTCCTAATTGTGGCCAATGACAGCGACGATGGGTCTGTCGACATGCTGACGGATCAGCCGGATGTCTCATTGTGGCGCACGGATGCCAGTTACAAAGCCTCGCGTTTTGGGGTCGACTGGATGACATGGCTGCAATTTCGGTATGGTCATGACGCCTGGTGCCTAAGCGTCGATGCGGATGAGCTGTTGATTTACCCGCATTGGGCCACCCGTGATTTATGCGCGCTGACCGCGCGGTTGGACCAGACAGGGGCCTGCGCGCTGGGCGCCATGATGCTGGACCTCTTTCCCAAAGGGGTGTTGGGGCAGCAAACCTATCACCCCGAACAAGACCCCACCGAGGTTTTGAATTGGTTTGATGCGGCCCCCTATCGTGTGTGCCGCCAGGTCCCGATGCAAAATCTGTGGCTGCAAGGCGGTCCACGCGACAGGGTATTTTTCCCAAACCGGCCAGAACAGGCGCCCACGCTGAACAAGCTGCCGCTGGTGAAATGGAACCGCAGATATGCCTATGCCAACTCCACCCACTCTATGCTGCCGTCCAAAATGAACTTGCAATGGGATGGGCCAAAGGCAGTGTCCGGCGATGATCGTTTGTCCGGTGTGCTTTTACACACAAAGTTTTTGCCGGGAATTCTGGAACGGTCGCGCGACGAAAAGGGTCGGCGCGAGCATTTTGGCCAACCGGATCAGTTCGACGCCTATTATGACGGTGTCAGTGCGGCGCCCAATTTGTGGTCTGAACACGCCCTACGCTATCGCGATTGGTTACAACTGGTTGAATTGGGGCTGATTTCAACGGGTGGCTGGGATTAAAGCTGTTTAAACAGTTTACCCCCATAATTGTCACATGTATGGATAAATCTAAGGTATTGTTCGCAAAGTGGGATCAATTGCGGTCGAAGGAGTTGCGCCGTTTCAGGTCGGTTTATGAACCGCAACGTGATAACTGACAATAATTGCAAAGGGCAGTGGGAGAGATTTGGGCGCCTGGACATCATATCGCCTGAGGCTGCAACGCAAACGCCGCCAAATCCGTGCGTTTCGAAAGCGCAGGGAATTGACGGAAGTTGTCAATCGGACGCGTGCGATCCGACCAGAAGATATTTTGGTTTTCTCTACCCTGCGCAATGAGCGTATTCGCCTGCCATTTTTCTTGAAATATTACCGTGACCTTGGGGTCAGCCATTTCTTTATCGTCGACAATGGATCAGATGATGGCGGGCGGGAATATCTGGCAGAACAAGAAGATGTTTCGCTTTGGAGCACAAATGCCAGCTATAAACGCGCACATTTTGGTGTCGATTGGTTGAACTGGCTGCAACGCAAATATGCTGACGGGCATTGGACACTTGTGGTCGATCCAGATGAATTTCTGGTCTATCCGTTCTGTGATACCCGCCCTTTGCGCGCGTTGACCGATTGGTTGGATGCCTCTGATGTCCGCTCCTTTGGGGCGATGCTCTTGGACATGTATCCAAAGGGGTCTCTGGATGCGCAGCCTTACCGCGAAGGGCAGGATCCGTTTGATATTGCCTGTTGGTTCGACAGCGGCAATTACATGATCCAGAAGAATAATTTTTACGGGAACCTATGGATACAAGGCGGGCCGCGCACGCGTGCCTTTTTCCAAGACGACCCCAAACGCGCCCCTGCTTTGAACAAGATCCCTCTGGTGAAATGGGACAAGAATTATACCTACCTCAGCTCGACCCACACCATTTTGCCGCGTGGCTTGAACCTTGTGTATGACGAATGGGGTGGGGAAAAGGCGTCTGGGTGTCTGCTTCATGCGAAATTCCTCGATACGTTCACCGCAAAGGCGGAAGAAGAGTTGAGGCGCGGCCAGCATTACGCCGGAAGCCATGAATACCGCGCCTATCACCAGCATCTGAAAGATAACCCGGACCTTTGGTGCAAATGGAGCGAGAAATACATCAATTGGCGCCAGCTTGAGATCCTTGGGATCATGTCAAAAGGCAATTGGGCATGAGCTTGGGTGTCGTCATGCTGGTCCATGATGCGCTGGATCGCGCAGGACAGTTGGTGCGCCATTGGGCGGGCCACGGGTGCCCGGTGGTGATCCACGTTGACAAACGCGTAAAGCGCCGTGCCTATGCAAGCTTTGTGAATGATCTGGCGGATCTTGAGAATGTGCGGTTTTGCAGCCGTCATAGATGTGAATGGGGCACGTGGTCGCTTGTTGCCGCCAGCCAAACCGCATCCGAACTGATGCTGAAAAGCTTTCCTGAGGTCAGCCATGTGTTTCTCGCATCGGGATCATGCTTGCCGCTTCGTCCGATCCAAGAGATGCAGGATTACCTTGCCAATCGCCCGCGAACGAACTTCATTGAAAGTGTGACAACTGCTGATGTCCCATGGACAGTCGGAGGGTTGGACAAAGAGCGCTTTACTTTGCAGTTTCCGTTTTCATGGAAACGCCATCGTACATTGTTCGATATCTATGTGCGCTTACAACAGCGGTTGAAAATAAGACGTAAAGTCCCCGAAGGGCTGGTGCCACATCTGGGCAGTCAATGGTGGTGCCTAACGCGTCAGACCTTGTCTGACATTCTAAACGACCCCAACCGCGAGGTATATGACGCCTATTTCCAAAAGGTCTGGATCCCCGACGAAAGCTATTATCAGACGTTGGTGCGACAGTTTTCAACCAATATCGAAAGTCGGTCATTGACGCTGTCAAAGTTTGATTATCAGGGCAAACCGCATATTTTTTATGATGACCACCTTCAACTGTTGCGTCGATCAGATTGTTTTGTGGCCCGTAAGATCTGGCCACAAGCCAACAAGCTTTATGACAGTTTCCTGTCGGACGCCGGCGCAATCATGAGCGAGGCAGAGCCAAACCCCGGTAAAATCGACAGGATCTTTTCCAAAGCGGTTGAGCGGCGCACCCGTGGTCGCCCTGGCCTTTTTATGCAAAGCCGCTATCCGCGGATGGGGTTTGAAAACGGTCTGACCGGTAGCACCTATGCAGTTTTTGAAGGCTTTACCGAAGTGTTTGAGGATTTCGAGGGGTGGTTGGAGCGTGCGATTGGGGGGCGGGTGCATGGGCATTTGTTCGCGCCGGAACGTGTTGAGTTTGCAGGTGGACAGAGAGAGTTTAGTGGCGCGTTGACCGACAGTGCCGCATTACGTGATTATGATCCACGGGGTTTTTTTACCAACCTCATCTGGTCAACGCGCGGCGAACGGCAAAGCTTTCAATTTGGCCCGGCTGACAATCAAGAGATCAGTTGGGACATGGCCAAAGATCCCAATGCTTATATCGCAGTTGTGTCGGGGGCCTGGGCTGTGCCGCTCTATCACTCGAGCCAAAACTTTACCGACATTCGGCGGCAGGCGGCTAGGTTGCAAAAAATTGAAAGCGACCATTTGGACATCTTACGCTCTGGCTATTCGCGGGCGCGCATCCGTATCTGGACCATGGCAGAATTTGTGCAAAACCCGATGGAGCCTTTGCAACTTGTCGTTGATGAAATCGGTGGACGGATGAGCACACGCCTGACCGAAGCCCCCAAAATGGTAGACCTTGATGGCTTTGGTCAGTTCCTGCAAAATCTCAAGAATCAAGGTATGCAGCCCTATTTGATGGGAAATTACCCTTCGGACTCCGATCCCGCGCAAACGCCGCGTGATGCGCGCAAACCCTATTTGATCAAGTGACAGGCAGAGAGCCCCATGACCCGAAAATTTGACTGTTTTATCATCTTTGCCGAAATGCGCACCGGGTCCAATTTCCTGGAAAGCAATCTGGATCAATTTACCGGCCTGATCTGTTATGGCGAGGCGTTTAACCCCTATTTTATGGTGTCCCCAAAAACAAAGAAGCTGTTTGGCGTGACCACCGCCGCCCGGGACAAAAACCCGATGGACTTGATCGAAGCGATCAAAAAGGGCACCGATGGCCTGCCGGGGTTTCGGTTTTTCCACGACCATGACCCGCGCGTTTTTGAAATGCTGATTGATGATCCGCGCTGTGCAAAAGTGGTGCTGACGCGCAATCACGTTGAAAGCTATGTTTCACGCAAGATCGCATGGGAAACCGATCAGTGGCAGCTGAACGACGTGCATGACGTGATCAAAAAACAAGCGACCTTCCATGGTTGGGAATTTGAACGTCTGTTTTACCGGATGAAGAACTTTCAGCTGCAAATCAAGGACCGGTTGCAGCGCAGCGGCCAGACCGCATTTTACGTAGATTACGAGGATGCGCAGGATATTGGCGTGATCAACGGACTTGCACGGTTTTTGGGCGAGAGCGGTGAAATCACGGAATTTGCGGGTAAGTTCAAAAAGCAAAACCCGGAAACGCTTGCTGAAAAGGTGGTGAACTTCGACAAGCTTGAGGAAACAATCGCCGCGATTGATTTCTTTGATCTGCACAAGATTCCAAATTTTGAACCGTCGCGTCCCGCGGCTGTGACTTCTTATGTGATGTCCGATGCTGCGGGTCTGGTGTTTATGCCCGTCAAAGGCGGCCCGATGGATCGTGTGACCGATTGGCTGGGCCGGATGGGCGCGACTGACGAGGGGTTCACGCAAAAGACGTTGCGCCAGTGGAAGCGTCAGCACAAAGGCCATCGCAGCTTTACGGTGCTGCGCCATCCCGTTGCGCGCCTGCACGCAGTGTTTTGCAAGCATCTGGTGAACCATGGCGAAGATACATATTGGGACATTAAACACGCGCTGCGCGAAAGCTATGGTGTCGAATTGCCCGAGGCAGAACCGGGTGACGCTTGGACCTTAGCTGCGCATAAAGCGGCCTTTGCGCAATTTGTCGACTTCGTTGACAGGAACCTGAAGGGCCAGACCGGAATTCGCGTGGATGCGGGCTGGGCTTCGCAGTCCGCGGTCTTGCAGGGATTCGCGGGATTTTCCCTGCCCGACCATGTGCTGCGCGAAGATCAGTTGGCCGAAGGGCTCGCGGGTATACTGGGTGAAAAAGGCATGACCGAGGCAGTCCCGCAAATTGCAGCGGCAGAACCAGACACGCCCTATACATTGGCCGAGATTTACGATGACGAGATCGAGGGTAAGATCCGCAAGCTTTATCAACGTGACTATATGATGTTTGGGTTTCGCCCCTGGGGGCGATGAGTGACACAGACGCACGACAAAGGGCCCGGCAATCGCGCGGGCCCTTTGTCTTTGGGGGTATCTATTGGGGGGTCAGGCCGCTTTGTTTGACAGGCTGTCGGTCAGCAAAGCGTGTAATGTGGTGGCATCCCCGTTAGAGCGCAACTTGGTGCAAATCGTTTGATCGCGCAGGGTGCGTGACACCAGCGCCAGCGCCTTGAGGTGCTCGACCCCCGAATCCTCGGGCGCAAACAGAGCAAAAAACAAATCCACAGGTTGTTTGTCTACCGCACCGAAATTAAAGGGTTTTTCTACGCGGATAAAGCAGCCAACCACCTGATCAAGGCCATGCAGTCGGGCATGCGGAAGGGCCACACCATGGCCCACACCGGTTGGCCCAAGGGTCTCGCGTTCCTGAAGGGCGGCAAATGCGGCGCTGCCATCCAAATTATAGGTTGCAGCCGCAATTTCGCCCAGCTCCTGAAACAGGCGTTTCTTGGACGTCAGACTTGCAAGGACCTTGACGGCCGAGGGCTGAAGAATGCTCGAAAGCTCCATCAATAATACTCCCCGCCCGTCAAGTTTGCGGGCGGTTTAAGCGTCGTTTTTCGGGTCAACCCAGCCTATATTGCCGTCTTCACGACGATAGACCACATTCACCCCATCGGTTTTCTCATTGCGGAAAACCAGGACCGGCGCGTGCGCTAGTTCCATCTGCATGACTGCCTCGCCAACCGAGAGCGACTGGATACGTGTCTCCATCTCGGCGATAATCATGGGCTCCAGCTGCGCTTCTACGCTTTCCTCCGGGCCTTCCTCTGATGCTAGGATATAAGAGGAACCGCCGAATACTTCAACCGGGTCCGCACGGTCACGATGGTGGTCTTTCAACCGACGCTTGTAACGGCGCAACTGCTTCTCCATCTTCTCGGCGCATTGGTCAAAAGCCGAGTAGATTTCGGTGGCATGGGCCTTGGCTTGTGCGGTCAGACCAGTTGACAGGTGGACGATGGTTTCACAGACATACTCATGGGCGGATTTCGAGAAAATCACCTGGGCATCGGTGGGGCGTTCAGCGTATTTTTGAACCACGCCACCAAGCTCACCTTTCACATGAACTTGAAGGGCTTCACCAATGTCGATTTGTTTACCACTGATTTGATATTGCATCCTACCTCCTATGGTATTTGCAGGTCACAAAACACACGTCCCCATATGGGGGCGAGCACGAAAAACTGTTATTTTGCAGGAATTTAGGCGCCGATTTGTCGGTGCCGTCCTTGGTGCGTACATCCGGCTGGACGTGGCACAAACGAAGGTTTGCGAATATGTGCATTGTCTACATTTGGCGACACATCTTGAAAGGAGTCAAGCAGATCGCCGGGGATTTCTTGGGAATATCCCTCATTTGATTGAGAAATTTTGACCCAGATAGACCCGTTTTACGTTTTCGTCCCGAACCACCTCTTCCGTGGTGCCGCTCATCAAAACATGGCCGTCATGCAGGATGTAAGCGCGGTCCACAATTTCAAGCGTTTCACGCACGTTATGGTCGGTGATCAGCACACCTATGCCGCGATCTTTCAGGTCGTGAACAAGGGTTCTGATTTCCCCCACGGCAATTGGATCAACGCCCGCAAAAGGTTCGTCCAATAGCAAATATTTGGGGTCGGCGGCCAGCAATCTGGCAATCTCAACCCGTCGACGCTCCCCGCCGGACAGGGCCAGTGCGGGGGCTTGGCGCAGGTGGCTGATCGAAAATTCGTTCAGCAATTCCTCTAACCGTTCGCGGCGCTTATGGCGTTCGGGAGTGGAGATTTCGAGGATCGACATGATGTTGTCTTCGACATTCATGCCGCGAAAGATTGACATTTCCTGCGGCAGATAGCCGATGCCATATTTGGCGCGGCGATACATCGGCAACAATGTCACGTCACGGCCGTCAATCAGCACCTGACCGGCCTCTGGCGTGACCAGCCCGGCGATGGCATAAAACGTCGTAGTTTTGCCGCAGCCATTTGGCCCCAACAGGGCCACCACTTCGCCGCGGTTCAGATCCAGCGTGACATCACGAATGACCGTTTTCTTGCGATAGCTTTTACGCAAGCCTTTGATATGCAGGCCTGCGCTGCTGTTTTCTACCGCAAGTTCTGGCATCAGTTGCCCCCGGTCTGAATAATCGACTTTACACGACCTTCCATCGTGCCGGTGCCAGCGGTCAGGTTGACGATTAATTTGTCCGACGACAGGGCGTTTTGCCCTTGGGTCAGGATCACGCTGCCGGTCATAACAACGGTGCCGCTGGAAATCGTATAGGTCGCGTCGCGTGCTTCGGCGGCCTCTGCGCCGTTGACCAATGTTACACCGCCGGATGCGTAAAGTTTTGAAATCTCGCCGGTGGTGCCTGCGCCGGTGGTGTATTCCACCCGCACTTTGCCCGCCGACAACCGCATGTCGCCCTGACCGATCTTTACGTTGCCGTTAAAGACCGCAGAGCCATCCGCCTGATCGACCGACAATTGGTCCGCTGCGATTTCAATTGGGAGCGAGCTGTCATGCTTCAGACCGCCAAAAGCCACCTGCGCCTGAGCAAATGCCCCGGACGGGAACCCCATTGCCACGATGACAGCGGCCAGTTTGAATAATTTCAACACTATTCCCCTCCTTTTTCTGACGGCGTGTATACCAGCTTTACCCCATCTTTGAACACCAGAAGATAGGTGCCCGCTTTGTCACCTTGTTCCGCGATGCTGGCATGGCCTGCGGTGATCTTGCCCAACGGGCCTGTCGCGGTCACGGGGCCGCTTGAAGCAACTGCTGTTGCGTCCATAGCGGCCTGCAATCCTTCGGTTTTAATGGTGTAATCGGTTGATGTCACCAATGTGACGCCGCCGGCCAGATCAATTCTATTGGTGCCGCCGTCAATCATCGCATCCTTGGCGTTGATATCTACGGTTGCGCCATCTGGTGTCTCGATCCGCGCCACCATTTCTTTTGCAGAATAGCGGTTCTTGCCTTCTTCGGGGCGCGCGCTGTCGGCGGAAAATGTGATCGCTGCCCCGTCTTTTGTGACCGATGAAAAGCTGGGTCCAGAGATTTTTTGCTCGCGCATCACCTCGTCCAAATTGACCCGTGCATAGGTCAGCGATTTGGTCGGGTCGATGGATTTCGAGATCAGGAACATGGTCGACAATAGGCCAAGCGCGATCAGTGGCAGAAGAACCTTCAGCCACGCAACCATGCGTGAATATCTATTGTTATAACGGGCCATCAAACGTCCTTTCCCCCTCTATCTAGCACCTTGGTACGGCTTGCCAAGAACATAGCGGAAGATCGGCGAGGCTTTGCTGTTGGATCAGTGCAAAAAGGTGGACATGAGTGCTGAGAGCCCGTGAAAGGTTGCGATCCAAAAGGGGATCATCAAAAGCGCGCCGGGAAGGATCCACCAGCCGGGGTGAAATCGCGCGTCACGCCCCCCAGATTCGGCGAACTTTTGCGTTGAAGGTACGAAATCTGTTGACGGAGCGAGGGACATTTTTCTGGTCCACTTTCTTGGTTAACTGCCTGCTATGATCATAATCGGCGAGGCGTTAACAACTCGTCAATTCAGGGGAGAGGCGCACCGACCAAAAAGGCGCCCCCTAAAGGACGCCTGATCCGCTATTTAAGACGCATCTGTCAGTGCGAGAAAATATCCTGTTCGGGCCATCCCGCCAGATCCAGTTGCGCACGCATCGGCAGAAAATTGTAGCACGCCTGGGCCATTTCCATCCGACCTTCGCGGATCAACCGTGCATCAAGCTCTTCTTTCAAACGGTGCAGATACAAAACATCCGACGCCGCATAATCCAGCTGCGCATCGGTCAATTCTTCCGCGCCCCAATCGCTCATTTGTTGTTGCTTGGACACATCGACCTTTAGCAGCTGATCCAACAGGTTTTTCAACCCATGGCGGTCCGTATAAGTGCGGATCAGTTTCGAGGCGATTTTGGTGCAGTAAACCGGCGCTGTGACCACCCCAAAGGCGTTCAGCATCGCGGCAATATCAAAACGGCCAAAGTGAAAGATCTTCAACACATTGGGGTCGGTCAACATGCGTTCCAGATTGGGAGCAGAAGTTTGCCCCTTTTCGACCTGAACCATATGCGCATTGCCGTCGCCACCGGACATTTGCACCACACACAGACGGTCCCGGTGCGGGTTTAACCCCATGGTTTCACAGTCAATGGCCACAACGGGCCCCAGATCCAGCCCATCCGGCAGATCGCGTTTGTATAGATGATTGGTCATAACGCCCTCTCGATTTCTGCGCCCTCTTTACCGGGTTTTTGCACCATGTCGAAAGGGGGAATACGGGTTTGTCAGATCAATTCGTGCCAACAGGTTCATTTGTGCGAATCCCGAAACAGAGTTTCCCATAATTTGGTTCAATTTATTCGGGTGTTGATGCTAAGGAGAGTTGAATTTAAAAAGTCGGTGCGATGCGTCAATTTGAGGACAAGAATTATGATGTTTGCGGTTCTAATGTCACTGGGGTTTGTCGGTTGGGGACTGAGCAGCCTGTTTGATGGGTCTGATGGTGATCTGGACACGGATGATACGTCTGAAACAGATGCTGACCCGGATGTGGGCACCGAGTATTTCGGCACAGATAGCGCGGACCGCCATGAAGCGGGCGAAGGCAACGATACCCTTGATGGCGGTGGCGGCAGCGACACTTTGATTGGCGGTGCTGGTGATGACGAGATCGAAGGTGGGCTTCGCCAAGATCTGATCGCGGGCGAGGATGGGGATGACCTGCTGCGTGGTGGTCGTGATGCTGATACGCTTTTGGGCGGCGATGGCAATGACACGCTTGAGGGTGGGAATTGGCATGACACACTATACGGGGGCGCGGGTGAAGACCTATTAGAGGGCGGGGCAGGTAACGACATTCTTGTTGGCGGGTATAACTACCAACATGCTGACGGATCAGGGTTTGATCCCAGCGCTGAATTCCGAGAGGCGCTGGGAAAGCTTGCCGACGAGGATCCAGATTTATTTGAAAACGGAACCAGTGAACAGATCGAGACGTCCAAATACTTCTCAGACATTGATCTGGATGCGTTGGAGAAACCAGCCGGCTCCGATGGTGCTGATACATTGATCGGTGGTGAGGGCAGGGATGTACTGGTTTTGAACCAAGGGGACACCGCTTGGGGTGGCGCATTGGACGAAAACGATACCACTTCAGATACATTTGTCCTCAACGCGAGTAATTTGGGCGACCCGGTGATGATACAGGACTGGGAAGCCGCACATGATTACATTGACTTGGAATATGACGCCGATGGTCCGGTTCTAACGGCGAATATTGAATATGAAGGGGATGACGCGCTGATCAAAATTGATGGGACCACTTTGGCGATTGTACGTGGTGCCGCGGGCCAGCTTACCATTGATGATTTCGAGTGGGTTTCCGTTACCTATTCGTAACTTTCATAATAACTGCGCGGAGCTGATGGCCGCCGCGCAGTTACATACCCCTGACTCGGTGATCACTTGCCGTAGTAAAGCCCGACCACATGGCGCGCTTCTGCGAAAAACAACCAACGTCCAATCGCGGCCCCGACCAAATGCAAGACCAGCGCAATTAACGCGGTGACGTGCATGGGCGGCAGGATCAACAGGATCGCGGCGGGCAATACGCCAACCAGCAGCAGCGTGATTTTGCGCAGCTTTTCCGCGTGTTTTCGCCCAACCCGGTGGATCATTTCATCCATCACATAATTGCGCGCGGTGTGCGCACTTTCATACATGCGAACCTTGCCAATCGCCCCAAGCCCGGTGGCGCTTTCCATTGTGTCCACGCTCGCCGCCTCGCGTGCATCACCGTCACGCCACATCCAGAACATGATCGCGGTCAGCACTAAAATCAGCACACCGGCCAAGCGGCTTTCGCCCGACAACAGCGCGCCGCCCGCCAGCATGTGAAACAGGAACATCGCGGGCACAATCGGTTGGCGCCACCGGGGGATCGTGCGCATTTGTGCGTAGATCATCGAGGTGGTGAACACTGTGGCCACCGCCCCAAGGGTGCCGATCACTCCGAGCAAAAGCATGCTTTCATCAAAGAAAATCCGCCCCAATGCAACCGGGGCAAACACCAACAACGTAAACACCGCTGCGATGCCTTCGCGTGACAACCAGCTGCTGCGCCACTGACTAAACGCATAAATCGCGTTCTTTTTGTTGCCGAGGTGAAAGGTCGAGGCCAAAAGCCCGCCAACCGCCAGCCCGTAGGCGATCACAAAAAACGCCAGCGCTGACCCGCCCCGAACATGGGGGATATCCAGCCCCAAAAAGGCCAAAAGTCCGAAGCCAAGACCAGACAGCGTGGTGAAAATAATAACACTTGGTGCGGGATGCATTAAAGTTTCTCCAGCGCTTTATCGAGCCAACCAAGAAAGCCCTTCGGCTCCTCAGCCACAGGGATCATCGGGGCCGTATCCAACCGGTCTTTCAGACGCGGTGGCAGGTATTTGTTCACGGGTTTGGTGCCTTGCTCTGGCATCAGATCAAACCCACCACGTTCCTCAACCAACTTGGACACGTCGGAGTTCGGATCGCCCAAATCGCCAAAATGCCGCGCACCCGAGGGGCAGGTGCGCACGCAGGCGGGCACGCGGTCTTCTTCGGGCAGGTTTTCGTTGTATATCCGGTCCACACACAGCGTGCATTTCTTCATGATCCCTGCGTCCTGATCCAACTCGCGCGCGCCGTAGGCACAGGACCATGCGCATAGGCCACAACCGATGCATTTGTCCTCGTCCACCAAGACAATCCCGTCTTCTTCGCGTTTGTAACTGGCCCCGGTTGGGCAGACGGTTACGCAAGGCGCGTCTTCGCAATGCAGGCAGGATTTCGGGAAATGCACGGTTTGTGCGGGGCCGTCCTCTGGTGTGACCTCATAGCTGAACACCCGGTTTAAAAACGTCCCAGAGGGGTCCGCGCCGTAGGGGTCCATATCTGACAGCGGCGCGCCATAGTTTTGCGTGTTCCACCCCTTACAGGCGGTCACACAGCCATGACAGCCGACACAGGTATCAAGGTCGATCACCAGGCCGAGTTTCTTTTGTGTTGTGCTGGGCAAACAGGTCATGATTTTTGGCCTTTGCTGGCAAAGACAAGCTGGGGCGTTGCCCCAGACCCCAAGGTATTTTTGGCAAGAAAAAGCGAAACCGGCATCAGATCTTCCTCGCGATTTTGGCGGGGCCTTTGCCCACCGGGGATGTGATCGGGGGATGCGCAGGTTGGCTTTCTGCGGGTTTCGGGTCAGCTTTCTTCAGCTTCACCCGAAGGTCAAACCATGCTGCTTGCCCTGTAATAGGGTCTGAATTGGCCCATCTCATGCCGTCGCCTTTGGGGGGCTGGAGCTCGTGGATCAGATGATTGAGTAAGAACCCTTCGGTCGCCTCTGGCGCGTCTTCATCCAGCGCCCAAGCGCCTTTGCGTTTGCCAATGGCGTTCCATGTCCAGACCGTGCTGTCGTTCAGCGCCGCGTGATGCGCAACGGGCACGATGATGCTGCCATGCACTGAACTGACCTCGGCGTAATCGCCATCTTCAAATCCGTTGGCTTCCCAAATCTTGGTGGGCAGGTAGAGGAAGTTTTTGCCGGTGATCTGCCGCAGCCAAGCGTTCTGCGAGCCCCAGGAGTGATACATGTGCATTGGCCGTTGGGTCAGCGCGTGAATGGGATACTCCTCCACATCCACATTGCTGTCTTCAAACGGTTCGTACCACATTGGAAGCGGGTCCATTGTTTGCTGGACGCGGTCACGCAGATGCTCTGGCGGTTGGATGTCACCGTGCCCTTCGGCAGCGCGCTGAAATTTCCGCATGGGTTCGACGTAGAGGTTGAACACATAAGGTGCTTCGGCATCAAAGATCCCGCGCTTCACGGCCCATTCCTGATAGGCTTTGTTCCACGGCTTGTAAAAGCTCGCCTCAGCCGGAATGTGGTCGACCCAAAAGCCGCCGTTCTCGATGTATTTGTCGATTTGGTTGGGGTTGGGCGTACCACGGCCTTTGCCTGTCCCATCTTCGCCACGCCAACCGGCCAGCGGGCCAACGCCCGGGCGGCGTTCGTGGTTCACGATGTAATCGGCGTAATCCTCGAATTTGGCGGAACCGTCTTCGGTGACAAAACCCGGCAGGCCGAGTTTAGCACCCAGATGGATCAGCGCGGTTTGAAAGCCGCGCACATCGCGATCCGGCTCAACCACCGGCCAGCGAATTGCATCCGCCGCACCATCCGCTTCGCAAATCGGCCGATCCAAAAGTGAGATGCAGTCGTGACGCTCAAGATAGGTCGTGTCGGGCAGGATCAGATCCGCATAGGCCACCATCTCAGACGAATAGGCGTCGGAGTAGATAATGCGCGGAATGACATATTCACCGCTGTCGTCTTTATCGGTGAGCATCCGCATCACCTCAGAAGAGTTCATCGACGAATTCCACGCCATATTCGCCATATACATAAAGAGCGTGTCGATCTTATAGGGATCGCCCGCATGCGCGTTGGAAATCACCATATGCATCAACCCGTGGGCCGACAGCGGGTTTTCCCAAGTGAACGCCTTGTCGATGCGTTTGGCGTTGCCGTCATCATCCAAGAGCAAATGCTCTGGCCCAAGCGGATAGCCCAAATGCGGGCCGTCGAGCGGCTGACCGGGGGTCACACCTGCGTGAGGTTTTGGGTGTGCCTCAGGAGGCTTTGGATAAGGGGGTTTGAACCGGAACCCGCCGGGCACCTCAACCGACCCAAGCAGGATTTGCAGCATGTGCAGCGCGCGGCAGGTTTGGAACCCGTTGGAATGGGCCGAGATCCCGCGCATTGCGTGGAAGGACACAGGCCGACCAATCATCTTGTCGTGCTTTTGCCCTTTCCAATCGGTCCAGGGCTGATCAATCACAATCTCTTCTTCAAACGCCACACGGGCCAGTTCAGCGGCGATGGATTTGATCTTGGCGGCCTCAATTCCAGTGCGTTCGGCCACGGCTTCGGGTGCGTATTCGTCACCCAAATAGCGCTCCGCCATCAGTTGGAACACGGTGCGGTGGGTCACAACCCCTTCGACCATTTGGGCGGCGAGGTTCGGGATCACACCCGGCGTGTCGTAATCTTCCAGCCCTTTGCTGTCGCGACACATGACCTGAGGTTTGCCGCTTTCACCACGGATAAACAGACCCTTTTCAGGCGAGTTAGGGTCGTCATCGACCAAAAACCCAGCGTTGGTATAGCGCGCCAGATAGGACAGATCGACCTTGCCCGCGCGCATCAGCTCATGGATCAGCGCCATGATAAACAGCCCGTCGGTGCCCGGCGTGATGCCAACCCATTCGTCCGCGATGGCGTTATAGCCCGAGCGGATCGGATTCACGCCAATCACCTTGGCGCCGCGCTTTTTCAGCTTGCCCAAACCCATTTTGATCGGGTTGCTGTCGTGATCTTCGGCGACCCCAAACAACATGAACAGCTTGGTGCGGTCCCAGTCGGGCTGGCCAAACTCCCAAAACGCGCCGCCCATGGTATAAATGCCAGCGGCGGCCATGTTCACAGAGCAAAACCCGCCATGGGCCGCGTAATTCGGTGTGCCGTAAGCTTGCGCAAACCACGACGTGAAGCTTTGCGACTGATCGCGGCCGGTGAAAAACGCCAGTTTCGACGGGTCTTTTTCGCGCAGGGGGCCAAGCCAACCGGCGGCCATGTCCAGTGCTTCTTCCCACGAAATCTCTTCAAACTCACCTGACCCGCGCGGGCCGACCCGCTTCAAAGGTGCCCGCAGACGCGAAGGCGCGTAATGCTGCATAATGCCCGACGACCCCTTGCCGCACAGCACACCCTTGTTCACAGGGTGGTCGCGATTGCCCTCGATATAAGCAACTTCACCACCTTTCATATGCACATTGATACCGCATCGGCAGGCGCACATGTAACATGTGGTTTTACGGATCTCGTCAGAAATGGCTGGCGAGGTGTCGATCTGTGTCTCGTTCGTTTGGCGCATTTCGTCCTGTCACTTGCTGGCATGGTCGAGCATGTAGGGAGGGCAGGTCAAAATACCGAATTGCCCCACCCTTTCGGACCTGAAACCAATCAGGCAGGACCCGAACCGGGTAGGGCCAGTTGGCAGGGGCGTTAGGTCCAGACTGGACCGTTTTCCCCATTGCTAACGAATCCCTCTTTGATCTGCCTGAAATCGCCTGTACTGCGCCCATCGGATTGCATGGAACAATATTCCACTTTCAAACGATACGCGTGGAACGATCACCTTTTCAAGGGGGGATAACCTACTCTCTTCTGGAAACTGTTCCACATAATAGGGCAAACCAGCCACCAACCCCGGAGCCCCTCAGATGAAACACCTCCCTGTTTTCCTTGATGTGAAAGATCGCAGCATCCTTGTGGATGGCGGCGGCACCGGGGCTGCACGCCGTGCTGAACGTGCTTTGTCGGCGGGGGCAAAGGTGCGCTTGTTTGATCCTGCGCCCGGTGACGAAGTGCTTTCGCTGATTGGGCGCGACGGTTTTACCCATGTCGCGCGTATACCAGTGGCAGAGGATTTTACCGGCGTGATCATCGCCTACGGTGCCTCTGACGACCCCACTCGGGATGCGTTTTTGCACAAACATGGCAAAGCAGCCGGGGCCTTGGTCAACGTGGCTGACGTGAAGCCCTTGTGTGATTTCATCACCCCGTCTGTGGTGGAGCGTGATGCGGTTACCGTCGCCATTTCCACCGGCGGAACCGCACCTGTGATCGGCCGCGTGCTGCGCGCCCGGATCGAGGCGATGCTGCCCACAGGATACGGACAATTGGCCCGCTTCCTGTCTGGCTTTCGGGCGACAATCGAAACGAAAATCACCAACTCCCGCACCCGCCGCCGCTTTTGGGAAGCGATGATCGACGGGCCGATTTCAGACCGCTATCTGGCGGGTGACGTTGCCGGGGCAACAGTCTTGATCGACGAGGCGTTGGCACAAAATGGGGTGGAACCCGGAGGCGTGACCATCATTGGCATTGGGTCGGGTGAAGCGGATCTTGTCACCTTCCGCGCGCTTGGTGCCATGCAACGTGCTGATCTGGTGCTGCATGGGGTGAATGCCACGCCCGAGCTGTTGGCGCTGACCCGGCGCGATGCGGAGCGAGTGGTCTCTAACCCGGCCCAAATCGCCCAAGTCGCGTTGATTGGCGCACGCGCGCGGCAACGAGTGGTCTGGCTTGTCGAGGGATCAGCGCAAAACGCTCCCGAAATTGATGCCGCCCATGATGCCCTGCGTCAGGCAGGTGTTGCCACGCAAATCATCCCCGGTGTTGCTCCGCGCCAAGGCGGGAATGTTGTGCCTTTACCGCTTGGGGGGGCTGCGCCCGAACACGCACTCAGCCTAACCCCGCGCCGCGCGCCCTAACGGATCAAGGTGACTTGCCAAGCCTGATTGCTGTGATAGCGTCAGAGTATGGATTATGAACAGCTGATCGACAAAGAAACCTGGGCCTTCATTCGCAAGACCGAGGAATTTTACCCCCCCGACGCCACGGTGATGAGCATTGCCGAGCAGCGAAAGACCTATGACACCATGTGTCGCGCGTTTTTTCAGGGCTATCCAGAGGGTGTGAGTGTACGAGATGGTGACGCCCAAGGGGTGCCCATCCGCATTTATGAGGCGACCGCCAATAATGAGACCAACGCGCCGAACGTTGAGGCCACGGTTATCTATTATCACGGCGGTGGTTTTGTGGTCGGTGGGCTGGACAGTCACGATGATGTATGTGCTGAAATCTGTGACCGCACGGGGCTGCGCGTGGTCTCGGTTGATTATCGGCTATGCCCGGAAAATCCCCACCCAGCAGCCTTTGAAGACGCGTGGACGGCGCTGAATTATGTGTCACTAACCTGGCCCGGAGTGACTGTTTTGGTGGGTGATAGTGCGGGTGGAAATTTGGCCGCTGCCGTATCACATCACGCGCGCGGCAAGGTGCCGGTCGCGGGCCAAGTGCTGATCTATCCGGGGCTTGGAGGAGATATGACGCAAGGGTCTTATCTGACTCATGCCATGGCCCCCATGCTCACCACAGAAGAGGTGCGATTTTATCATTCCGTTCGCCATGGCACGTCAGCAATGCCCGAAGACCCGACAGCCGCCCCGTTGACGGACAGTAATTTTGCGGGGCTTCCGCGAAGCGTCATTGTCACCGCCCAATGTGATCCGCTGGCGGACGATGGGCGCATGTATTGCGATCGCATTCAGGCCGCAGGTGGCCGTGCACATTGGGTTGAGGAACCGGGTCTGGTGCATGGCTATCTGCGCGCGCGCAGCACCGTGCCTCGCGCAAAAGCCAGCTTTGATCGCATCCTGATGGCAATCAGTGCATTGTCACAGGAAAACTGGCCGTTCTGACCTTTCCCCGCGCGCGTGCCTCGCCTAGATTGGGGCAAACCCGCGACACATGCGGGGCATTACAGGCAGAGAGGCGGGCCATGTTGCCAACGGGCGTCTATTTACATCGCTTGGTTCACCGCCTGACGCGGCGCGAAGAGGTCAATGCTGATCCTGAAAGCTATCCGCCACGCCCAAGGGGTGGCTCGCTGGTCTGGTGTCATGTTGGCGGCCATGCCGAGCTTCAGGCTTTGCTGGGATTTGTTCGTCAATTGACCCAATCCCGGGATGATCTGTGCTTTCTAATCACGTGTCGTGGGGGCTGTGGCGCGTTTGAGCTTCCTCAGGATCTTGCGGAGCTTGTTTTGCTTCAGCCGTTGCCGGATGAGGCCGCGAGGTCGGTGCGCAGGTTTCTGGATCATTGGGCGCCGGATATGGTGATGTGGATGGGGCAGAGGCTGGAAATTTCGTTGCTGTCAGAAAGCCATGCACGCGGCATTCCGGCCCTTTGGATCAATGCCCGATCTCCGATGACGGACCAGACGGGCTTACGTTGGACCCGTGGGGCCATTCGTAAAACAGCGTTGGGATTCGAGACTATCTTGGCTGAAAATGACATTTCAGCCGCTGAACTCTCGCGTTTGGGTCTACCGATGAGCAAGCTGCAGGTGGTGGGCGCCTTGCAAGAGCAAACCCAGCCGCCCAGTTGTAATCAGGCGGAACGTGACGATATGGCGAAGGCGCTGGGCGCGCGGCCGATCTGGCTGGCGCTGAATTGCAATGCGGACGAAGACGCGATGATCTTGGCAGCGCATCGTCAGGTCATGCGCAAATCGCATCGATTGTTGTTGGTTTTAATCCCGGATGATCCCAGCCGCGCCCCGGTTTTGGCGCGAAAGCTTGACGAGGACGGATGGGTGGTGGCGTTGCGATCTCAGGATGAGGAGCTAACGCCAGAGGTGCAGGTGTATATCGCGGACCAACCGGGCGAAGAGGGGTTGTGGATGCATCTGTCGCCCACGACTTTGATCGGGCAAACCCTGACGGGCGGGCCGTGTACCAGCCCGAATGAGCCTGCATCCTTGGGGTCGGTGGTGATGTTTGGATCTCATCTGGATCAGCATGCCGGTGCCTTTGCGCGTCTTCAGGCGGCGGGGGCGGCGTGTCGCGTTAGCGATGTAAGTAAACTGGCGGATGAGGTTGAATATCTTTTGCAGCCAGAACGCGCTGCTGAAATGGCGATGGCCGCCTGGGACATCACCACAAGCGGGGCTGAGGTGTCAACATTGGTCGAAGAACTTGTGGTGAAAATGCTCGACAAGCGGAGAGTGTAAGATGAAAACGCCAAGCTTTTGGTTCACCTCACCCCGGCGTCCAAATTGGCGTGCCCGTGTTCTGGCGCCCTTTGGATGGCTTTACGGATCGGCCACGGCGCGGCGTTTGCGCGGGGCGGGATACGGCGCGCAGGTGCCCGTGATTTGCATTGGGAATATCAATGCTGGCGGCACCGGGAAAACCCCCACAACCATCGGGTTGGCGCAGAAGTTGCTGGCGCGTGGTAAAGATGTGCATGTGGTGTCGCGGGGCCACAAAGGCGCGCTGGATGGGCCTGTTTTGGTCGATACCCGGACCCATTCTGCCGATGATGTGGGGGATGAACCCCTGTTGATGGCCGCCTTCACCAAAGTCTGGATTGCCAAGGATCGCGCCGCGGGTGTGCGTGCGGCCGAAGCGGCGGGTGCCGATGTGATCTTGATGGATGACGGGTTTCAGAACCCTTCCGTGGATAAAACGCTGTCGATTGTGGTTGTGGATGCGGTCAAAGGTTTTGGCAATGCGCGCTGCATTCCGGCGGGCCCGCTGCGCGAACCTGTGGATCAGGGACTAAACCGCGCGGATTTGCTGTTGTCTATCGGGGCGCAGAACGCTCAGGTCAAATTCGCCGAGGATTGGGTTGGTAAAATTACCGTCCCGCATATCACCGGCCACCTGCAGCCCTTGCAGATGGGGATGGATTTTGCCGGGCTGGACGTGTTGGCCTTTGCTGGCATCGGGCATCCTGAGAAATTCTTTGCGACGCTGAAGATGATGGGGGCAAATGTCCTTCGGGGTGAAGGCCTGTCTGATCATCAACCGCTAACCGAGGCGCTGATGAAACGGCTTGAGATTGAGGCCACCGCCCTGGGCGCACAGCTTGTCACCACGGAAAAAGACGCGGTGCGTTTGCCGCAATCTTTCCGGCGTAAGGTGCTGACGGTGCCGGTGCGCTTGGTGCTGGATGATGAAGCACCTTTGGATGCGGCATTGGCGGAAATTGGGCTTTAAAGCGTTTCCAGTTTTCATAGAAGTGTCTGTCATCGCTTTTCGCGTTTGAGCGCAGCAAAAGGCAGCGAACAAGCGCTTCAATGTGAACTGGAAGCGTTCCAGGGTCATAAATAAACAACACCCGCCTGAGAAAACAGACGGGCGTTGCGTGTTCATTCGTATTGCTAAAGCTTATTCTGCCAGCTTCGCGTCAATTGCTGCTGCGAAATCTTCATAGGACATGTTCGAGAACTTCTCGCCGCCGATGATGAAAGATGGGGTGGAGTTGATCTCATCCGCGGTGGCGTTGGTTTGGTAAGCCGCAACCAAGCTTTGGGCGAATTTCTCATCACCCATGCAGCTGTCCATTTCCTCGTTTGACATGCCAGCTTTGCGGCCAATTTTGCGCAGGTTCTCAAGGATCAGGGTTGGGTCGCCTTCGCCGATCCATTCTTTCTGGGTCGAATAAATCATGTCGTTCAGACCGAAATACCGCATGTCACCACCACAACGCGCAATCATGCCCGCCCACAGGCCAAACCGATCAAAGAACACTTCGCGGTGAATGAACTTCACCTTGCCCGTGTCAATGTAGTCCGCCTTGAGTTTGGTAAAGACGTCTTCGTGCCAATTGGCGCAATGTGGACAGGTGTAAGACGCGTATTCAATCACGGTGACCGGCGCATTTTCATCGCCCATCACCATGTCTTTTGCAGGTTCAACAGCTGCGTCTTCCGCCATTGCCAGCGAAACGCCGGGCACGGTGCCATTGTTCTGGCTCATGAAATATGCACCGCCACCAAGGGCAATCAGTGCAGCGGCAATCATCGGGATAAAACGGTTCATCGGGTCTCAGCCTCTTTGGTGTTTGTGTTTTGTTATGACGTTTTTGCCCAGCGCCTCAAGCGCTGCGCGCAACCCTTCATCCGCCACAACCGCAGTGCTTTTACGCACCTCGGCAACGGTTTCCGGGTCGGGAGTTTTCTTTGCTTTTGGGGCGGGGGAAAATTGCGCCTGTCCTTCGGCAAATCCTGTGGGGGCGGTTTGGGTGATGCGAATGCGCGCGATGGCGTTATAGCCGTAAACCCCGTTCACCCGGTCGCGCAGCTTTTCCTTTTGCATCTCAAGCATCGGGGCCTGCGCGCCGGTGGTCAGCACGGTCAATGTGGCCCCCATGCCGCCGCGTCCATAAGACACCTCTACCGGGCGGGCAATTTGGGCAATGTCTTGCCCGACGATGTCGCCCCAATGGGTCAGCACCCGCGTTACAGCAAATCCCCGCGTCTCACCCGCCTTGCGGATGCGCGCCATCAAAAGGCTCGAAGTGCTTTCGAACCCGCGTTTGCGGCGTGGGATTTTTTCCCCCATTTTGCCACGCATTTTGACCGGTTTTGTCACGGCTGGTAACTTCCTCATTTGCCCGTATTCTAGGGTCTTCCACCGGCAATGCCAGTGGAAAGCAATGATGAAGGATAACAGATGCGTGACGGACAGCTGGGGGGGCCGGATCCCGAAGAGTTGCTGGCGTGGTATGACCGTCATGCCCGCACGCTGCCGTGGCGGATTTCGCCGGCGGATCGCGCCGCTGGCGTGGTGCCTGACCCCTATGCCATTTGGCTGTCCGAGATTATGCTTCAGCAAACCACGGTAGCCGCTGTGAAATCCTATTTCCTGCGGTTTTTGTCCCTCTGGCCAACGGTTGAGGATCTGGCCGCCGCCCAGGATGATCAGGTCATGGGCGAATGGGCTGGCCTTGGGTACTATGCCCGCGCCCGCAACCTTCTGAAATGCGCACGCGAGGTGACCGCGCGGGGTGGATTTCCCACAGATCGCGCTGGGTTAGAGACACTTCCGGGCATCGGCCCCTATACCTCTGCCGCCATTTCCGCGATCGCCTATGACCTGCCGGAAACCGTGGTCGACGGCAATGTGGAACGGGTCATGGCGCGTGTGTTTCAGATCGAAACCCCGATGCCCGATGCAAAACCGATGATGAAAGAGGCCGCTGCTGGATTGACCCCGTTGATGCGCCCCGGTGATTACGCGCAGGCGGTGATGGATCTGGGCGCCACAATTTGTACCCCAAAGTCACCAGCCTGCGGAATTTGCCCGTGGCGTATGCCGTGCAAATCCCGCGCCTCTGGTCTTGCCGCCGAGCTTCCGCGCAAGCGCAAAAAAGCGCCGAAGCCGACGCGCTGTGGCATTGCCTATCTGGCCCGGCGCGCGGACGGTGCCTGGCTGGTGGAGCGGCGACCGGACAAGGGGTTGTTGGGCGGGATGCTCGGCTGGCCGGGTGCCGAATGGGGGGACACCGCACATGAGGCTCCGCCCGTTGCGGCGGATTGGCAGGATCCGGGTGCCGAAGTGCGCCATACCTTCACCCATTTTCATTTGCGGCTTGCGCTAAGGGTGGTGCATCTGCCGCTCGACGCCGCGCCAGATCAGGGTGAGTTTCAACAGATACGCCCGTCAGATTTACCTACGGTTATGCGTAAGGCTCTTGACTTTGCGCAAGGCGCGCTGACGGATAAGGCGTAAAATTCCCCAGTTGTTTTTTGGGAGGATAAGGATCTCGCCATGGTTCCCGCGTCAAAAGTCGCCCGTTTCAGCCACGCAGCCCCGTTTGGAATTTCCATCGTGCTGCCCATATTGGTTTATTTCGCCGCCACCAAAGGCGGTTGGTATTTGTTGTTGCCGCCGCTTGGCACCTGGTGGCTTTACACGGGGCTTGATGCCTGGCTGGGGCGCAACGCGGACAATCCCGATCTGAACACAACCGAGGATCAGCTGTTCTGGTATCGCCTGATCACAATGGTCTGGTTTCCGATTCAGTTTGTGATGATCTATGGCATGTTGATTTACGTTATCGGCGCAGATCACCTGTCCATTGGGGAAAAGTTTGGGGTGTTCTTTGGGGTGGGTGTTTTGTCCGGCACGGTGGGTATTGTCTATAGCCACGAACTGATGCACCAATCCAATCGGTTAGAGCGTTGGTTGGCAGATTTACTTTTGTCCACAGTGCTTTACAGCCATTTCCGCACAGAACACCTTTTGGTTCACCACCCCCATGTTGGCACCACGCGTGATGCGGTGACGGCCCGTTATAATGAAGGGTTCCACCGCTATTTTGCGCGTGTGTTGCGCGAGGCGCCGATTTCGGCGTGGCGGGCAGAGCGGGCGATGTTGGCGCGTCGTGGGCTGTCGGCGCTTGACGGGAAAAACCCGTTTTGGCGCTATGGCGCGCTGCAACTGATGGCGGTGATTTTGGCGGTTCTCATCGGTGGCTGGCTGGGGCTTGCGCTGTTTGCATTTCAAGCGCTGATTGCCGTGTGGCAGCTGGAACTGACGAATTATGTCGAGCATTACGGGCTGACCCGCAAACATCTGGGCAATGGCAAATACGAACATGTCATGCCGCACCATTCATGGAACGCTGACCACCGCGCATCCAACTGGTTGCTGATCAACCTGCAACGCCATTCCGATCACCACTATAAACCCGCGCGGCGGTTTCCATTGCTGCAAACCTATCCCGAAGGCGAAGCGCCCCAATTGCCGTTTGGCTATCCGGTGATGACCGCGCTTGCGATGGTGCCCCCGCTTTGGCGACGACGGATGAACCCGCGTGTGCGCGAATGGCGCAAGCGTTACTATCCGGATGTCACCGACTGGGCGCCCTATAAAAATGGCACATTACCCCCGCCGGTGATCAGATGAACGATCCTCAGGCAAAGGTATCTTTCCTCAAGGCGGCGCGTGGGGTGTTGGCCTATCTGGAAATGTATGGTGAAAAATATTGGGCCGAATTGGTGACCCACGCCCTGTCTTTTGAGGGGCAGGCGGACAAGCAGATGTATGAGCTTTATTTTGGCTTCCACAGATCAACCCGTGGCATCAACACAGTTGATCTGGCCAAGAGCGGCGCAAACCCACATGACGCAGAGCAATTTCGCAATATGTCCATTGTTGCCTATCGTCTGGCCTTTTTCCTGAAAGACGACAAACCAATCCCACCGGGTATCTAAAAAAAGCCCCGCTCGAGCAGAGCGGGGCCAGTTGGTTGTGCCGTGGATTTTGCCACAGGCACGGCGGTACAACTTTATCCTACGGGGGGCTGGTGGGCGCAGACCCAACACAGCACATCCCGTTCTGGGCGCGCGTTGACGCGCCCAGCGATATTCTTTGTTATGATTGAAAAGGGGTGGTTTTAGACCATTTCCGCCCGAACTTGTTGGCGCAAGAGATCAATGGGAACCTTTTTCCCGTCCTGCTTAAAGTGCCAATAGGTCCAGCCATTACAGCTTGGCGCGCTTTCAAGAGCGGCCCCAACCTGATGGATCGATCCACGTGCATCGCCTGCAATCAGCGTGCCATCGGCGCGCACTTTTGCGGTTTTACCACGCGGGCTGGTCAGAACTTCGCCGGGGCGTAACATGCCACGTTCCACCAATTGACCAAAAGGCACACGCGGTTCGGCGCGCTTGGAGGTTGTGGTTTGCAGCGCTTCCTTGTCGAATTTGCGAACACGCGAAATGCGTTTTTCGGCGACCTTGCGATACGCCTCTTCACGCTCGATCCCGATGAAATCGCGGCCCAGCATTTTGGCGACAGCACCGGTGGTGCCTGTGCCAAAGAACGGATCAAGGATCACGTCGCCGGGATTGGTAGAACCCACCAGAACGCGGTGCAGCAAGCTTTGTGGTTTTTGGGTCGGGTGGGCCTTGTCGCCATTTTCGTCTTTCAGACGCTCATGGCCGGTGCAGATCGGCAAAACCCAGTCCGAGCGCATCTGAATGCCTTCGTTCAGGGCCTTCAGCGCCTCATAATTAAAGGTGTATTTGCCACCTTCCGACTTGGAGGCCCAGATCATGGTTTCATGGGCATTGGTAAAGCGTTTGCCGCGGAAATTCGGCATTGGGTTTGACTTGCGCCAGACCACGTCGTTCAGGATCCAATAACCTTGGTTCTGAAGCTCGGCGCCCATGCGAAAGACGTTGTGATAAGAGCCGATGACCCAGATCGCACCGTCAGGTTTCAGCACACGACGCGCGGCCTTTAGCCAAGCGCGGGTGAATTGATCATAGGCTTTGAAACTGTCGAATTGATCCCAATGGTCGTCAACCGCGTCCACTTTGGAATTGTCGGGGCGATGAAGATCGCCCTTGAGCTGAAGATTATAGGGCGGATCGGCGAAAATCAGGTCAACCGAGTTCGCGGGCAGACTGTTCATCACATCGATGCAGTCACCATCCAATATCTCATTCAGCGGCAGCTTTTCAGCCACCTTTACTTTGGTTTTCGTCGTCATATCTGCCTCATGTACCGGCGCATTCGCGCTCTAGTGACGGCGCATTTTTGCGCTCATTCATTGGGTACTAGGATGGGCAATTGTGGATTCCCGGTCAAATTCTTTTTTGAATCAGGAGGTTACATTTTTTTGTTGATACAAGATATTGTGTACCGGTTTGAACGAACGTCTATGGTGTGGGGTGACACCAAGTTTGACCAGGGCGTCCTTGTGGCTTTTCGACGGGTAACCGGCGTTTGTTTCCCATCCATAGCCGGGAAACTGTTGCGCCAAATCCACCATAATCCGGTCGCGACATATTTTCGCCACAATTGAGGCCGCCGAAATCGACACAGATCGGGCGTCGCCTTTGATAATTGTCTCGTTTGAGATGCTGATCCTCCGTGGCACCATATTTCCGTCGATAAGCAGGTGATCAGGGGGGGTGGCCAAGCCCGCCACCGCGCGCTCCATCGCCAGATGACTGGCGCGCAGAATGTTCAGCTCGTCGATCTCTTCGACCGTGGCATGCGCAATGCACACGTCGGCGGTTTCAAAAATAAGATCATAAAGTGCTTCGCGTTTCTTGGCAGAGAGCTTTTTGGAATCGTTCAGGCCGTCAGGGATATTGTTGGGGTCCAGCACCACAGCGGCGGCGGTCACGGGGCCACATAAAGGCCCGCGCCCGACCTCGTCCACGCCCGCGATGCGCAAGAACCCTTTGGCGTGTGCGGCGGTTTCAAAGCTGTAGTCGGGGGCGGTCTGTGCGGTTTTCTCTGTCATGGGAATTGGGTGACCGATTGCAGAAAAGATCGCAAGCAAAAAGGGCGGAAGCCGGAGCTTCCGCCAGTTGTGCATAACCGGAAACGGTGGTCATGCAAGTGCGGCGGGACGCAGGGATGACCTAAGGGGATAGCCGCACATCTCTTGCGCTTACCGGCGCGATTTACGGTATCCTGCCTGCTTCATACAGCGCGGTTCATAAACCTTGCGCGCGACATAAACACCGCGATTGTTCCGTGCGACAATAGTGTCATGACAGTTGCGCGGCAGGGAGCGCGAAAACTCGTAATTCCGTTTCAGGCAGCGTTTGCCCCAATATTTTTCTTGACCATACTGGGTGTTAAAGCGACGCAGACAATCGCGCGGCAATTGGAATTTTGGGTGCATGCGGCGATCATCCACAATGCGGCCATCGCCTTTTGGGCGGCGTGGCTTTTCCGGGCGACGCGTGGTTCTGTGGTCATCATTGTTGTTGATCACCGCACCGACGACAGCCAGACCCAGTAAGGCGGCAATAAACGCATTGATATCATTATTGTTGTTTTTGTTGCGCTGGCCTGCAAAAGCGGGCGCTGCAGTGAGAGAGGTCAGGGTTAGCGCCCCGACTAGCAAAGGGGTCATAAAGCTTCGCGTCAGGCGACGTGGCGACAATTTCGCAAGGGTGCGTTTGAACAAGGTTGGCTTGGGATTGGTCGGGGCCGTGTCAGTCAGGCGGGTCATTGCGATCTCCTTTTGGGCAACGTGGTGGGGCAGATATGAAGTGCCGCGATGATGTGCGGGCCCCGGTTCGGGTTGTGATGTCCCAACCTTGCCTGCCCGCCGGTCAGACAAGCGATATCGCCGTGTTGTTATCTGCTATCAGCCGAAAAATGAGGTTTGTTATTGAATATCTGCACCGCACCGAGCATGGTTTTGACATGAAACAGATCCTTTTATCCCTGACGTTTGCATGTGCAGTTGCCGCAATGGCCGCCCCGGCCCAAGCGGGATGTTATGCCGATTATAAAGCCAAGCGTGACGACCCGCTTAAGCTTCATTACGGTGTCATCGAATTGCCCGACACGGCCTGTGCAAACAAAGCCGCCGCCGCCCGCCAAGTGTCTGCCAGATTGGCGACAGATGGTTGGGTTTTGCTAAATGTATTGTCGCTGTTTGATGCGGATGGACTTGAGAAAAGGAAACAGAGTGCCGGACAATTCTTCCTCCGCTATTGATGCGCGCAAGGGGTCGTCGCGGGTGATTGTGGCCGGGATGGCTGCGATCGTTTTGATCCTGCTTTTGGCGGCAATTTTTCTATTTCTGAACCTTCCAGATGCCGGCGCGTTTAATGCGCGGGTTGAACGGATATTCATGGAAAATGATGGGCTGACCTCGGGTGCGGAAATCAAGCTTTTGGAAATTCTTGCACAATCTGGCACGTCATTTGCCGATACCCTCACCAGTTATCGCATGGTGATTTTTGTGCTGCTGATTTTTGCAACAGCTTTGCTGGTGGCATCATTGGTGTTCTTGGTCACGATCATCGGCCTCAACCGTCGCATGGGGGAAATTGAACGCACCGGCATTCAGGTCAACTCCCTGTTGATCAGCCGAGAGGAGCGCACGGTTTACCTTAACAACATGGAGCTGAACCTAACCGAGGCTGCGATTGAAACCCTGTCGGCTTTGGCCGAGGCACGCATGGATGATGAGGTGCTGACCGGTTCTGACCTTGAGGCGCTGATCTCTGGCCGGGACGCCAGCGATTGCGAAGAGGCCGCTGGCGCCACACGGATCAAA
>ATLU01000102.1_pt1 | contig 30942 bp, 29 predicted proteins | sample 178751 | NCBI WGS metagenome assembly ATLU01 (sample SAMN02211837, study PRJNA209200) | bioreactor metagenome | isolation source: day 23 sample from continuous culture bioreactor inoculated with sediment... | place: Germany: Wadden Sea | collected 2011
CAATCAGCTCTTTGCTATCGAAAGGTTTGGTCAGAAAACCAAACAGACCTTGACGCGTTGCCGAGACGGCTTCCTGGATCGTGCCGTGAGCGGTCAGAATGATCACCGGCAGCAGCGGGTAGTGCTGCTGGAGATACTCAAACAGCGCCAGACCATCCATCTCACCCATACGCAGATCAGTAACAACCAAATGGGGTTTGAATTGCGGCACCAGGCTGAGCGCCTGTTCACCGCTTGCGGCCGTTTCAACTGTCAGCCCTATCGCTGTGAGTCGTAACGACAACAGCCGTAACAGACTGGGGTCATCATCCACCAACAGGACACGCTGTTGTGGTGACTGCTCAGTTTGATTCTTGCTTTTCATCCAGCCGCCTGTTGATACTGGTCTCAATTCGTTTCAGATCACGCAATTGTTTTTCCAGTGTGTTATTGACCTTATCTACCTGGGAAAGCCGGCGCTGTAATCTCTTCTCTCCCGCCAAGGCCTTGGCCAGCTTTGCCTGTTGCTGCTGTTGAAACTGCAGCAAGCGAATCTGGTAATGCGCCACCCAGCTCACTTCATCAGAGACAAAACGTTGATTCAGCATGGCCTGAATCCACCCAACAGCCTCTTCTGGGTCACCACACCCTTCCACCTGGCTGATCGCCGTTGCCAGGTACCAGCCAGTCCAGCGATTGGGCACTTCCTCATAGGCGGCACGCATCTCGGTACAGAGCGCCAGTTGACCTTCACGCTCATACGATTGAAAGCGACTGGAGAAATCGATCAAGCCCTGCAAGTCTTCCGCCACAGAAGCCGTGGCTACCACCGCAACGGGTTGTGTACCGCGTCTGACAGAGGGTTGCTGACAACCCAGCAGTAACACCAGGACAGCCAACAAGAGCGCCATCTTCATGATACCACCTCCAGCAGGGGCAGCTGAGACATCGGAAGCGTGAGACTGAAGCGCGCACCCGGATACTCTTCTGTTGAGTTTAATAAGGTGATGGCACCCTGGTGACGTTCAACCGTATCCTGAACCAAGGCAAGCCCGAGTCCAGAACCCTTGACGCTCCAACTGCCTGAATTGCCACCTTGATAAAATTCTTGAAAAATTTTCGACTGATCAGCCACCGATACCCCTTCCCCCTGATCCTCTACCAGTAATGTCACCTGGCCATTTTGTGGTGATAGTGTCACTCGTATACGCCCACCCTCAGGTGAGAACTTGATGGCATTGCTCAACAGATTGCCAACCATCATCCTGACCGCCTCCCGATCCCCTTGCATGGGAACCGAAACCAATACATCAATTATTTCCAGCTGTTTTGATCGAATTAACAATCGATACTCCGTCAATGTCATTCTGATCACGACGCCCAAGTCAAACTGACACGCCTCACTCAACTCAGGTCGATTGGCTGCGCGCTGGTATTCAAGCAGGTTCTCCACCAACCCATTCAACTGCAACGTACCCATTTTCATCAGCTGAACAATTTCACGCTGTTCATAGTTGAGTTCACCCACCACTTCATCCTCCAGGAGATCCGCTCCCTCTCTGAGGGTGGCCAGTGGGGTTTTTAGTTCATGTGATATATTGCGAATAAAGCGCTGCTTCTCATCTTCCACTTCCATCAGCCGCCGGCGCATCCAATCCAGGTGATGACCCAGATCTTCCAGATCACTGGGACCCCGAATGACAATCGGCTGATCAAACCTTCCAGCACCAAGCTCACTGATCACCCGTTCGATGCGCTTGATTGGCCGGGTCAGCAGATAGGCAAAAAGCAGACCCAGCAACAGCGCCAGCGGCAAGGCCAGAAAGGCCCATAGCAGCATCTGCTGACGGACGCGATCAGCCTCCTGCGCCAATAATTCTGACTCGATGACCACTTCCCGGCTACCGATCTGCAGCAACGCCCTGGCCTGCAGGGTGAGCGTCTCATAGCCCTGCAGATCTTCAGCAATCAAGCCAACACGCTTGTCAGCCACCTGCCGTTCAACATGACCATAAAGCGCAAATTCAGCACCTAACAGTCCCTCTAGCGGAATCCGCAGATCATCTGACAAACCATCGAAACGGAGGCCATTGGCGACCTCTACAAACGCGTCATGGTTCTGTTGATAAACCGAATAGAGCTCTTGGTCTTTCAACACCTGATACTGACGAATACTGCGTTCCATCGAGATCAGACGTTCAAGCAGCATACGACCACCCTCAGTGGCCCGCACGGTCTGAAACAGGGTCTGCTGACTCTTTTCTGTATAGTTGCTAACGGAGAGCAGGCCAAACAGCAGGGCCACCACCACCGGCAATGTAACGATCAGAAAACCGATAAAAGACCAGTGATAAAGGGATCCTGTTGGAAAACGCCAACCCGTCTCTCGCCCCCTTGGCGGGTCAATATGCTGGACAGTGTCCAAGTGAACTCCATGTCATGATTGTCGAGTTATTCAGGTCCCGCTGTACCCGAAAGAGGCCGGAGCATAGGGAATAGTCGACACTTTTTGTCCTTAGTAGTTCTCAAAACAGGCTATTGACCTGCTACCGCCGGACAGCTTTGAGCAAATCTGAGAGCTGGTTCACTTTCACGAATAACAGCTTTGGAAAAACCGTGTGGAATTAGAGTTATCCAACAGCCAAGCCACTAGCCTAAATACCCCCTTAGATTTCACTGGGTATTCTTAAACGGCTTTTTACCGTATTAAAAACGGACAATTCATAGCAAACCTTAAGGATTGCGTGTTGCCCCTGTGGAAAAAAAAGCGTAGATATAAAACTTTATGGCCTGTTCACACTCTATAACAATACAAAAGAGCCAGAGGTAAAAACGCACAATGAGCAGAAGCGTAACCCTACTGATGGGTTTGATTGGATTAATCTTAATTATTGGATTGGCTCTGTATAACGGGGCCGAAAAGATAGAAAGCGATCTATCCAACCGGGGCAGGAGTGCCTTTGATGAACAGGGCCTGGCTTGGGTCGAGCTGGAGATTGACGGACGCAACCTGCTATTAAGCGGCAAGGCACCCTCCGAAACGGCTGCTACGAAAGCACTGGAGCTGGCTGAAAACCTGCATGGGGTAGAGAGCGTTCAAGATGAATTCAGCTTTTCGGCAGCACCCGTTAAAACCGAAAAACCAACCAGCGACTCTGACTGGTCATCCTCAATAAAGGCACAATAATTATCGGCACCGGGGAAGATCCGCTAGAATGATACCGACTCGGCCATTACAGCACCGGGTACACTTAGTATCCTGAAGGGACGTAGCAATGGGTTATCTTTTTTTTCAAATTCTGATCTGGATTCTGCTGGCATTTGGTCTCGGCGGTATTGTTGGCTGGCTACTGCGCGGCTTCACTCATGCCTTCCAGGATGATGAAAAAAACAGCGAAGAGCAGAGTGCCCGAGGCAGCGACCACATCATGGTGGCCCTGTTGAAGTCAGAACTGAGTGATTATAAAAAGCGGGTCAAAGAGCTCGAAAAGGCGACCGATACAACGGCACCAGCCGCGGAAAACACAAAACCGAAGCCACAGATTGATGATGCCTGGCGACCCGAGCCACTGACCGAACCGAAAGGCGTTGCAGACGATCTTAAGAAAGTGCGTGGCATTGGACCCAAGATTGAGAAAACCCTAAATGATCTGGGTATTTTTCACTATTATCAGATCGCCGCGCTTAGCGAGGAAAATATCCTCTGGTTGAACAACCACCTGCACTTTCCTGGTCGCATCGAGCGGGAAGCGTGGGTGCAGCAGACCCGGGAACTGGTACAACAGAGTATCAGCCAACCCGCAACGGCTTAAAACGGCCAACCCGATCCCCTGCTACTGTTTTTCCCAACAGAGAATTCGGTTATTGACCGGCATCTCATAATCGTTGAGTAATTGCATACCGGCTTTTTCGGCCAGGCTATCCACCGCCTCAAAATCACGCACACCCATAGCGGGATCACGTGACTTCAACCAGCCATCAAATCGCGCATTACTCTCACTACTGAATTGGCCGTTGTAGTTAAACGGGCCATACAGGGCGAACACGCCACCGCGGGGTAACAGCCTGCCGACACCCGCCATCATCGCCTGCACATCCTGCCACTGCATGATATGGGCGGTATTGGCTGAGAAGATGGCATCAACTTCTATTTCAGGCCACGCCGAGCGACTCACGTCCAACAGCAGCGGCGACTGAATATTGGGCAACGCGGCCTCCGAAAGCCAGAGTTTGATCCCATCGTGATACTCCGGGCAATCACTGGTATACCAGATGAGATGGGGCATTTTGCCCGAGAAAAAAACCGCATGCTGACCCGTTCCACTACCAATCTCCAACACGGCAGTGGCATTGGCAAATAGCGGTTGGATCACTGATAGAATCGGTTCTCGATTCTGGTCACAAGATTCGGAATAGGGTTTCATAGAGCGATTATCCTGGTTCACTGCAGCTATCACTGCGATAGGGTATGGAGGCTTGTAGCTGCTGTATATAGTTGGCAATAGCGGCCTGTTCATGTTCGGTGTAACGCGCGATGGGTTCACGAAATCCTTCATCCCAGATCCAGTGACTTGAGCGTGTCAACGTGGGGAGGAAACCCCTGGAGAGTTTATGCTCACCCTGTGCCCCCGGTTCAAAACAGCTCAAGCCCTGCGCTATGCAGTGCTCAATGCCCTGATAGTAACAGGTCTCAAAATGCAAGCCATCCAGGCGAACATCAGCCCCCCAGTGGCGACCATAGAGGGTTGTATCACTCTGATACATGAGTGAACCTGCCACACAATCACCATCCAGGTCGGCCAGCACCAGTAATACCTGACCCGGCAACTGCTCAGCTACCTGTCGAAAAAAACCGGCATTGAAGGTGGCCATGCCCCACTTCTCCTGGAAGGTTTTATTGTAGAAGTGAGTAAATTGCTGCCAATCCTGCTCGCTGGCGGTATGGCCATTCAACCGTCTGAATGTAACACCCGCATCCTGAACCCGCTTTCTCTCCTGGCGGATATTTTTACGCTTCTTTGCCACCAGTGAAGAGAGAAACTGTTCAAAGTTTTCATAACCCCGATTGGGCCAGTGAAACTGCACATCATGGCGGGTAAGCAAGCCCTGGCTAGAGAGAAAATCATAGCCATCGGCACTTGGAAACAGGCAGTGAAAACTACTGATGCCTACCTGTTCACCAAGCTGCATGACCGACTGAAGTAACACAGGAAAGAGCGCGGCCGCCTGCTTAGTCCGTGCCAACATGCGCTGGCCGGTGGCTGGGGTATAGGGAACGGCAGAAACCAGCTTGGGAAAGTAATCAAGACCCGCTCGATGGTAGGCATCAGCCCAGGCATTATCAAACACAAACTCACCATAGGAGTTGTGTTTCTCATATAACGGCATGGCTGCCTGCAACACGCCCTCCTGATAGACAGCGATATGGCAGGGTATCCAGCCAAACTGTTCGCTCACACAGCCGTGCTGCTCCATTGCCTGAAGAAATTCATGTCGCACCAGTGGATTATTATCCCTGACCAGGGCATTCCACTCCCCGGGTGCTATCTCAGCAATCTGGCGATGAATCTTGATTTCCAATGACTAATGACCTCTATGGCTACTCAATCATGGACAATCTAACAGAGCCACTCTGCTGTAAATACCGGTGAAAACTGATGATTACCGCTGTAACGATTAGAACGGCTCACTCGGCCAGTCCGCCTCGTCCTCTGCAATCACCTCAGGTTCTGTCGATCCATCCCTGATCCACTGCTGCATGGCCGGACTGTTAAAAACCGTCTCAGTATAGGCCTTGGATACCGGGTCCAGTGCAATCTCATAACTGAGCAGACGCATGACTACAGGCGCATACATACAGTCTGCCGCACTGAAATCCCCAAACAGCCAGGGGCCAGTCGACCCATAGGTTTTGCGACAGAACTGCCACAGCGTCACTACCCGCTTAATATCCCGCTGAGCTTCCGGTCCTGGCTTGAAACCGGGAAAACGTCGACGACAGTTCATCGGTAATTCATTGCGCAAACCAAAAAAGCTGGAGTGCATCTCAGCGGAAACAGAACGCGCAACCGCACGGGCATTACGCGCTTCTGGCCATCCCTTTTTTTCCGGGTAACGTTCAGCCAGATACTCCAGGATTGCCAGCGAGTCCCACACTTCAAGATCACCCTCCTGCAACACCGGCACCTTGGTATCAGAGAAATGCACCGCAAGATCGCTCTCCATGCTGTCGGTAAACAACTTCACCTTTTTCATGTTGAAGGGGATACCATGATGCGCAAGGAACAACCAAGGTCGCAACGACCAGGTAGAGTAGTTCTGATTGCCAATCACCAGTGTCAGGTCCGTCATATTATGGTGCCTCTCAGAAGATCAAAGATGGAACTGAAGCATACACAAAGCCTATTGAAGTGTCAGGGGTACCTGTCGTCGGTGACACTTTCACTATACAATTGTCTATTTATTACACATTTCACGAGAGAGAGAACATGCGCCACGAAACCGACGACCTTCGCATCGAAGCCATTAAGGAGCTTATCGCCCCAGCGGAGCTACTGGCTGAATTCCCCGTTACCGATGCGGTATCTGATACGGTCTATGAGGCGCGTCAGGCCATTCATCGCATTCTGCACGACGAGGATGACCGGGTACTGGTTATAGTCGGTCCCTGCTCGGTGCATGATCCGGCTGCCGCTCGTGATTACGCCGCTAAACTCAATAAGCTGCGAGTTGAACTGGCGGACGATCTGCTGATTGTCATGCGCGTCTACTTTGAAAAACCCCGTACCACGGTGGGCTGGAAGGGATTGATCAATGATCCCGATCTGGATAGTTCCTTCCACATCAACAAGGGGCTGAAACTGGCACGCCAGTTATTACTGGATGTGAATAACATGGGTCTGCCAGCCGGCACCGAGTTCCTGGATCTGATCAGTCCACAATATATTGCTGACCTGGTCAGCTGGGGTGCCATCGGTGCCCGCACTACCGAGAGCCAGGGCCATCGCGAACTGGCCTCTGGCCTCTCCTGCCCGGTTGGTTTCAAGAACGGCACGAACGGCACCCTGCGCATTGCACTGGATGCGATACGTGCCGCTTCCCAGCCACACAGTTTCCTCTCTGTTACCAAGGAGCGCCACTCCGCCATCTTCACCACCCGGGGCAATGAAGATTGCCATGTGATTCTGCGTGGCGGCAGTCGCCCCAACTATGACACTGAAAGTATCAACATCGCCTCTGAAGAGATGCAGAAGACCGGTTTCAAACCACGCATGATGATCGACTTCAGCCATGCCAACTCTCGCAAGCAACACCAGAAGCAGATTGATGTCGGGCGGGATGTCGCCGGGCAGATCGCCCGGGGTGATCGCCGGATCAACGGTGTGATGATTGAGAGTTTCCTGGTGGCCGGCCGTCAGGAGTGGCGCGCCGATGAAGAGCTGACCTACGGGCAGAGTATTACCGATGCCTGCATCTGCTGGGATGATACGGTGCCACTGCTGCACACCCTGGCCGACGCGGTACGTCAGCGCAGAAACCGGAAAGGTTCATAGCTAGCGCGTTATATTAAACCGAATCTTCTCCCCATTCAGGGTGATCTGATCACCCGGGGAGAAGTACTCAGTTCGAGCTTCTATTTTACCATCACCATTGATATCAATACTGATGCCGTCGTTCTGGTAATTACCGTCAATAACCCGGTTGTCCGCCAGATACGCTGTGTAACGTTTGCCCTTGATCAACAACTCTCCGACCAACTGGGTTCGGTTATAGAAGCGCATTGAATCCTTTCGCCAACTCTGGTCATTGGTGTAGACCCACAATTCCAGATCGCCTTTTAGCTGTGGAATTCCGGACACACTCTCCAGAGGCAGTCTAAGCCGATTGGCAAACCGACCCTTGCCCCGATTTGGTAACGGCGCACCATCATCTGTCAGATCGCCATTGCGATTAAAATCCACATAGAGCTGGTACCCTTTCGGATCTGTATCCAGCACAAAGGCGTGCCGCCGACCATTGGACAGATCGATAGAGCCAAACTTCTGACTGGGGCCCTGGAATTCAGGTAGGCGTCGATGCAGTGAACCCGGTCGACCCGAGAAGGATAAGGTTTGGGAACGGGCGCCGATCTTGAAACCAACCGGAGCGAACCCTAGACCGATGGAAACGGGCATATCCAGGCCGTCTTCGGCCAGCTTAATCGGCTCAGGGGTGACTACCTGAGCCGGAATCTTTTTGGTTGCAACGTTCTCGATCGGCTCTGCACGCTTTGCCGGTTCACGCTTGATCGGGGCAGGTGGCTGAGTTCGCGTAGGTTGGGGCAGGTCTATGGATTGCCACATCCGCCCTATCTCTTTGTAGCCTTCATTCAGCCACGCAGGTATTTGCTGGAAAAAACCGCTGCTGTAGAGCCAGAATAGAACAAAACCAAACCCAATCAGTCGCGGAAAGAGCCTGAAAGCCTTCTGCTTACGCAGAGGCCCAGACGTCTTCACCAGCGTCTCACCACCCCGGGTAACTGTTGGTCGATCAGGAAACTCGCTGACTCGCTCTTTCATAGGCTGCTTTCTGGTTACATCTCATCAAATCCGGCAGCCTTATACCAACGCTTGGCTTCATCCAGATCCTTCTCTACAACATCACCTTGCTCGTACATCATGGCCAATGTGGTTTGTGAACCTACCAGGCCCTGATCAGCCGCCTTTTTGAACCACCCAACGGCTTTAGCCCCGTTTTTCTCTACACACTCACCTTCCATGTACATAAAACCCAGTCCATGCTGCGCCAGCGCCATCCCACTCTCGGCCGCTGCCTTCATGTACTTTGTAAGCCATTAACTCATTAACGACCATTCCGAGGCCATTCTGAGCCATAATAGCCATACGGTATTGCGCCTCCGGATTACCCTCCTCGGCTAATCCTGCCAGCAATTTGGTTGCGCTGGCGAAATGTTTCGACTCAAACGCCGCAATACCACTACCCAATGCCATCTCTAACTGTTCATCGTTACTGCTCATTATTACCTCCGGTTCATGGGTCGACTGCAACTTCAAGATAGGCCCATGCTGTTATTCAAATTTATCTTACTTACTGACTAATGGGAAAATCTGACTCTTTCAGCCACTGTTGCCAAAGCTCAAACAGGTGTTGATTGACCGCACCCAGTGCCGGTTCCACCTGCAAATCCAAACGATCGTCCTGAGTAACGGGTTGATTACTGCAAACACCACCCGCCTCGGTAAAGATCAGTCTGCCGGCAGCATAATCCCACAACTTTTGACCACCGTGCAGATTGAGGTGAGCTCGACCCGCCGCCAGCCAGCACCACTCCAGAGCAATGGCCCCAAAACAGCGTTGTGATCGATAGGGAGACTCATTGGCCAGTCTAGTGACCAGCGCTGGCGTCAATCGCTTCAGATCGACGATAGCAATACACTCCGTTAGTGTGCCCGGACCCTCTTCTAATTTCAGTGGCTCATCATTTAACCAGGCACCCCGGCCCATCTCGGCACGAAAACACTCATGGCGAACCGGATCATAGACAATGCCCAACACCGCCCGGCCTTTAACTATCAGCGCCAATGACAGGGCAAAGTAGGGTAATCCGGATGAGTAGTTGGTCGTGCCATCTAGCGGGTCGACACACCAATAACAATCAGACTCCGAGACCGCCTGCTGCTCTGCAGCCGTCATCTCTTCCCCCATCATGCGGATATCCGGCCAGGCTTCTGCCAGCTTTGCAGTCAGCTCTGCCTGAACAGCCAGATCCGCATCCGTCACCAGAGTACCATCCCGTTTTCGGGAAATATCAGGATGACGGTAACGTGACATCACCTCTGCTTCGGCAATCTCGATGATGATATGCTGCAAATGCTGGCTATCGGGTAGTGCTGCTTTTTTACTCATTTCTATTCCCATCACACTATCATCCCGTATTCCTTCCAGACGGGCAATCCACTACGCCCGTGCAGTTGAAGGGGTTTTCCCTCTTGCACACTGGCCGCTGGCACCCTAAGCTTCTCTGTATGCCGATGGCGACATGCAATAGTAGGATTAACAGGGACGTGAAACGTTTGAAGTATGGCAGCTTGCTGCCTATGGTGTTATGTCTGCTCGTTTTATTCCCTGGGACGGTACTTTCCCGGGGCGATCTGGATAGCCAACGCAATGCCTTTCTGGCCTTAGAGCGGACATTGGCGGCAGGCAATCTGTCAGAGTACAATCGCAAAAAAAACAAACTCAAAACGTATCCGCTTTACCCCTATCTGGAATACAAATCACTCAGACTGCAATTTAATCAGTTAGACAGCAGCCGGGTAGATGACTTCATCACCACCTACGCCGACTCCCCACTCTCCAGACAACTGCGCAAGCGGTGGCTGACCCGTCTGGCTGACAACGGCAAATGGTGGACTTACCTGGTGTTTTATCGCCCTAATCTGGGTACCACCCTGAAATGCCACTACCTGACGGCGCTATTGGAAACAGGGAAGGTTGAAACAGCACTGAAAGAAGCAAAGGGTATCTGGCTACATGCTCGCTCCAGACCCGATGCCTGTGACACTATCCTGGAGACCTGGATCAATACCGGCCACCTGACTCCAGCACTGGCCTGGAAACGGGTTGAACTGGCGATGCAAGCCTCTCAGGGCCGCTTTGCCAACTATTTGAAGCGCTACCTTACACCTGAGCAGCAGGCGTTGCTCACACTCTGGCATGCGTTACAGCGTGACCCGCAGCAGGCCCTGAAGCCACAGCCACTCCTGACCGGCGATCCGGCACACAATACGATCTTGCTGGACAGTTTCAAACGCTTGGTACGACGAGACACTGAAGCTGCGCTCAGCAGCTGGACACAGCAGCTCTCAAGCCACTCTTTCAGCAAATCGGAACACTACCAGGCGCAGCGCGCCCTGATGCTGGGGCTGATCAGAAGCAACCACCCTGATCTGCTGACTCATCTGAAAACCATTAAGCCTGCCCCTGATGACGAGCGACTGCATGAGAGCCGCCTTCGAGGGGCGCTGAAAAATCAGGCTTGGCCGGAAATCGTACAATGGATTGCTGAACTTCCAGAGCCGCTGAAACAATCAGATCGCTGGCAATACTGGCAGGCACGCGCGCTTGCGGAAACCGGTAATAAAACGGCGGCACAACAGACATTCCAGGCCCTGGCAAAAGAGCGCAGTTATCACGGTTTTCTGGCGGCTGACAGACAAGACAACAAGTACCGTTTTGATTCCACACCCTTGGATCTTGAGCAGAATGCCATTGATCAGCTCGCCAAACGTCCGGGATTGATGCGCGCCAGAGAGCTGTTTCAGCTCGGTCGTTTTTTAGATGCACGGCGCGAGTGGCAGATGACAATTGGCCAGCTGAATCGACTGGATCTGAAACGGGTTTCCAAACTGGCACAATCCTGGGGCTGGCACGACCGCGCTATCTTCACCCTGGCCAGAACCGGTTACTGGGATGATCTGGAACTGCGCTTTCCGCTGGAGCACATGACCCTGGTGGAAGAAAAATCCAGCGCCAAGGATCTCGACAATGCCTGGGTATTTGCTGTTATGCGTCAGGAGAGCGCCTTCTCCAGCGACGCCCACTCCCCAGCGGGAGCAAGGGGTTTGATGCAGCTGATGCCCGCCACGGCAAAATATATCGCCAAAAAAGAAAAATTAAAGACCCCTAAAAAAAGCCATCTCTATCAGCCCGAAGTGAATATCACACTTGGAACCGCCTATCTCAACTATGTCTATCGCCAGCTGGGGATGAATCAGGTACTGGCCACTGCCGCTTATAACGCCGGCCCGCACAATGTACGTAAATGGCTACCTGCTACCACCCTGCCAGCCGATATCTGGGTTGAACTGATCCCATTCAATGAAACCCGCCGTTATACAGAACGGGTGCTGAGTTATGCCGCCATTTATGATCAGAGGCTGAATCAACCCCTGCAGCGATTATCTGAACGGATGGACCCCATAGAGCCAAGAAGCGAGATTGCCGCCAAAACAGTTAGTGGAAAAGCCGTGGCTTTATAGCCGTCTCTTCAGAAGTTTCGGCAGGAAGATCAGGCAGTGGCCGACGGCGTGTATTAGCCTGCTCGATGGCATAGGCAATCATATCCGGATCAGTGATTACCTGATAATAACAGCGCCCATCAGCGGCACGCCGCCCTGGCTTTTCGCCATCCCAGATGGTCACCTCGGCCTCCCTGATGACAAGGGCATGCATATGCCCCTCCAGATCAGGATAACGAGCCAGTAACAGATGGTCATTCTTCACACGCTTTCCAGATTCCAACTCTATCTTGCGGAACGAAAGCTCCGACTTCAGCTTGTAGTACGCCGGCACATCCAGCTCAATGCCATTGACGTTATAGCGCATCAGCTTATCAGAAGTCTCTTTATTGACGGTCTCGGTAGGTGCAGGTGCCACCACCATCACACCGCGCCCAAGTTTCTTACCATAGTCTGATTTTTTAATCGCTGCCGAACAGGATGAGAGCTGATCCGATCTATTAATGGCAGGCGAGATCATAATCTCCCTCCCCTCATCATAGAGGAAGGTGGGCGCTTCATCGCTAAAAGCGATACCCAGTCCCAGCTCCAGTTCAGGAAGATCATTTTGCTGATTGCTGACATTCTGCTTATCAACCACCTGCAGAATCTTCCGGGCCAGCCCACAGGCATGGGCCACACAAAGCCACTGATAGGGCGTATCTTCATATTCAAAGATACTCAAAATGACCGCATCGCCCTCAATAAAGACCTTCTTCGCGCCATAACTCTCAAGTAGCTTGGTTATCGGCTCAAAAAAGTTGAGGCTAAAGTGGGAAGCCGGATTGAGATTGCGTTTACGCAGCTCACTGGTCATTGCAGTAGAGCCCCTTACATCGGCCTTGATAATGACGTGGTTTCTGATGCGATGCTGATCTGGCTTCAGCTCCTGGCGGAGCGGAAATTCAACCAGGCTGCCATTTCTCCGGGACAATTCGATATCTTCCGGACGGCTTAGCAGATGAACACGCCGCATGGCAGCGTGTGCGGTATACGCCTGCTTCAAGTCACGCCGGAAAAGAGCAAAATGTCGAAGGAAACTAAAGATCCGCCGACGGCGACGTGGTCCGGGAATCGATTTCAAAATTGACTGCGCCCGGTCCAGTACCTTGACCACCTGTACAGGATTTGGCTTGGTGGTCAGTGAGCTCAGCTTACGCTGCAGATCACGCTTGGGTAACCGCCCGGTGAGATATTGGGCAATCAACCGAACCGGTACCTGACGATTCAGTTCCTGGTAGACCGCTGGAGCCGCGTGACAGGCCAGGATATCCATCTCAACACGACTACCCTGCACCGTCTTGAGTATCTGTTTCAGCAAACGGCCATGAAAACCTGGCCACTTATCATTATTCCAACTGGTGCGTACGATCGGCCCATCATAATCGGTGCGAACCGCATTGCTGTGTTTAACAGAATAGATCAGCCGGTCAATATTTTCTGGGGAGTCCAACCAGGAGCAGTTACCCGTCTCATACTCGTCAGGGTGTAGCGACTGCTTTAACAACATCAAGGTTTCGGTATAACCGATTAACCCGCCCTGCTCGCCTCTATTTCGACGGGCGGCCGTCTGAATATCACTGCAGGTGGTTTCAAATTGATCAGTTGGTTCTACCGGCCAGCTCCATGAGGGTAGATAATCGGCAAAGAGTTGCGTCACCAATCTGTTTACCCGACTGAAGCCCTCAGGATCCTCTTTATCCGTGCAGACCAGCGGATAGTGCCCCATCACTTGCTCATCCGCCCACAGCGAAGGAAGTTGCAGCATGGGGTTAAATAGCAGGGGTTTTGGAACCGGCCATGAACGACCCAAAACCGATTTTCGCAACTTACTCAGTCGCATGTTTTCCAGTTTCAACATCTCACGAAACAGCCGCCGGGTAATCCGATAACGTATGGCCGGTTCATTCTTGGCTAATTGAACCAGTCGATCATGTAGTTGTACTGACTTACCCGTAGACTGGTGGGTGCTGTCCATAGCCTTTGCACGCTGCACCTGACTACGCAGACGACTGTATTCATCATCCACCAGTTGCAGCAAAAATTTAACCACACTGAACTGAAGCAGCTGAACCATTTCAAGTCGGTTGTGTTTGCGTGCCCGATCAACGGTCAGCTCCATTAAGCCTGCATATCCCTCACGCACCGCCTGTATATCTTTATTATCTGGTGGAGGGGGCGGCTCACCCCAATAGTTTTCTGATACATCATGCAATAAGGTACGACGTACCAGTAGACGACAGCGATCCATGAACTCCTGGCTCAGAAGCACATCTACTCGATTATTGTCTATTCCAATGGGCAGTCGATCAAACAGAAGCTTGAAAGGCTTTTTAATCTGAAGCGGCTTGCTGAACTCCTCAGCATCAGGAGCCCAGCGAAAAAATTTTTCTATTTTTGTCACGGCCGCTATCCCCTCCCTGTATTCAATGAAATACCGATCAGCGCATCAGCGCCTTAACCAACTTGTCTTCCAGTTCAATACGATTGGCCAGTTCTTCTCCAAGGGTAGAAAGATCTGTTGAGAGTTCATCCAGGGCCTGTACATGATCGCTCAGATCATATTTGTCATTAAAGGTAACAACTGATTCCGTTACTTCGGCAATGCGTGGATAGGCCTCTTCAGCCACCTTGATGACTTCACCTCGTCGCTCCTCTCCCGAAGTGATTCGGTCATAGACCTCAAAATGACCAAATGCCACATAGTCGACCAGTAGCTGACAAAAATCGCGGAGCAACTGCTTTTCCGGCTTATCCGGATCAAATGACTCAACCCCAGCCAGCTTGCAGTAAAGCACCAGCATCTGCTGACGCTCGGCGAGCCACTTCTCCACCATGTCCTTTGTACGGGCTCGGCGTTCTTGCCCGCTATCACTGTGCATAGACCCCATTTTCCGACCTTTTTTATCTAGTTTTCGCGAAAAGTTCCCCTAAGATAAACACCATTTCACGTGACTGGCAAGTATCTCTAGGCCTTTGATTATACATGGGGAAATTTCTGATAAACTGAGTAGATTCCAGGGTAGTGCAATTATGAGGGCAAAGGTGAACAAAAATTGGCTTTTTCGAATGCTGCTTTTGCTGGCATTGATGCCCCTGGAGGCCAGTGCCCTAGAGTATCCCAATCGCTACAACAACATGGCGGAAACCCTGTTTGACATGATGGATGCCTTCTCTTCCGCCTACCAGAAACGGCTTCACGAAAGAGAGCGAGACAGTAATAACTATTCAGTACCACCCAGCTACAGAGGCTCACCCTACACTGGCAATCCCTATCATTACCCCGGCGCCCCTGTTGGCCCTGTCTCTTTTCCGCTAAACGGTAGCTGGCAAGGTGAAGGCGGTGAAATACTGGTCATACGAAATCAGCAATTCCGTCTCTACCTGGACCGATCTAACTACCGTGACGGTTTTTTAGCCTGGCCACACCCGCAGATGATCGTGCTGAAAGATAGAGGAAGTGGACAGATTCGTCCCTATGAATTTGTAGAGTCAGAAGGCCGACTGCTACTTCGTGATTCAACAGGAAATCTGTTGCGTTATATACGAATCGGCTGGTAAACAGTGTTCTATTTTTCTGACTGTCGGGCCTGACTTAATAATGCATTCAATTGATCCTGGCGAGCTGTAAAAGGCAACGCACTTAATACCTGACTGTTTTGATAAAAGCGTGAAAAGTCCCCTCCAGAGTCTGTCAGCAGTTGTTTAAAGGCGGGCTTCCATTGTGCATAGGTGGCAATAGAGGCCAAGTGGGCATTATTCAACTTTCGCTCAAACCAGCCATTAAAGCCCTGGTAACCTCCCCACGTCTGTTTCAATTGACCATACTGTTTCTGCAATCTTTCAAACAGCGCATTCTTTTGCAGACGCATCTGCTCACTATCCAACGATTGATCATAAAGAGAGTTCAGTTCTACCCGCAGACTCAACAGCAAGGCAATAAATTGCTGCTCATAAGTTTGTGATTGCTGCCACTGCTGTAGCGCAGCGTCATCCCGTCCCTCAAGCCAGCGAATCACGCCCTCCTCCTCTACCAGACTGGCAAACGCTTCATTAAATGCGCTGTCATCCTTCACATAGAGTTGCTGATGAGCCAGCTCATGAAAGATCAAACCGGCAATTCGCGGTTCGGACCAGTTAATAATCGTACTGGGAAGGGGATCAGCAAACCAACCCAGTGTAGAGTAGGCCGGCACTGACTCCACCGCTACATCCAACCCCTGCGATCGGAGCTGTTGGGCATAAGCATCGGCTGCCGAGCGTGAAAAGTAACCCCGATAGCTGGCGCAACCAATGATCAGATAGCACCATTGTTTTGGCTGGATTGAAAACTCGGGTGTTGCGACCACACTCCAAACCACGGCTTTTCGATCCAACGCGGCATAACTGCGATAGCTGTCATTCTCAGGAAGATCCAGCTGGGCAGAGGCAAAATCTCGAATCTGTTGCACTTTTTCCAGTTGCTGCTTCAGGTTCGCCGGGGTCTCAGGGTCTTGTATGAGTTTGTCGATTGACTGGCTTCGCCCCATCAGTTGCAGATGCCCACCAATAGACTGGCTATAATAGCTCAGGGTGCTGCAGCCTTGCAGGAACAAACAGAGCAGCAACAGAGAGAACGTAATCAAACGGCTATTGAAGCCATTTACAGGAAGATGAGTTGTCATAGTGAGACATTCTAACATTCCCGGCATGCGTGCCTATCTGGTGGGTGGCGCGGTGCGGGATCAACTTTTAGGTTTGGCCGCGAACGATCATGACTGGCTGGTCACTGGCGTATCAGGAGAGCAACTGGCTGAAGCCGGTTTTCGCCAGGTTGGACAGGACTTCTCGGTTTTCCTACACCCGGATACAGCGGATGAGTACGCCCTTCCCCGAGGAGAAAAAAGCCATGCCAACGAACTGGAACAGGTTTGTGATGACCTGATACAGCGAGACCTGACCATCAACGCACTGGCCTTGTCGCCGGAAGGCACAGTGATTGACCCGCTCAATGGTCAAGCTGATTTAACCGCCCGCATTCTGCGCCATACGCCGACATTCAGAGAAGACCCGATTCGGGTATTACGACTAGCCAGATTGGCTGCTCGACTGGCGCCATTGGGGTTCAAAACAGCGAGTGAAACCCGCGCTATGATCCACAGCATGGTGCAGCATAAAGAACTGGATGGCTTGGTACCTGAGCGAGTCTGGTCAGAAATAATGCGAGCACTAGAAGGAGACAGCCCAACACACTTCTTTAAAACCCTGCGGGATCTTGATGCTTTAAAGGTGATCATGCCTGCGCTGGATAGACTATTCGGCGTACCCCAATCGGCCAAACACCATCCTGAGATTGATAGCGGCATTCATAGTTTCATGGTGCTGGAACAGGCAACACGCCTGAGAAAAGATCCGGAAACCCGCCTGGCCGCCCTGTTACATGACTTGGGCAAGGGAACCACCCCATCCAATCAATGGCCGAGTCATCACGGGCATGAACAGCGGGGCGCCAAACTGGTTGACGCCCTGTGCCGGTCTTTGCGCATCCCCAACCGCTTTCGCGAACTCTCCCGACTGGTGGCCGAGTATCACACCCACTGTCATCGCGCATTGGAGTTGAAACCCGCCACTCTGGTTAAACTGCTACAGTCGCTGGATGCGCTGCGTCGACCTGAACGACTTGAGCAGTTTCTTGCCGCCTGCGAAGCAGACGCCCGAGGGCGCACAGGGTTTGAGTCCTGTGACTACCCCCAGGCTGACTACTGCAGAGCAGTACAACAGGCCGTGACTCGTGTGGATACCGCCTCGATTGCACGCCTTAGCCATGATCCCAAACAGATCGCCGACACTATCCTCCAGGCCCGTAGCCGTGCGGTTGCCAGCGTCAAAAAAACCTGGCAAGCGACTCACAGCAGCACCAAATAGGTGAAACCGTTCTCAATTTTCACATGGTCTGGACGAAACAACTAAAGAAGGGGGTAACCTCCTTGCTTGCGGGCAATTGGAAATAACAACGGCCCATCACGGCTTTGCAGCAAACGGAACAGATCATGAATCATGGCCAGCAGATCGAAGTCCCAGGCTATCGTATCGAGCGCATCCTTGGAAAAGGAGGGATGGCAACGGTCTATCTCGCCACTCAAATGTCGCTGGGCAGACCTGTTGCGCTTAAAGTGTTGCATGATCCAGATACGCCCCAGTTTTTTGAGCGTTTTTTTAATGAGGGGCGCTGTATTGCCCGGCTCAGTCACAGCAACCTGATCTCAATCTTCGATATCGGACAAGGTGATGGCTTCTACTATATCGCCATGGAGTACCTGCCGGGTGGCGATCTCAAATCCCGTATTGCTCAGGGCATAAAACCTACCCAAGCACTGAAAATTCTCAACCGCCTGGCCGGCTGTCTGGCGTACGTGCACGGAGAAGGGGTCGTGCATCGTGATATCAAACCCTCCAATATCCTGTTTGGCAATGACGGTTCACCCATTCTGACCGACTTTGGAATTGCCAAACTGATACAGGCTGATAATGACCTGACTGTCACTGGCACGGTCATGGGCAGTCCACACTATCTCAGTCCGGAATTGGCACAAGGCATACGACGGGTGGATGGCCGCTCTGATCTCTACAGCCTCGGCATTATCTTCTATGAGATGCTCACCGGCAGAAAACCCTACACGGCCGACAGTTTCGCCGCCACATTGATGGCCCATATCCAAAAACCCCTGCCCAAGTTGCCTGAGCAGTATGCCAATCTGCAGCCGTTACTGGACAAACTGCTGGCAAAAAAACCGGAAGACCGTTTTCAGAGTGGTGCCGAACTGGTCATGAACCTGCAGCCCTTCCGCAGCAAAAAACGCCTGCAGACTGACTCGTTGGACCCGGATGAACCAATCTCACATACGCAATCCATCGGTGTAACATCAACGGCTCCTGCAACACCCTATCGCTGGTTAGTTTACCCTGCATTGGGCGGCTTTCTGCTATTGAGCTGGTTTGGTTTTAAACAGATAATCAGCGAGCCTGATTCAACACCTCTACTGGAGCAACCTGGTCAGACTGACTTGCCGAAAGAGATAGCGGTGGTGGCGCCTGCCAGCAGCCCTACACTTGAACTACCTGCCGCAGAGATCATTGAGCCTGAGTCCCCGGAAGAATCAACCATAACATCATCACCTACAACAGAGGCCATCAGCGAAGAAACACCTGCGGCACCTGATACCAAGAATGACCTCAAAACGCTACTATCAAAGGCGGAGAGCCGCTTCGCAGCGGATAAACTCAGCTATCCCGAAGGAGACAGTGCACGTTTCTATTTTCAGTCTGTGCTCAAACAGCAACCTAATCATCTTGAGGCAAACAGGGGACTTGATAAAGTTGCTCAGCGTTATGCCGATCTGGCTCAATCTCAAATAACCAAGGGCCGCACCCTGAGAGCACGCCGCTACCTCAATCAGGGACTTGACGTTCGACCCAAAGACCGTCGCCTGATACGTATGATGAATGAATTGAATCGGCCTAAGGCCCCCAAAACAAGCACCGACATATTCAATCAATTAACCCCTGAGATGGACCGTTAAACCCACATAAAAAAAGCGCCTCATGAAAGAGACGCCTTTTTCACTTGTGCACTTGTGATTAAAGGCTAGATTTTAAACTGCCCCACAATACGTTGTAGCTGCCCCGCCAGATTGTTCAATCCTTCACTGGCAGAGGCGGTCTGTTGCGCGCCATTGGCTGTATGTTCACTGATCTCGTTAATACCCACGACATTGCGGTTAATCTCCTCAGCAACCACGCTCTGCTGTTCCGCTGCACTGGCTATCTGAGTATTCATATCACTGATCTGATTGATCGAACTGGTGATCGATTCCAAAACCTCACCGGTACGGGCGGCATAGTCAGAACCCTTCTTCGCCTGGGTATTGGTCTCATCCATGGACTTGACCGCCTCTTTGGAGGCCGACTGCAGTCGCTCGATCATCTCCTGGATCTCCTGGGTTGACTGTTGTGTCCTGGAAGCCAGTGTCCGGACCTCATCGGCAACAACCGCAAAACCACGTCCCTGCTCACCGGCACGGGCCGCCTCAATAGCAGCATTAAGTGCCAGCAGATTGGTCTGCTCTGCAATATTACGAATGACGTCCAGTACACCACCAATCTCCAGGCTATCCTGTTCGAGACGGCCGATAACACCCGCAGCGGTCTCTACTGTTACCGACAGTGACTGGATGGCAGCAATACTCTCATCCACCGTATTCTTGCCCTCAGCCGCCTCACCCCTGGCCTGCATGGCAGAATTGGCAGCAGACTCGGCATTCTTCGCCACATCCTGTACTGTAGCCGCCATCTCATTAGTCGCTGTGGCCGCCTGCTCAGTCTGGCTCTGTTGATTTGAAATACCGACACGAGTCTGCTCTGAAACCTGTGATAGCTGCTCTGCTGATACAGAAAGATTCTGAGTCACGTCGTTCAACTCTCTTACCACGCCCTGCATCTTATCCAGGAAGCGATTAAACCAACCGGCCAACTCACCCAGCTCATCTTTGCTTCGCTCATCGAGACGCTGTGTCAGATCACCTTCCCCTTCCGCAATATCCTTCACCGCATCTACCGTCTGCTGTATCGGCTTAACAATCAAACCCGTAAAGATCCAGCCAATCAGGGCACCAACAACAAATACGGCTATCGCCAGCCCGGTTGCCACACCCACAATGGAACTCTTCAGTTCTTCCACGGAACGGAAGGCCTCCTCTGTATTCATCTTGGCCAACACGGCCCACTTTAAGCCGGCCATATTCAGTGGTGCATAGGCACCAAGTACCTCAACACCGCGATAGTCTGTGTAGGTCATAGTCCCGGACTCTCCCGCAATTGCCGCCTCTGTAGCGGGGGTCTTCAATGCCTGGATACCAATACCGGAATGCTTCGCCTGAACCTTGTTCACCTGCTCTGAAGTCAGACCCGCCTTACCCAGACTATCAATGTAACCCGCCTCATCTTCAATCTGGAAACGACTGTCACTACGCAGCAGATAATTCGAATCAACAACAATACTCTCCCCCGACTCACCCAGCCCTACAGCCGCCCACTGCCGGTCATGGGTCATGATGTTTGAAAGACGTTCAACAGAGAGTTCAAAAATAAGCACCCCTATCTTGGTACCACGACTCAAAACAGGCGACGCAAAAAAGGCGGTTTGATTATTAAATGAGGGGGCATATTCAGAGAAATCGGAAATCGCAATAAAATCAGGCTTTTCAGCTTCCATTGCCTGTTTATAAACTTGCCCCAAACGGCTTTGTGCAAACGGTCCCGTGTTTAATGAGGTCGCAAACTCCGGCTTTTTTGATACCGTGTAAACAACATCACCTTTTTTTGCTTCAACCAGAAAAACATCAGAATAACCAAACCGCTCTTGATAATCTTTCAGTGAGTTATGAAAACGCTTATGCATAACTTCATAGAGAGAGCCATCACCTGCCTCGGCCAATTCACTCTTCTCTCCCAGCGGATTAGGGTTAGCTGCTATATAGGCGTATTGCAATGTCGTGCCATTGATATCCAGCTGATCAACCCACTCCTTTGCATTCACCGATTCACCGCCATTCTGCTTTTTGTATTCTTCTGCAAACGGGCCCTGATAGAACTGAAGCAACGCACTACGCATCTTGTCCAGTTTTTCCTCACCGGAATTTCCTGTTGCTTCAACACTGCCTGGATAGTTGTTGTAGGCATTGGGTAACGACTTCAAGGCATCGATCACCATCCGGTTATCGGACAGTGTGACAATCTGCGCCTGTACGGTTTCAAAATAGCGCTCTATGGCCTTCTGACTACTATTCCTCAGGGCAACCATCTGGTTCTGCGCCTTGGTTTCCAGTGCTTCGCGGCCATTCTCAACAGCCACCCATCCCAGCGCTGCACTCACCAGCACCACTGGCAAAAGCATCAGAATGCTGGCTCCTAGAGTCAATTTTGTCTTGATTTTCATAGTAAACGCGTTCCAAACAGGTATCCGATCACTATCGGATTTTAGTGTTAACGTGTGGGCTCAGACAGGACGTCAATTAAGTATGAAGTCCCACATCCTCTGCCGCCATATCTTCAGCGGTCATAGATTTGGTAGCGACAGTTACTATTGAAACTTAAACGATTTTAATCAGACACTTAGTAAATAAGCGCATCACGATGTGCTTTTATAATAAGAATTGATGACCCTGCCTATTCAAACATACTGCCCGGCGGCATAACCCGACGACCAGGCCCATTGAAAATTAAACCCACCCAGGTGCCCGGTCACATCCATCACTTCACCAATAAAATAGAGGCCTGGCTGTCTTTTACTCTCCATGGTCTTGGAGGAGAGTTCATCGGTATCCACGCCGCCCAGTGTCACTTCAGCCGTTCTATAGCCCTCCGTGCCAGCCGGCTTTAACACCCAACCGTTCAGCTGTTCGGCTATTCGTTTGAGCTGTTGGTCCGGCAGTTCCACCATGATCCGCTCACCCGATTCGACCCAGTAAAGTGCCACCCATTCCAAGGCAAGTTTTTTCGGCAACCGTTTCGCCAACAGGTTTTTCAGCAACCCTTTGGGATGCTCATTTTTCAATGACAAAAGCCAGGCTTCTGCATCCACGCCCGGCAACAGGTCTATTTCAATCTCATCACCCGGCTGCCAGTAGTTGGATATCTGCAGCACCACCGGGCCACTCAAGCCACGATGAGTAAACAGCAGCTGCTCCGAGAAGGTTCGGTTTCGGCTGGTTATTGAGACCGGTAAAGCGATTCCAGACAGACGTTCCGTCACGTCTTTCATCTGGTCACTGAAAGTAAACGGCACCAACCCGGCACGCTGCGACAAAACACTCAGACCAAACTGACGGGCAATATCATAACCAAACCCACTGGACCCCATGGTCGGTATAGACAAGCCGCCTGTGGCAATAACCAGAGACTCCGTCTGATAGACACCTTGTGCGGTATGGATATGATAGGCCAATGCATGGCTGATCGACTCAATCTCACATCCCTTGATCAAACTGACATTAACCTTGTTGCATTCGGCCATCAGCATATCGAGGATCTCCCTCGCTGACCCATCACAAAACAGCTGCCCGTGTTCACGTTCATGGTAGGCAATGCCGTACTCTTGTACCAAGGCGATAAAGTCCCACTGGGTATAGCGCTTCAATGCCGATTTGCAGAAATGCGGGTTGTCAGATACATAATTCTCCGGTGTGACTTCCAGGTTAGTAAAGTTGCAGCGTCCTCCACCCGACATCAGAATTTTCTTTCCGATCTTTTTACTGTTATCAAGCAATAATACCCGACGCCCCCTACCCGCCGCGGTGGCCGCACACATCAGGCCAGCAGCTCCCGCACCGATAATTACCACCTCATACTGGTCCACAATTACACCTTTTCATACATGGAGAGTGATCGCCACACCGCCTTCCGTCTGATTATCTCACAGATACCCAAATTGCTTTCAACGCTAAATATCGAACATCTACGGCACAATCGATTACAATAGCGCTCATTTCCGACTCTACTGCTTGTTAAGGTGACCCCGTTGCTATCCAGTTTCCCTCTGCATACTCTCCTCCTACAGACCCTTGAAAAACTGGGGATGAAAGAGGCCACTCCCATCCAGGAACAAGCAATTCCCGTCATACTGGAACGACGGGATCTGATGGCAAGCGCCGAGACCGGTAGCGGCAAGACCTTTGCCTTTTTACTACCCACACTGGATCTGCTGCTGAATAAACCGGCGCCTGAGAGCGGCACCCGTGTATTGATATTGGTGCCAACCCGCGAGCTGGGACATCAAATTCTCAAGCAGGGGGAAAAATTGATCGCTGCCACCCGTCTTCAGATCGGCCTGATTACCGGAGGTGAGTCCTTCAAATATCAACGCGCACTGTTTCGAAAGAATCCTGAAATTCTTGTAGCTACACCAGGACGCTTGCTCGAGCACCTGGAACAGGGCACACCCGATTTCCGTGACCTGGAAGTCCTGATCCTGGATGAAGCCGATCGCATGTTGGATATGGGCTTCAGCGAAGATGTCCTGAAGATCACAGACCAGTGCAATAAAAAGCGCCAGACCCTGCTGTTCTCCGCCACACTGGGCCATCGTGGCCTACGCGGGATTACAGAAACCTTACTCGATGATCCTCAGATCATCTCACTCAGTACGGTTCGTGATCGACACACTAATATCACCCAACAGGTGATTCCGGCTGATGACAAGCTACATAAACAGCGCATTCTTGCTTGGCTGCTAAACAACGAGAACTACGATAAGGCGCTGGTCTTCACCAACACCAAACTGCAGGCTGATGCCCTCGGTCCAGAGCTCAGAAAGCAGCATTTAAGAGTGGGCGTTCTACATGGAGACATGACCCAGGACGAACGCAATCAGATCATGGGATTTCTGCGCCAGGGAACGATCAAGGTGCTGGTTGCTACCGATGTTGCCGCCCGCGGACTGGATATCAAGGGCGTGGACCTGGTCATCAATTTCAATATGGCACGCAGTGGCAAGGATTATGTCCACCGCATCGGCCGTACCGGACGGGCAGGAGAACAGGGGCTGGCCATCTCCCTGATCACCCATCAGGAGTGGAACCTGATGACCGGCATAGAGCGCTACCTCAAGCACGAGTTTGAGCAGCGCAGCATCAAGGCCGTTGGGGGCAAGTACAAAGGCCCAAAAAAGATTAAAAGTTCAGGCAAATCTGCTGGCACAAAGAAGGGTAAGCTCCCGGAAAAAGAGGATAAGGCCAAGATCAAAAAGCCCAAGCAACGTCTCCGGGACAAGAAAAACATTGGTAAACGCCGTAAACCCAGTAGCTCAAAAGCCCAAGAAGGCGCCGTTGAAGCAGGGCATAAACCGCTGTCACGCAAACCGGCAAAGCCAACCAAACCGTAATAGTTAACCTGCATGTTTGAAAAACAGGATCTTGTTAAACTTGCCAAAACAGAGATGCCGTTTGGGAAGTACAAGGGCCGTCTGTTAATTGATCTGCCAGAACCCTACCTGCTCTGGTTTGCCAACCAGGGATTCCCTGAAGGCAAGCTGGGCCAGCTGATGGCCCTGGCCCTGGAGATAAAAACAAATGGCTTGGAGTCTTTAATCGAACCGCTAAAACGGATACCAACGGTCCACTAGAGACTACCCCAGCCGGAGGTGTTTCTCGCGTAACAGTTCGTTGGTCACCCGAACATCAAACTGATCAGGCGAAAAACCACCGCCTATCCAGCGAACCATGTAGTCGTGCTCCGGGTGAGAAGGATCAGCCGTGGCCTCAAGAAACTCATCATAGCCCGGCGGGCCGCCTACATCTTCCGGTGGGCAGGCACGTTCTCCATGACAACAAACAGGAAGTGACTGAGACAGGTCATAAGGGAGGATCTTTTCCAGTACGACTCGATGCTCCCAGGCATCACCAAAGTCATAGATGTAGAGCAGATTATCGCCCTCTTTTTTAAAGATCTGGCGCAGACGCGTCTTCTGCTCATTCGTGGTGTCATCGGGAAACTGGTCATCCGGTATCCCGTACTTCTCACCATCCTTGATAAACATATGCATATGAATATTGGTCCAGCCCATCGCAATCTGCAGGGTGTCATGCAAATCGGCCAATGTTTCGCTATCGGCAACACGCACCTGTCGCCAAACCTCGGGAACCACCCCGAGTAGACTTACATTCAACTGATAGACTTTTCGTAAATAATCCATATTTATAATGATCTATTAGACTCCTCCACGGCTAGCATCATAACAAGCCGCAGGGAGAGTAAAAGCGTAACCTGTTAAAAAGATGATCTTGCTCAATAGCCGTTTGAATACCCGTTAACAGAAATCTAACCCTATTATAGAGGGGAAAATAATGACACGGGACATCTTAGTGTTTTTTAAGCTGATTAAGTAGTTCTACCCTGCCATTGACATCATTCAGCGCAGCATTGAAATATTGGCGTAAATATTTTTTCAGATGGCGTAGAACCTGCTTCTTCGGTATCGATTTAACTGCCGTAAAGAGCGCTAAAGCGTAAGTTAGATCATATTGTGACAGGTGGCTCTCCCGACTTGTTGCCGCCGACCCGCAACTACCACATCCACCTTTTCTGAAGTTGAAAGCACTGTTAGAGAGCATTAGCCCAAAACCGAGAAAAACGGTAAGTATTTCACAAGCGTGCGGCCAATTCTCATTACCCCCAGGCGGGGGCTCACTGGCCATGCTCGATAAGTAATAAGCCAGCGAGTAGGCAAGATCGCCAATCAGTGCTTCTGGATTGCCGATCTGTTGTGGATTATAGGCAATGTTCAGAAAGAGCTCTGTATCCGGTTGTGCAATGCCTGCTGATCCACGCAGTGCACCGGCAATTGCGACACGCCCCTGCTGTGCAGGATCATAGTCAGACTGCTGGATTAATCGACAAGGCCAATGGGTAAGTTGAGCATACTGTTTCACCTGCTCAAAGATCAGATTGGCCATACCATCCACACTGTCCACCCTGCCGGGAAAATGCTCATTGGTGGGCGTTACCAGCAAGGTGTCGGTGAAAAAAATACCGGCATCAAATTCACGCAGCGCCCAGGCAAAAATCTCAAATTGCCAGAGAATTGATGCCTCATCCAACACCTCACGCTGCTTTCTAAATAGACTGAACAAATCGCGCTCCTGTTATCTCTCTGCGTCTAATTATGCCAGAGGAACGGTATTGCCGAAGCGATTCTGGTAGGATTCTTTTTACCGTCAGTGAAATGCTGTTATTCCACTGCGCCACGGAACACCCTACAACCATTGATGGATGAAGCTAAATCATGGACAACACAGACAGACTTGCCGTTCTAATTGATGCCGATAACGCCCAACCCAGCATTGTTGACGGTCTTCTTTCAGAGATAGCCAATTATGGAACAGCAAGCGTCAAACGCATCTATGGTGACTGGACCTCTCCCGGCCTGAAAGGCTGGAAAGAGGTACTTTTGGAACACTCAATTCAGCCTATGCAGCAGTTTGCCTATACCAAGGGTAAAAATGCCACTGATAGCGCCATGATCATAGATGCTATGGATCTACTCTATACCAATAATTTTAATGGTTTCTGTATCGTCTCAAGCGATAGTGATTTCACCAAACTGGCATCCAGAATTCGCGAATCAGGTTTACTGGTCTATGGATTCGGCGAAAAGAAAACACCCGCACCCTTTGTTTCGGCCTGTGACAAATTTATCTATACGGAAGTACTCCGAGCCAAGAGCGATGAGAGTGCGGCTATCACAAAGAAATCAAGTAGCGAACTAAAACGGGACACCCGGTTAATTAGACTGCTGCGAGATGCCGTCAACACCGCGTCCGATGATAGCGGCTGGGCTCATCTTGGGCCTGTAGGCAGTACAATCGCCAAACAATCGCCAGAGTTTGACCCGCGCAACTATGGCTATGCAAAACTGGGCGAACTGGTGGCTGCAACCAAACTTTTTGATATGGAAGCACGACAGGTGGGCACAACCAATTCGAAGACACTCGTCGTGCGAGATAAGCGACATAAATGAACGGTCGTATGTCGACATGAATCAGATAAAGAAAGTACTCGCTCTTGTTATTGTCATTTGTGCCTCACTCTACGGCTACTATGAAAATAACAGCGCTACCTCCACACCGACTCACAAATCCGCTCTTTCGACCAATGCATCACTCCAGCAGGCCTTTGAACAGAGACTGAGCAATCTGCAGGTCACTGGAACCGGTTCGGTGGTACATATTTTACCGGACGACAATAAGGGTAGCCGACATCAAAAGTTTCTTTTGAAAATATCCAGCGGCCAGACACTGTTAATCGCACACAACATTGACCTCGCACCCCGAATTGGATCACTAAAAAAAGGGGACACCGTTGATTTTAACGGGGAATATGAGTGGAATGCCAAAGGCGGTGTGGTGCACTGGACCCACCACGACCCCAACGGTCGCCATGTCGATGGCTGGTTACAACACAAAGGAAAACGTTATCAGTAAGCTTACTCGATCCCCCGCCCTATCCAGTACTGGCATTACGTAAACAGGATGAGACACTCGAACATTGCGGGACAGCACCTGTCGCGACTTTCATACCTCCGAGCAACGGACTAAACTAGGGATCAGCGTCACAACTGTAGGAGCGAAAGCGAGTTTTGCGACGCCCCGGGGTTATGAGTAGCGCAGGGTGAGCAGTGACCGTTTGTCCAGTGGACAAACGCAGCACTGCGAACGCAAGGGTAGTATGACGGAGCCATGGTTTTTGGTCACTTTTGTCGTAACAAAAGTGACACACCGCAGGGGCGTGCGAGCCCCGTTCAAATAAATGGCCGCGCAGCAGCACAAGTAGCTGATTGAATATAAATGCTTCTTTGTGCTGCTTTCGGGATGAGTTTCGTGGGTAATCAGGCGGTCTTATTCACTACCCCAATACTGTGTACTGATCGGCTCACCCAAGTCCGCCTCCACCAGACGCCGCCGCACTTCCAGCAGACGCTCAATCAGTTTCGGCTCTTTCTCCTCATAGGCCGCCGCATCCGGTGTGCGTTTGACCACCACACCCAGCAGCTCGGTAATGGCATTGCCGATGGAGTTCTGGCTGATGGTAACCACCAGTCGCCCCGTATCATCACGATAAAGCAGCTGTTTAAACGCCGGCTGCCAGCGAATGGCGTTGGCATACTTGGCATCCCGTACACATTGATCACGCACCTTCTTGGCGGTCTTGAGAAAGTCATTGTTATAGATCAGCGTGCTCTCGATCTGATCCGGATAGTAGACATCCTTGGGAATTGGCGCATTACGGGTAGAGACCTGGGTAAAGAAGGTGCGATAGAAATCGATAAACCCTTTAAGGATGGCATCGTATTCCCGCCAGAAATGGATACTTTTCAATACATCCACACCACCCTGCACTTCCCAGCTGGGTAAGCCCTGGGGATAACCCGTGAGTTCAATACGGCAGGTGCCATCGGTAATCGGTTTGAGAATCTTCAGCTCCAGCTGTGAGAAGAACTCATAATAGACATCGTGCATATAGGCCTGAAACAGGCTGTGTTGACCACCATCTGTCAGGTTGGGATTCTTTTCATCTGCAAACCGGGCATCCCGTATCTGCTGCTTATCAAACACAATAAAATGATTGTGCAACATGCGGATACTCGGCACACCGGGAGAGGTCAATGGCCAGGTCGCATCCAGACTCGCCTCGCCTGCCAGGATCAGCGCCTCATCCGGGTCAGGATACTGTTCCAGCATATACTCAATCAACACCTGATTCATCCGGTTCCAGACATGCCGAACATGCTTTGGCACCTGGGTTCGGCGCACCGGTCTGCCCAGTGGATCAAGAATACAATTGGAGGTGTTGTAAATGATGGAAGCATCAAATTCGTTACTGTGGCCGAGTGCCTTGCGATAAAGCAGCAGATTTTCAGGATTCATCAACAAGCCGTTGTTATGTACCAGATCATTGAGGTTTTCAGTGCTGTTGAAAAACTCATTGGGCATCATCCCCTCCGGCACCTCCAGGGGTATGGGACGAAACGGTGTTTGAATCTCGCGGGGACTTGACTGCATATCCTGAACCTCAGACACAATATTTTGTTTATATCGACATAAGATATTGAAATACCTGATAATTCAATCAGGCATAGGCATCATAAAGTAACCAAAAATATAAGCAAACAATAATACTTACAGGCGGAGAAGGCTGTATCAGATTTGTGCCGCCAAAAAATGAGTACAGGAACTAAAAGCGGCTTTTCCTTGCGCTAATGTCAATCTTTTTTACAGAAGTAAAAAACCAACTAAAGCAAGAAAGCAAATAACCATTAATTTTCAGTGGGTTAATATCATTGGTATATAAATTGCTGTTTTGACAATAGCACTACGCATTAGCCTTTACGCAAAAAAATCAGTAGGTAAGAAGTAATGAATAAAAACATACTAATACTTTTATTTGGATTCCCCCTATATCTAACCTCCCTGCCAGTCTTTTCGACAGTACTTGGATCAGGGGACCTTACTCTAAATTTAATCGGCAATGGACAAGTAAGCGGACAGTATATATACAGTGATCGGCAGTACGGAAGAATCCGGGATTATGATGGTACAGGTACAAACGTTGTCACCTATCTGGATCAAACCACCCTGCAAAACCAAACTTCATTTCGAGGGACAACGCTTAGAGGGAGTTTTGATCCTGGCACAGCTGCCGCTGATTTTGCCTTTGATGTAAATGTAGCAACCCCAGGAGGCAACAATTACTCTAGTGCAAGCGTAGACCTGTATGGCAGAGCTTTGTATACCGGCATACTGAATGATTTTTCATATACCTATGATTTTTCAGCCAGTAAAGATGATGCAACTGACCGTGTACAGTTTATCATCCAGATGGAAATTTCCTACTGGGATCAAAACACAAACGCCTATTTAAAAGTGTATTCAGATTATGGCACATCAAACTTTTCTCCCAATCTGAATCCTGATGATCTATTTCGAACCAATTGGGTTTCGAATTCTGACAATACAAACATGACGGTAGCACTAAATGGCGCTAATCGATTTGGTGATTACAGTACCTATGGCAGCAGGAATTGGGTTATTCGATACGACCTACAAAGTTTCGGTATGGATAGCGTCGGGGCCACAACAACCCAATCCGTACCCGAACCTTACAGCATCGCGCTGATAAGTATAGGCCTTGCTGCACTAAGATTTCGCCGTAGAAAAACTATCCTGTAGATTTTTTGAATGGCGTAATATCTATACCCAAAACTTCATTCTGTTCACTCAGCGAGCTTTATGAATGTACAGTTAAGCTATGACACTATGGAGAGAATAAGGCTGTCGTTGTATCAAAACGACAGCCCTTTTTTTTTAGTCTAATA
>ATLU01000103.1_pt1 | contig 30780 bp, 27 predicted proteins | sample 178751 | NCBI WGS metagenome assembly ATLU01 (sample SAMN02211837, study PRJNA209200) | bioreactor metagenome | isolation source: day 23 sample from continuous culture bioreactor inoculated with sediment... | place: Germany: Wadden Sea | collected 2011
GGGCTGTTCGCTGTTCTATATTGTCATAGACAATTTTGCCGAGATACGCGGTAATATCGGCATTATCTCCAGCGACACACTCCTAAAAGAGCTGGCCCAGATATTTGCAGACAACATAGAAGAGGATGATCTGCTATCCCGCTTTGGTGATCACTCCTTCACAATCCTCAGTGATATCGAGAATAATCAAGACGCTGAGGCTTCAGCCGAAAAACTTCGCAAAACCATCGAAGATTATATCTATCAGGAACTGAACATTACCTGTTCCATTGGTGCCACGCTTTACAATAAAGAGATCACCAACTGTCAGGACTTTATCAACCAGGCTTACCATGCCTATGAATCAGCCAGGGGAAGCGGCGGAAATGCCATCTCCTTCTATGATGCCAGCGAGATGCAGGCAAGCTATGGTGAGGACAATACAGGTGATGAGGCGCGCATCAATCAGCTAATTGAGCATGCACTTGAAAACGACCGTTTCCGGCTCGTTTATCAGCCTATTGTCAGTCTGCAAGGGGACAGCCGTGAAAACTATGCCGTTCTAACAAGACTGCTCGATAATAATAATGAGGAGATTCTTCCCGATTACTTCATCAAGCATGCCAAACAAGGCGAACAAATGGCCAAAGTCGACCGCTGGGTTATCGACAAAGCCATTGAAGAGCTTGCTGAACAGCGCAAGGAAGGAAGAAAGGTTAATTTCTTCATCAGCATATCGAGTGCCGCATTAGAAGATGATGGCATCCTTCTGTGGATTTGCGATTGCCTGCGAAAGTACAAAGCAAAAGGCGCCTGGCTTGCTTTCCAGATACGCGACAAGGATCTTCGCAATCATATCCAGACCGCAAAAAAATTGATTGATGGGTTGAAAAAAATAAAGTGCCAGCTGGCTATTGACCAATTTGGATCTACCCCGAAAGCTGAAACGATACTCAAGCATTTTCCCGTAGACTTTGTTAAATTTGATTTTGACCTAATGGAAGATCTTGCCACAAAGCAAGAGCGGCAGGATCACCTCAACGAACTTAATGCCTTGGCAAAGAGCCACAACGTAAAAACTATTGCCATGGGGGTCGAGGATGCCAACAGCCTCGCCATACTATGGACTGTAGGCGTTAACTATATACAAGGATATTTCCTGCAGGAACCCTCAGAGAATATCTCTTATGAGTTCAGTTCTGCCTAATGAATCAGAAGAGCAACTACTCGTTTAAGCAGTGCAAAAACTGTAAACACGAGATCGAAGATCCAGAGGCGCTTTTTTGCGCGCAATGCGGTCAATCACTCTGTCGGGAGGGGCATTGCTGTTCCTGTGGTAAGAGCCTGCAACCGAATGCAAAATTTTGTGATCGCTGTGGCACCGCCTGCAGCCCGCCACCTAAAAAGGCGTCCAGTACCCTTTATGCCGTAACCACACCCGATAAAAATGCCACACTACTATCACCTAAAGAAAATCATATAAAGGAGATTATTGAAGAGCAGGTAAAACTGCGGGTAACTGAGGCACAAATTGAACGCAGCCTTGAACGGAGCATCCAAAAAGAGAGAGCCAATCAGGCAAATCTTCTAAAATATGGTTTAAAAGAGAGTGACTGGGCGGGTATAGCCAGTGGCCATTTTTTAATGGGCTCACCAACGCATGAAATTGGCCGATTCGACAATGAACTGCTGCATGATGTAGCAGTAGAACGATTCGAGATACTCAAAACACCCGTCACCTTTGAGATGTATGACATCTTCTGCGATGAGACTCGCCGTGCACGGCCACCCGATGACACCTGGGGCCGGGAGAACCGTCCCGTGATCAATGTAACCTACTGGGATGCCCAGGAGTATTGCCACTGGCTCTCAAAACGCACCAGAACCTCAATTCGTCTGCCAACAGAAGCCGAGTGGGAATATGCATGTCGGGCAGGCACCACAACACCATTCTGGACGGGAGAGCAGATTAGCACTGATCAAGCCAATTTTGATGGGCAATATACCTACGCAGGAAGTGAAAAAGGCCTTTCACGAAAGATGACCACCCCTGTTGACCAGTTCCCACCCAATCCCTGGGGCCTGCATGATATGCACGGCAATGTCTGGGAGTGGTGCAATTCAATATTTGATGAAAACTACAATGGACTGGAGCTTGAAAATTCAGGCACCAACACCGAAGACCTGAGAGAACGCGTGGTTCGTGGTGGATCATGGCACAATGTGCCGGGGGGGATTCGTTCAGCAATACGAAACAAACTGCTGCCGCACTACCACTATCTGCGAGTTGGTTTTCGTATCGTTCGCGATATTGATTAATCCGATAAAAAAAACCTGCGGTATCTTTTCCGAAACCGCAGGTCATTTAAAACATGAAACAAAAGATCAGATGGCCAGGTATTGCTGCCTCAGTTCTTCATTATCAAGCACTTCCTGCGCCAAGCCATCAAACACCACTTGGCCCATATCCAGGATTATTGCCCTGTCTGCCAAGCGCAGTGCCGCGACCGCATTCTGTTCCACAATAATGGTCGTAATACCCAGCTTTTTAATACCGTCAACGATACGTTCTATCTCATGCACAATCACTGGAGCCAACCCTTCATAGGGTTCATCCAGCAGCAGCAACTTGATATCCCGAGCCAGCGCACGGGCAACGGCCAACATCTGCTGCTCCCCACCCGACAACGTAGTCGCCTCTTGATCTTTCCGCTCAGCCAAACGCGGAAAATGCTCATAGATTCGCTCTATGGTCCAGCCAATGGGCGGGGCAATTTGCGCTAAAATCAGGTTTTCTTCCACCGTCATACCGGCAATGATGCGCCGATCTTCAGGGACCAAACCCACGCCATGTTGCGCAGCTTCATGGGATTTCATACTGTGCAGCGGCTTATGATCCAGCCAGATTTCACCACGTGTTACCTGCGGACTATCTACCCGGGCAATCGAACGAAGTGTTGAGGTTTTGCCAGCGCCATTACGACCTAGGAGGGCCAAGACCTCACCTTCACGGATATCAAAGCTGACACCTTGAACGATATAGCTTTCACCGTAGTATGAGTGAATATCCCAGACCGAGAAAAATGCAGGATCAGAACCCGTCTTATTAACAGGGGTAACACGATTAGTAGTGGCAAATTTACTCATAGCTCAGCCCCTCCCAGATAGGCTTCCTGAACTTTTGGGTCACCACGAATTTCGTCCGGTGTACCGCTGGCAATAATACGACCTTGTGCCAACACACTGATCTTATCGGCAAGACTGAATACCACGTGCATATCATGCTCAATAATAATCTTTGTCATACCACGTTCTTTAATACGCTTTAGCAAATCAATCGTTCTATTCGTGTCATGGCGCGCCATGCCAGCTGTTGGCTCATCCAACAAAAGAAGTCGTGGATGCTGAACCAGCCCCATCGCCAGCTCCAACCGACGCTTATCGCCACGGGACATGCTGCCAGCATGCTTGAAGATGTGTTCACCTAACCCCATATCTTCCAGCACATGTACCGCATCCGCTTCAAGCGCTGTCTCTGATGAAAGGCTCCTAAAGGGGTTAAACTTGAAGATGCCATCTCGCTTGGCCAGCGCAGGAATCAGCACATTCTGCAACACAGTCAGATCGGGAAAGATCTCTGGCGTCTGGAATACACGTACCATACCCGCATGATTGATCTCATGGGGCTGCATACCAATCATGTTTTTCCTTCAAACTCTACCGTTCCGTTATCAGGTATTAGACGACCGATACAGCAGTTAAGGAGCGTTGATTTACCCGCACCATTAGGACCGATAATAGCGTGGGTTTTACCTTCTTCAATGTCCAAATTGATATCACCCAAGGCGTGCAAGCCACCGAAGGTTTTATCTACATTTCTGATACTTAATACAATACTCATCAGATCACTCCTTCTCAGCCGACAGGGCAATCTCATCAGTTTCAGACCTGTTGAAGAGTTTGCGAATATAGGCAGAGGCGCGGCGAATACCCTCGACCACACCCCCCGGCAGGAAGATCACCACAATCATGAACAGCAGTCCCAGCGTCAAGTGCCAGCCTTCACCGACAAATTCACCTGCGATCACCACAACGATATTTTCCAGCCAATCCGGCAGGAATGCGAAGATCTCATGTAGTGTCTGGTTGTTAAGTGCTGAGAAGATATTCTCAAAATACTTAATAATTCCCGCACCAAATAAAGGACCTAACAACGTACCTGCACCGCCCAAAATGGTCATTAACACCACCTCACCGGAAGCGGTCCATTGCATACGCTCTGCACCCGCCAGTGGATCAGTAATGGCCATTAATGAACCGGCCAGTCCCGCATACATTCCTGAGATAACAAAGACTGTCAGTAGGTAAGGCTTGGTATTAAAGCCGGTATATTTCATGCGCGTCTGGTTGGACTTGATTGCCCGCAACTTCAATCCGAATGGAGAATTGAAAATTCGCAAAGAGATAAAGAAAGCAATAATCAAGAGAACGGCACAGAAATAGAAACCGGGATAACCACTCATATCCATACCGAACAGCGTAGTTGAAGGAAGACCTTCACCAGCAGGTCCGTCAAAGACACGCGGATCATCCATAGTTAACTGCAGACCCGTTTCACCATTCGTGATAGGCGTTAGTACAGAGTAAGCCAGGTTATAAGACATCTGGGCAAACGCGAGTGTCAGGATAGAGAAATAGATACCTGACCGACGCAGGCTCAAAAAGCCAATCACTACAGCGAACACACCTGCAAGCAGTGTTGCAAATACTACAGCCGGTATAACGTTCATGGTAAGCAGCTTGAATGACCAAACTGCAGTATAAGAACCAATACCGAGAAACACGGCATGACCAAATGACAGATAGCCCGTCAGCCCAAAGAGCAGATTAAAACCAATTGCGAAAATTCCGAAAATGGCAAACTTTTGCAGCAAATCCGGATAGCCCGCACCAATGGGGCTTAGCCAGATAGGGGCCGATAGGACAACTGCAGTAAACAGGGCCATCACGACCCAATCATTACGTAACAATGGCATACTCATATTAATCCTCCATCACGCCCTTTCGTCCCATCAGACCACGAGGCCTAACCAGGATGATGACAACAGCAACCAGATAGATAATGATCTGATCAATGCCAGGGATGATGCTCTTAACTTCATTCATGGATGCGAAAGACTGCAGAATACCTAACAGGAAACCAGCCGCTACTGCCCCACCCAGGGATCCCATGCCGCCGACTACAACGACCACAAAGGAGAGCACCAGAAAATCCATCCCCATGTGATAATCGGGAGGAAGAATGGGCGCATACATGACACCAGCAAGCCCTGCAACCACTGCCGCAATACCAAACACGACAGTGAATCTTCGCTCAACATCAATACCGAGCAAGCCGACAGTCTCCCTGTCGTGCATACCTGCTCTTACCACCATGCCAAAGGTCGTAAACTGAAGGAACGCAAACACTGCAAAAATAACTATTCCGGAAAAGAGCAGATAGATCAATCGCCACCAGGGGTATACCACTGACTCGCCCAGACCCAACAAAACACCAATGGGTGCACTGCCAGCCACAATTTCCGGTGCTGGTGACGGTATAGGATTTGCACCGAAGAAAGACTTGATAATCTCCTGCAGTACAATAGCCAGACCAAAGGTTACCAAGATCTGATCAGCATGCGGGCGCTTATAAAAATGACGAATCAGTCCGCGCTCCATCGCAAGCCCAATAAGCAGCATAATCGGTATGGCTATTAAAATCGATATAGGAACAGACCAGTCGATGATTTTTGTACCAAAGTCACCAAACCAGATTTCCAAATAGGGTTGCTCTTTGTAAGCATCAAAGAAGGTGATACTTTCGTCTTTTACTTTCAACGAAAGTGTCAAAATCTTTTGTACTGTTACCGCACAGAAAGCACCTAGCATGAACAGTGCCCCGTGGGCAAAATTCACAACGCCAAGTGTTCCGAATACGAGTGTAAGGCCGAGTGCAATAAGGGCATAAGCACCACCCTTATCGAGGCCATTTAAGATCTGAAGAAGGATCGCATCCATTACTGTCTACACACTAGTGATGATGAAAGAAAGGATAATGCCGGCCACCCGAAGGTAGCCGGCACAAAGGCTAGAACTGATTAGACCTCGTAAGGACCGAGCTCGCCACCAAAGATCTTGGCATCGTACTCAACCTGTGAGCGAGGAACAATCTGCTCAATATTCAACAGGTCAAACTGTGAAGACGGATTCTCGTTGCCACGTACAACCAGTACATCTTTGAAGCACTGATGATCTTCAGCTCGATACTCTGTCGCTCCATTGCCCATACCATCGAACTTGTGACCTTCCAGTTGTTTGATCACTTCAGGTGGATAGAATGCACCCGCACGTTCTACTGCATCAGCATACAATAGTGCCTGAACATAACAGGTCTGTGCAGCCTGTGAGGGTGGGAACCCGTACTCTTGCCCGAAGGATTTAACGAATGCTTTTGAACCTTCATCCTGCAGCGACCAGTTCCAGTTAGTTGTTCCCAGAATGCCTTTGATATTTTCACCCGCACCCTGCGCCATCAGACGAGAGAACAGTGGAACGATGATTTCAAAGTTCTTGCCATTCACCTGCTTGTCACGCAGACCGAACTGTACGGCCTGGGTCAGTGAATTGATCATATCCTTACCATAGTGGTTAAGAATCAACACATCGGCGCCAGAGTTGAGAACCGGTGTGATGTACTGGGAGAAGTCACCGGCACCTACTGGGGTTTTCACTGCAGCCGTTGTCTGCCAACCCAAAGCTTCGGTGGTGTTTCTAATTGACTCTTCCTGGGTCCAGCCCCAAGTATAATCAGCCGTTAGGTGATAAGCCTTACGTTCGGTACCCATCTCTTTCTTCAAAACGGGACCCAGTGCAGCACCGGACATATAGGCGTTAAAGAAGTGACGGAAACCATAACGGCGTTTATCTTTACCGGTGGTATCATTTGAGTGGGTCAAACCCGCCATGAAGATGACACCCATCTCTTGACAAAGACCCTGTACGGCAACAGCCACACCAGATGAAGATCCACCAGTGATCATGACTACGCCATCTTTTTCAATCATACGCTTGGCAGAAGCACGTGCTGCGTCAGACTTGGTCTGGGTATCACCTGTCACATACTCCAATTTCTTACCGAGAATGCCATTACCTTTAAGGGAGAGTGGCTTCATAGTGTTGAGCATTCCGCCATCGCCTTCGCCGTTAATATGTTTAACAGCTAATTTATAGGCACGCAGCTCATCCGCACCCTCATCGGCATAGGCACCCGTCTGAGGAACATTGAAACCAAACTTTACCGAGCCGGCATTGCCGGGATTATTGCGGAAATCTTTAGCTGCCCAAGCATCTTTGGTGAAGAACATGGGCATACTGGCTGCTGTCAGCGCAGCCGCACCTACCTTCATGAAACCACGGCGGGACAGTTCACTGGTTTTAGAATTATCATCACTCATTACTTATTTTCCTCTCTCTCCGTTTTGGGCTGGAATGCCCATTTTTGTGTAATTACAGCAAGAATCTTTTGTAACTAAGGGCAATATTCAATAGCGGTTAACGTTAGCTGCAGTTAGTTGACTGCGCCTGAAATTATTTCCATAGCGCCTGTTAGCTAAAAACCCGATTGAGTTAGTGCAATCAATTTAAAAGACTTCAAACTTTCTACAAATATATTTGTTATGTAACAATTTTTCACTGGTATCGATAACCGATGTGTTCGGTTGATCTGGTGCATACAGATTAAGACTACCAGCTTGTAAAGAGTAGCAATATTAGTGCCGTATCGTAAATACTATAGATAACAGAATGTTATATTGCGACAAATGAGCAAGTGTTACTGAAGAACACAGGTAACAGTAACACTAGGTGTGTAGATTCGTAACGACAGGTAACACCTCATCCACCTGAATAAAGCGATTGAGTTCTCTATTGGCAAAGAAAATGAGGTGAAAAGGATAAGCGAAAATAAGACGATACAGTACCTTACCTTCCCTTAAAAACTTGCATTAATTTTACAACAGACCGGAAAAACGTCGCTCAATTTAGAATCCAAAGGGAATCTTGATTTACCAAGGCATAAAGGTGTTCATAAAGGACATTGGGCGAGAAATATTGTGATTCATGCGCGATAAATCATTGCGCATTATATAGGTGGACTGAGTCATAGACTCCATAGAGCGATCCATAGAATCAATTATGACCAGCATCGGCTCAAGTGCACCCACCTTGTCATTGATCTCAGCCATATGCCCAGACATCACCTTAATATTGGTCGTCATGTGGCCCATATTGTCTGAAACTGACTGCATATTACTGGACAAAATGGTCATATTAGAGTCAACGCTGACCGCCAGATAATGCACATCTTTGGCCAAACTATAAACCAGAAAGAAACCATAGGCCGCCAAAATAATAAAGGCAAACAGCGATGGATAGACAATCAACTCCCAGCGACGCGCACTGGTTTCGAATGCTTCTGAAAGCCGATCCATCGAGTAAACCGGCTCTTTTTCCATATCTTGTTGTTGATCCCCATTCTCTTTATTCTGGATCATCTTTTCTGCCCTTGATTCGGCGCTTTTCCGATAAAGTAAATTAACATTTACTAATATTTGTGATTTCTAATATATTACCACAGAAAAGTTCCAGGCGTATCATAGTTTTTGCTGAGCAACGCTATGCATTTGAATTAAAGTAGAAATATTCCTACCGCTTCAGACTCAATATACCTGTAAGACGGGCATACTGAAGAATCAAAATCAGGACACGGTAACGCTAACGGGTCACACGATATTAAAAGTCCCCTGCGGCGCCGCGCTCCATAATCTCCAGGATAACCTTTTTGACATGGATCGCCTCCTCTTTGAGCTCTGCAGGCAGTGGTTCACCCCCATGAATCATGAGATCCATATTCAATGCATACAACCAAAGCTTGCCCTGTTTATCTTCAACCATGGTGATCCGGCACGGAAGATAGGCAGAGAAGGCATCACTATAGTCCAGCATCATAGCAGCCGTTAGTGAGTTACAGAACATATAGATTTTTACAAAACGGTATTTCTCACCGCTTTTTGCCTCTACATCCTTATAGAGCGGTAACTCTCCTACATTAGATATATTCAGTTCATTCGCAATAGTCTTCATTGACTGTTCAACATCTTCTGGCGTTATCCCCTCTTCGACCGGGACTTTCCAAACTGTTGCTTCTGCAGCATTGCGCGTCTTGATTATGTTTTCTGCCAGCTCCTTATAAACACCTACCGCACCAGGATCAAAGCCATCCAGTACAGCTTGGGTTTTTACTGTAGCTACTGCCCCAGCGATAACAACTACTAATCCAATCAGAGCAAAAATATTCCTGATAATGCGCATGATTTATTCCTCTCCTTCTTCATCCGTTTGCGGATGCATCGTTATGCACAGACACCTAATGTTTATTGCGTCTGATAGCTGTGTCTGTGCTATTTCAGCACATTCGGATAAAGCTTGGCGCAAAGGGCTGCAAGCTCTTTCGCCCCCTTACCTCTTTGATTCAATTCAAATACAGCCAATCCTTCACTAAAAGAACGGCGAAATATCGTCCGTTGCGATAGACGTGGTTTAATAAACTTCATTCCTGGCAGTGTCACCAGCGCTGCTGCGGCCTCATCAGTTTCACGTACGGCATGATGCGTATCACCACGATTTATGAAACCCACTAATTCAGGCGATTTTTCCTCCGTCACTGAATTTACAAACTGGATAAAACGCTGGGTAGACCAAATATCGGCCTGTGATGGAGGTACGGGGATCAAAATTCGATCTGCAAGTCTTATAGCTTCTTTCATCATCTCGATATCAGCCGTACCAATATCAATTAGTACTTCATCAGCACGGCTGAGTTTCGCCTTATCTAGATGCTTCTTGCCCTTTACGGACAACTTAGGCCGATAACCTTCCTCGTCTCGAACTTCTGCAACATCTCGCAAAGTTGCCTGAGGATCAAGATCGATGACCTGTACATCAACATCCGCCATGGCAAGCCATATAGCAAGATTAAAAGTTACAGTACTTTTTCCAGAGCCGCCTTTCAGGCTACCTACAACTGTAATCATACCCAAGCCCTTGCCTTTTCTCAGTTATAAACACTAGCCAATAATGCTATCAATACCTGGCCGAATACGGAGCATCAGCCCACGCTACGGCCTCACTGGACCTATAGGCTAAGTTTTCTGAATAACGCCCCGGAACCGTCCGTACAGGATGCACTTGCTGCGCCGCAACAGGGTAGCGAAGATTGGGCCGATACTGATACCTGAACGGATAGCCACGTAGCTGAGGATACTGCTGAAAACCTGGCCTGGGAACATTCATCACCGTTGCGGGTGAAGGACGGAAGCTGTAATTAAGTGGTGCGCCCGGACGAGGGGAATAAGGTTGATAGCGTACCAGGCGTTTCGGCATCGCCCGATCGACCTGTAGGGTATTTCTGCTTATCTGTGGTTGCGGATAACCATATACCGGAGCATACATAGCTGATCTGACGACCCCCCATGGAGCAGGCTGTCGGTAATTTGCAGGCATTGGTGGGCGGTACCCCCTGTAGCCATTATAGACAGGAGGCTGGCCTCTCCATTGTATTGGTCGCTGAGCGTAAGGATGGCGATTAATCACTCTCGTAACTGGCCTGCTTTGAAAGGCCTGTCTGGCTGCAGGATGGCGATACTGTCCGTTTCTTGACCAAGGTGCATTATACCGACCAACCGGTGGGCGTGGTGCCAGGACAATGGGCCGATAGCTGACAGGAAGCGGCCATGCCATAGACCTTCGCACCGGGCGATACTGAACTGGAACAGGGCCATGTTGAGCTATATGCCTGGGGGGTAGATAGCGCATTGGCTGTTGCATTCTATACTGCGGCCGGAAACGAACAATCCCCTGTGAGGGTGATGCGGGCATATAAGCTGGAACCATGTTTTGTGGCAATCCAGTGGGTGCTGCAACCAGCTGCCCGGAAAACAGTGATACGGCACCTAACCCAGCCAGTATCACAAATACCTGTGTCAATCTGATCATCATTTTTTACCCATGGCTGTAAAATCATCCGTTTGCATTAAAACCGCTCTAGTGGTCATCGAGTCGGTTTCTTTTGCTGGGGAACAATTTTTTTAAAGTTGCTTGGTATGCTGAATAAAGCTGGATTCTGAGTGCCTACTACAATATTCCGTAGTTCTCGAACATAGCCCCCAGCATTAACCTCCTTTATCGCAAGATTCAACTCTGGATCAAACCAGCGAGACGAGCTCTGTGTAGGCTGATTAGCCTGGGTCATTTTCATTTCCCATTTTTCAACCTGGCGTCCATTCAGCTCCTCTATAGCCAACATGCGCTGCTCCATTACCGGACCGCCAACGATCTCCTGTCGTAACAGAATAGATCGCTGTTTACCGATCCACTGGGTACTGCGCATGTCACCTCCCTGGGTTTTTACAGTGACTTCCCACTTGGTTGCTGGCCTGCCCTGTACCTTATCATCACCCAGATTCTTGCACTGCGAACCCGGTATACCCTCACACGGGCTACCCTTCAGCCCCGACCCAGCATCGCCCATAGAATACTCTATATAGCTCTGTTGTTGCGGATACAGAACCCAGGTTAGTTGATTGTCTGAGTCTATGATATTAACAACAGTCTGTCCGCCCTGCTGCATCTCACTGCGAATTCTGTTTTTACCCACAAATATACGCCCTATACGTTGCACCTGTTCAGGCCCTGTTTGATAGGTATCAGCAGAAAACTGTACGGCAGCGGGTGAAGCCGCCTGAGCGGATACCGTACAAAAGCTGATTACAGCAAAAAACGTACAAACTAATTGCTGAAAACTTGACATCTTAACCTCCATTTTGCCGGTCTTTTCACTACAGCCCGACTGTGCACCGAAAGCGTTGAACCGCACGCTAACGACTTATTATCTCTTTATTTTATTTACCGCTTTTTCTTGTGGCCGAAAACGGTAGCGCCGATAGACCTGATCAGGTGCCAACGCAGGGTTTCCAGTAAAACTACGGTGGGGCAGTTTCACGGGGGGAGTTTCGCCCCATTCCGCAGAACCTGGCTTCACTTTTCCTGGATTGAAATGCGGTGTTGAAATCACATTCATAGGATCGTTAGGCATCACGTAACGACGCTGAGCATTCTTTGGTGAGCCTCTGAAGTGATACTGCACCGACGGTGAAGAAGGAACGGGCGCATAAGAACGAAATTCATATCCGCTATCCCCAGTATATCGGTCACGCTGATTGGCTGATTGTGTTTCCTCTTCAGCCCCACTAAGAGGACGAAAGTGACCAAATCCCCGGCGCGAGCCATCCGCCAGTAGAAACTGAGTCGACAAAAGCCAAGCCACCCCAAGCAGGATGGCTCTTTGGATCGCCCCAGTATAACGCATCAAATTCACTCAATACCGCTTTCATTATCAACCTTGAGCCTGATCCCCCGGCGCCCACCCTTCTTAGGTGGTGGATTGAAGCTCACAGATTCTTTGGCTATTGTTTCCGGCTTTTTCTCATTTTCTGCTGATGCAGGAGTGACAGACGAAGTCTCTTTTGCCGCGCGTTTGACTGCCTTTTTCTTAGCCACCACCTTCTTTTTAACCACACGCTTTTTCTTGGCTGCCGTCTTCTTTTTAGTAACCGCTTTTTTTGCGGTCTTTGGAGCCGGCACTGGACTTCCAACAACAGCACCAACCTCAGATGATTCAACCACAACCGGCTTCTCGTCTGCCGCAACGGGTGCTGCTTGAGCAACTACCTCGACTGTCGACTCAGACTGACCCGTTTCACTTGCCTCAGGCATCGCCACCGGATTATCACTTACCGTGGTGTCTGGACTGCTGGACTTCGATTGGACAGGTGTATCTGGCTCCACCGTCGAAGCTACGGGCGCTGATACGGTTGGTGCTGCACGTTTGGGCAAAAGCTGACCCAGTAGCAAAAAGATACCACGCACCGCATAGAACAGTAGCAAAAGAACACCTGCTACCTTGCCCCATAAAACCATAACAAAGGATTGTCTCGAAGCGGCCGGACGCTCTGAAACCGTTGCCACTTCCTCCGGCTCGATCATGGGCCCACTGCTACCATCATAGCCGGCTGCAGCCACTTCACAAAGTGACTTGCTAGCTTTGATACAACCCAGAGGGATAACAATCAAAGTAAGGATGGTTGAGACCATAACGCCAGACGCAAGCGAGATCGCCATGCCTTGGAAGATCGGATCAGTAAAGATCACACTGGAACCACAGACTAACGCCAGCGCTGTAATCATAATAGGCCGGGTTCGTGTGGTACAGGCTCGCACCACAGCCTCAGAAACCGGCACGCCCCGCTGGATCTCGTGAATGGAAAAATCCACCAACAAGATGGAGTTACGTACGATAATACCAGCCAAGGCAATCCACCCAATCATAGAGGTAGCCGTAAACTCAGCCCCCATGATGGCGTGCATGGGAATAATACCCAGCAAGGTCAGCGGTATGGGCGCCATAATCAGTGCCGGGATGCGGAAATTACCAAACTCCCACACCACCAAAATATAGATCAGCACCAATGCCACCATAAAGGCAGCACCCATATCACGGAAGGTCTCGAACGTTACCGTCCATTCTCCCGTCCATTCTATACTGGACCGGTTATCATCTGCTGGTGGCTTGAACCAGAAGGCATCCACTGCCACACCATCCGGTGCAGTATAACCTTCCGCAAGGATATCCTGGACCTGGAACATACCGTATACCGGCGCGGCCAGATCCCCCCCCACATCGGCTACAACATATTCAACTGAGCGAAGATCTTTGTGATAGATAATAGGCTCTTCCTGCATCCGCTCAAAAGCGCCCAATTCGCGTAGTGGCAGTGAAACACCACTTTTTGAAATAATCGGCAGATCACCCAGGCGATTGATCTGAGAACGCTCAGCCAGTGGCACCTGAATAACAATATTGATAGGTTCATGACCGGCTTTCTGTTTCACATCGCCCAGTCGCATTCCCCCCAGTGCCATTGAGAGATTGCGATTGATCGTATCAACGGAAATCCCACGCCTGACTGCCTTTTCTGTATCGACCTTAAACAGCCAATAGTCATAGGTGCCACGCATATAGTTATCCACATCAACCAGACTCTCTGCCTGCTCGAAAATCTGCGTCAGATCTGCTGCAAATTGACGACGAATCTCTGGCGTCGGGCCATGCACCTCCGCTACGACGGATTGCAATACTGGCGGGCCAGGCGGCATCTCAACAATGGCAAACTTTGCCTTGCTCTCAGCCACTAGCGCCTTCACGACTTCACGAGCCTCTACAGCGATCTCGTGGCTGCTTCTGTCTCGCTTACTCTTGTGTAGTAGTTGTACCTGCACCTCGGCCTGCCAGGGATCCTGACGCAAATAGTAGTGCCGTACCATGCCATTGAAATCAAATGGGCGGGCGGTACCGGCATACACTTGCAATGCCGTCACTTCCGGCATCTGCCGTAGGTTTTCGGCAATCTGATGAGCCAGGTTGGCAGTCACCGGCAACGCGGTTCCCTCGGGCATATCCAGTACGACAGAGAATTCCGGCTTGTTATCCAGTGGCAGCATTTTCACTGTCACCCACTTGGTATAGAACATGGAACAGGCAAAGAAGAATGTACCCCAGAGTACCACTCGGAAAATCACCCGCTTGGTGGATGACTCAATGAGTGGCGTCAGGATTTTTTCATAGAAGCGCGCCAGTCGCTCGGTTCCTACCTTCTCACGCTCTTCAGCGACCTCCAGGTAACGCATACTGGGTCGCAGCCAGCGGGAAATCGCCAGCCAGGGAGTAAATACAAAAGCCGCAAACAGAGAGATCAACATGGCGGCCGAACCCAGTGCCGGGATAGGCTCCATATAGGGTCCCATCATGCCACTGACAAATCCCATTGGCAGCAGGGCCGCTATAACGGTAAAGGTCGCAAGAATGGTTGGGTTGCCCACCTCACGTACCGCATCCACTGCGGTATCAATATCAGTTTTACCCTCCTCCAGCCAACGACGATAAATATTCTCTACCACCACAATGGCATCATCCACCAGGATACCGATGGAGAAAATCAGGGCGAACAAACTCACCCGGTCGATGGTATAACCACCCACCCAGGCAGAGAAAATGGTCATCAGCAACACAACCGGAATGACCAGTACCACCACAATGGCAGGCCGTAACGCACGGAAAGCAAACAAGACCAGCAAGAAAACAAAACCCGTGGCAACAAACAGCTTGAAGATCAGCTCATTCACCTTGTCTTCAGCTGTTTCTCCATAGTTGCGGGTAATGCTGACTTCAACATTGGATGGGATACGAACACCTTTCAGCATCTCGACCCGCTCAAGAATAGCACTGGCTACAGTTACGCCATTCACACCGGGCTTCTTGGCCACAGCGATAGTGACTGCAGGAATACCACTGGCAGGCTGCTCATGGTCGCCAGCTGGCCCCGTATAATAGGCCACCAAGTGCTGGGCATCTTCGGGGCCCTGTATGACACGGGCTACATCATGCACATAGACCGGCACATCATTATGGGTGCCGATAACAAGCCGGCTGATATCGTCCGTGGTTTTAAGAAATGCGCCCGTCATTACAGTCAAGCGGGTATTGCCTGTCTCCACACCGCCAGCCTGCTGCTCACTGTTAGAGGTCTGAATACGATTGGCTACCTGATCAAGACTGATACCATAGCCTGATAGGCGTTCAGGTGAGACCTCGATCGTGACTTGCTCAGCACGCCCCCCTACGACAAAACCGTTTCCGGTATCGGGGATCTCCTTAATACTCTGCAACACATCATGCGCCAGCATACGCAACTGGCCATCATCCACATCGGGGGCACCGTTGCCATCCAGATCCTTGGACCAGAGTGTGATGTTCACCACCGGTACATCATCAATACCCTTGGCCTTAACCAGCGGAGGGGAAACACCCGGCGGTATCATATCCATGTTGGAATCGAGCTTGTCATTCACCTTAACCAGTGAAGGCCCCATCTCTTCACCAACATCAAACTCGATGGTCACCATACCCATGCCACGCTGAGAGGCAGAATAGACGTGTTTGACACCATCTATCTCACTCATGATCCGTTCCAGAGGTTCAATCGCCAGATTGGATACCTGATCGGCTGAGGCACCGGAGTAGTTCACAAAAATATCCACCATGGGGACAGAGATCTGAGGATCTTCTTGTCTCGGTGTCATCATCAGCCCAAGCAGCCCCATCAACATCATGGAGATAAAAAACAGAGGGGAGAGCGGAGAGTTTATGAAAAAGCGAGCCGTTCGACCGGCAAGACCCAATTGGTCATCGCTTAATTGCACAGGGCTCATTTGTTCTTTTTTTGCATCTTCCTGATTCATCATTTTTCACACTTGGTTGCAGCTGCATGACAGGAGTGGTGGGTAACAATGCTGTGTGACATGGCAGTCACACAACATCATTCAGCGTTTATCAACAGAGTTAGCCCAACCGGAAGCGACGCCATTGGCAGGATTCCTCAGAACCCGCTCACCTGAAGTCAAACCGGAGAGGACGCTTACAAAGCCATTATCCAGGCTCTCGCCAACACGAATTAGACGCAGTTCAGGGCGGTTATTCTTACCCTGTACATAGACGCCCGGCAAACTTCCGTTATAACGGATGGAAGAAGCAGGAATCACCGGATGATCTCTTTCCGGCGCTGTCATATCAGGGACCCTGACCTTCACGTACATACCGGGAGCTGAAACGCCCTGAGGGAGGTCAAATTTTATTTTTACGGTGTGACGCTGGGAGTCAGCGGTCGGAAAGATCTGAGCCACTCTTACAGGCACGACCTGTCCCGTTACATCCAATTCGGCCTGAAGCATCATCTGCTCATGCAGACTGGGACGCAGTCTGGCTGGCACATCCACCATGATCTGCAAGTATTCAACATCGGCATAAACCAGCAGTGGCTGACCCGGCTGCATGGTATCACCCACTTCCACAAACTTTTTCAGAATCACACCATCAAAAGGGGCAAGACTGATGGCATCACGCAACTTGGCATCAATAGCCTGAATTTGTGACTGGGCAGAGAGGATGCCATTTTGTGCCTGGGTAATCTGCACACCTGAATTATAGAGATCGGCTCGACGCTCCACTCCCTGATTACGGGTACCGGACATCCCTTCCATAGGACGGGTAAACATCTGATCAAACAGGTTTGGTAACCCCATACCCCCCATCGACTGCTTCGACTGGGGAGACCAGAGCTCCCGATTGTATTGCATCCCGGCCGCTCGCATCTGTGCATCGGCTGTGGCCAGCTGAGCCAGCGCTGCATTTCGCTTGGCTATCAATTCACTGTCATCCAGGGCAACAAGCAATGTACCTTTCTCAAAGGTATCCCCCTCAATGCCCGCAAGATGCTTAACTCTGCCAGGCAACTGCGCTGATAAGGTGACTTCCTTGTAAGGAATAACAGTGCCCCCCAGAGAGACCGTAGAGGCACCCTGAGCCTGCTGAACAGTGAAATAGTCGCCCTCAGTCTGGGCTAAGCTATTTTGAGGTAAAGCTGAAGCGACTGTCATTACTGCCGCCAGCGTTATCGCATGGATCTGAATACCCATTTTTATAATTATCCCGCTGATTAAGAACTGCTATTGATATACCACCCTGCAGACTTTACCACGACATACAAAGTGCAGGGTACTCTCAGATACTCAGGCGTCTCTTTCAGCTTTGCGCCCAAACAATTTTTTCTATCCGGTCATAAGTGTGAGCAATAAAACCGGCCTCTACAACGGCGTGTCGAAGAGGCCGTGTCAACCTAACGATTGAGGCAAAAAATTACTGCGCCCTTATTATGACTCTTACTCAAGCCTTACCCATTACAGAAAAGCTTTTAATAAAGGGGCCAGCCATTCTTGGATCTTTCAACATGGAGGCGTAATCACCAACCTTAAATTTCATTTTACCTGAGGTAAAGGCCATGCCCAGCCCCATCATCCCGGGTGGTTTGCTGATCCACTTTTTCCATTGTGCATCACTGCAACGGATATCCCAATTGAGATCGTCGCCATTAAAGGCACCTGCGGAGACTGCCTTGCCATTTTCAATGGTAATCACACCGCGGGGAGACTCTTCGCCTTCAAAGCCATAACCGATCACACTGCCAAAACCGATCTGCTCAAGGGCTCCTACCAATTCTGGTTCAGCATTCCACTGGGCCATGAAACTCTGCATCCACTCTTCAGAAAACAGTTCAGCCATTTTTTCTCTCCCACTCTTTAATATTGTGTCCAAGACTGTCGATTTGATCGAGATCAAACCGTATTTAAAAATCGGCGATAAAGTGTATTAAGTATCTCTTATATACTCATATAATGCAATAGTTATGGTTTTACATTACACTTCCCATCTGTTTATAAGTATTTGGCCAAATACACTTTTTTTATATTTTCTAACCAAGCGTAAGGGGCCATCCTTACTTAAGCAACAGCACACTAAAAATGGACATACGACATCGCCATCCAACAGCTACAGACTACCACCAGCTGCCTTTGCGCGTTAGTATGGTTTATGCAATATTTTGGGGTAATAGTGACCTGAGACAAAAGAATCCAGCTCATCTACAACCCCTTTCAGACACCAGGAGCAGTTCATGAATACGGCAGGAAGACTCATTGAGGGACGCCTGAAACATCTCGAGACCCATCTTGAACAAGAGAACCCAGTGCTTCTTAAAACGGTTCAGAGTTTTAAAAAACTTGACCGTATCGCTTACCGTACTGGCCTGCTGGATACCGATGAATCCTATGCTACACAAATACCCTGGTGGCCGCTGATTGCGGTCCTTGGCACCTTCTCATCTGGCAAATCCACATTTATTAACCATTATCTGGGCTACAAACTGCAACGCACAGGCAATCAGGCTGTGGACGATAAGTTCACCGTTACCTGCTACAGCCGGGAAAAAACAGCCCACGCCCTGCCTGGCGTCGCACTCGACTCAGATCCACGATTCCCTTTTTATCAGATGAGTGAGGATATCGAGCTTGTTGCCAAAGGTGAAGGCCAGCGAATCGACTCTTATCTGCAGCTGAAGACCTGCCCCAGCGAACAGCTCAGGGGTAAAATTCTGATTGATTCTCCGGGATTTGATGCCGACGCACAACGCACATCCACGCTGAAAATCACTGACCACATAATCGATCTTTCAGATCTGGTACTGGTCTTCTTCGATGCCCGACATCCAGAACCCGGGGCCATGCACGACACCCTGGATCATCTGGTCAGCAACACCATCAACCGAAATGATGCAGGTAAATTCCTTTATATACTCAACCAGATAGATTCTGCGGCACGGGAAGACAATCCTGAAGAGGTCGTAGCGGCCTGGCAACGCGCCCTGGGTGAACGCGGACTCACCGCAGGACGCTTCTATACCATCTACAATCCGGAAGCCGCCGTACCTATTGCAGATGACAATCTACGTCAACGATTTGAACGTAAGCGGGATGCGGACCTGGAAGAGATACACAACCGCATGCATGAAGTTGAGATAGAACGCGCCTATCGTATTGTGGGCGTACTGGAACGCACTGCTCGGGACATAGAAGAGCAGGCCATTCCCGCTATCAGCGAGGCCATTTCGCGCTGGAAAAAGCGGGTACTGTGGGGCGATGCTCTAGCTTATGGCTTGCTATTGATCACACTCTTTAGCATTTCCATAAAACAGGGATACTGGGATGGACTCAGTTTTACACCACCCTGGCTGGAGTCGCTGATGACGAACCAGGCGGCACAACTAGGGTCAGCACTCGGTGTAATAGCTGTGTTGTTAGGCATCCATTTTATAATACGATCACTCTCAGCGCGCAGCCTGCTTCGTCAACTTAAAAAACAATCCGATAAACTGGCGTTACGCGGCAATCTGGCCAACGCCTTTTTGCGTAACACCAAACCCTGGCGCAGCATCTTCAGCAAATCTCCCGCGGGTTGGGGCCGTGGCGCAAAAAAACGTCTGGCACGGGTAAAAGAAGATGCCGACAACTATGTTCAGTCGCTCAATGACCGCTTCACTAACCCATCTGGCGAGGAGACCTTTACGCTCAGTGAAATGTCACATCAATCACCAACCACAGAGCCAACGACTCCATCAGAAGCTGAGACCCCGGACTCGGTGACGGCCACAAGAGCCTGAAAATCAAGATTGCCGATGCGCATCGGGATTGACTTGGGCGGAACCAAAATAGAGGCCATAGCCCTGGATGAGCAGGGCTATGGCTTGGCTCAGATGCGCATACCCACCCCATCAGGTGACTATCATGCAACGCTGGACGCCTTGACTGCACTGGTTCACCAGATAGAGCACCGCACCGGCCAGAAGGGTACCGTTGGAATCGGCACACCAGGATCTGCAAACCCTGTATCCGGTCTGATCCGCAACGCCAATTCCACCTGCCTGAACGGCGCACCCTTGCAACGGGATCTGGAGAAAAGCCTAAAACGACCTATTCGTCTGGCTAACGATGCCGATTGTTTTGCACTTTCCGAAGCCATTGACGGGGCCGCCACCGGGTTCTCTTCTGTATTTGGAGTCATCTTGGGGACCGGGACAGGGGCAGGCGTTGTAATCAATGGCGAACTGATACCCAGTATCAACCGAATTGCCGGTGAGTGGGGGCACAATCCACTACCATGGCCAAACCCACATGAACTTCCTGGCGATCCCTGCTATTGTGGAAAAAATGGCTGCATAGAAACCTTCCTCTCAGGCCCCGGCCTATGCCGGGAGTACCTGCGAGAAAGCGGACAACAGATTACCGGCCAACGGTTTGCTGAACTTTTAGACCAGAACGACCCGACCACAGAGACCGTTATGACTCGCTACGAAGATCGCCTTGCTCGCGGACTCGCCAGCGTAATCAACATCCTTGATCCGGGCGCAATCGTGCTGGGCGGTGGATTGTCAAATCTGACACGCCTCTATCGAACTATCCCTGGAATATGGTCACGCTACATCTTCTCAGACACGATCAACACAAAACTGTTAGCCCCAAAACACGGTGACTCCAGCGGAGTTCGCGGTGCTGCGCGACTGTGGACGGATAATGGAACAGACAGGCTAGATTACAATGAGAAGAATTGAATCGCGGAGACGCTGTTTAGTAACTATAGCCAAAACTAGTTTGTCGTCCCATTAACCTCAACAGACTCCATATCAGGCGAATATGATAACAACCGATTACGACCGTTCAGCTTGCACTGGTACATAGCACAATCCGCTTCATGATAGAGTCGCTCCAATAGTGACAGTAACTCAGATGATCTGCGTTCATTGAGGGAGGTCATACCGATACTTACCGTTACTTCTATCAGCTGATCATCAACCTGAAAACACGATTCGGCAATCTGCTGTCGAATACGGTCAGCCATCTGCTCCAATCCCTCACCGGCAGTATTAGGTAGTGCCAGTACAAACTCCTCACCACCCAATCTAGCCACCAAATCACCTGCACGCGCCGCTTTCAACAAAATATCAGCAATATGACACAGCACCTGATCACCTACCCTATGACCCCAGGTATCATTCACCCGTTTGAAGTGATCAACATCGATTAGCAACAGACTCCACGCCGATTCATAGCGTATAGCCCGAGACAACATCGACTCACCTTCCTCGAAAAAGTAGCGCCGATTGTACAAACCGGTGAGCTCATCTTTTATTGATAATTGTTGATAACGATTTCTCAGCTTCTCTGAGTCATCCAATGCCTGTTCAAGCGCATGGGTACGAACGGCGATTTGGTCACCTAATTGATGTGTCATTCGATGAAGATGAAGCAGACGGCCAAGGGTTGTGGCAAATAACATCAGAAAATGTTGGTGCCATGTTTCAAAAAACTCGGGCTGGTGATGTGAAACATTAAGCACACCCAGCGTGTGATCCCCTGAAACAAGCGGCATCGATAGCAATGAACCATCACCATGAAACAGCGCCCTTCTGTCGAACGGTTTGAATCGAGGATCGAGCTTACAATTCCGGCAATATTGGATTTGGTTGGTTTGAAAAGCCAGACCCATGATACCTTCGTCAACAGCGAACGTCATGCTGCTGACTATTTCAGGCTGGCGAAAGTTATCATCACCAAAGGTGTCAGCACCAGCGCCTACAGCACAGGTAAGATGAGTGCCATCAGAAAGGAAAATAGAGCATTGCCCTAGACTCTGGTGCGCCACTAACGAATCCAGCGCCTGGCGCAAAAAAACTCTCTCTGTTGCCTTTTCTATAGGCAACTGTGTCAGCACCCTAATCGATGACAGGGCATCAACTAGCGAGAAAAAATGGTCTTGATTACCAAATGACACGTTATTCATTCACTCATTCATGCCAATTGCCTGGCTACCAATTCAAGATCATCAATTTGACAGAGAACTGTCTCCTCAATTCGTGACAAACGATCGTTGTTAATACCTGATAACAATTCCAACCAGGGCGATTCAGACAAAGGCGTCACCTGGCCCTGCCGAACATCTTTTACCCAGTAAACAGCCGCATTCAGCAGTAGCATCTCAGTCTGTAAATCACCTTGATAATCCCTGTCTCCCAACTGGGTCATCATTGTGATGATATCGGACGGAAGATGCCATTTTTGAGCCAGCCAACCACTGGCAGTTCTGTGATCAATACCGAGCCGCTCTCTTTCAATCGTTTGTAAATCGGCTTCCGGCTTTTTTAGATCCTCCAGCACGGCAGAATAGGCTTCACCCACCACATGGACTAACAGCAACGTACCCAGATTATGAAACAACCCGCCCAGATAGAGTGCGTTCATATCAGGTCTGGCGCCAGCAGACACTGCCATCACCAGTGAACGAGCCAACTGCCCGGAAGCAAGTGCTTCAAACCAGTACCCGGCAAGATCAAATCGTGGACAACGATCAAGTTCAAAGGCTCCAGCCACCGTAATGCCTAATGCCAGACTTTTAACCATATTCAAGCCCAGCACACGAATAATGGCTTCTTCAACACTGTAGACAGGCGAGGGCTGAGAGAAATAAGCCGAATTGGCCAGACCGATAATTCTCGCCGCCAAACCAGGATCCTGATCAATAATGCCAGCCAGCTCTTTCAGATCAATTTCATCATCAGATATGGCGGCCATCAGTTTAGTGGCGGTCATAGAGAGTGGAGGCAGGTGTTTAACATCGAGTACCGCGCGTTTGATACTCTCTTTGCCAATGTCCATAAAGACACTCATTCCTGGTATTGAATACTGTACAAACTATATAAATATAATAGCGGAAGATTAACAGTTTACTTTAGCTGACAATGAATTACTGATTATTTATAAAGTAATATAAAAAAAGCTGATGGCCCCGCCCTGTTCAGCCATAACATCACAAAACAAGCTGAGATACTCGAATGTTGATCTACAGCGCACTGCAGCAACTTTCATACCACCGAGCAACAGAAGAAACCGTGATCAGCGTCGCTACTGTTTAAGTAAACGCGAGTTTTGCAGCTCCCCTTATCTACGAGCAGCACAGGGCGGTATGACGTTGTCGTGGATTTGAGCACATTTACCGTAACAAAAATGACACGCCGCAGGAGCACTAGCGTCCAATCAAATGAATGGCCCCGTAGCAGCACAGGTAACTGAATTAAATATAAATGCTTCTGTGAACTGAGTTTCCCGAGAGCTTCAGGTAAAAATTAGAGAACAACTTGCTGCAGTGCGGTGATAGGCCTATAGTGTACACTTGACACTTAGTAAGATACCCCAGTGCCTTATAGTTACGAATACCCACATCCGGCAGTAACAACCGATATAGCCGTTTTTTCTTTGCATCAGCAGCAGTTACAGCTGCTATTGGTGCGCCGAGGGCAACCTCCGCATAAAGGAAAATGGGCACTTCCAGGTGGATTTCTTGAGATAGATGAAGACCTGGATAGTTGTGCCAAGCGAGAACTAAAGGAAGAGACCGGTGCCGCTGATCTCTATATTGAACAACTATTTACCTTTGGCCACCCGGAAAGAGACCCACGAGAAAGAATAATTAGCGTCACTTACTTTGCACTGGCACCTGCAGAAAAACTTACCATCCGTGCCGGTAGTGACGCAGCTGAAGCAGAGTGGTTTCCATTTGACACACTGCCAGAGCTTGCATTTGACCATGCCGATATCATTCAACTGGCTAAAGAGCGTCTGGCCGCAAAAACGCTCTACTCAACCATTGCATTCCAACTCATGCCGGAGACATTCACCCTGAGTGAACTACAATCGGTCTATGAAATTCTTCGTGGTGAAGCCTTGGATAAACGGAACTTCCGCAAATGGATTCTCTCCCTCAATCTGCTTGAAGAGACGGGAGGGAAACGAAGAAATGGAAACCACAGACCCGCTAAAATCTATCGAGCAATATCCCCTGATCGCGTTGACATTATTCGCTGAACACACCAAATCATTTAAGAGAACACCATGACCCAAACCACACTGACCAGCACAATCAAGGCTCATCCAGTCACTGTCCCGGCACATCCTGTGTGGCCGGTAATGAGCAAAGATGAAAAGCTTGCTATCAAAAACCGCATCAAAGCCCTGCTAAAAGAGCGAAATGCGGTTCTTGTTGCACATTACTATACAGATGGTGATCTACAGGAACTGGCGGAAGAGACAGGCGGTTGTGTTTCAGACTCTCTGGAAATGGCGCGCTTTGGAACTCAACATTCAGCTGACATGCTCGTTGTTTGTGGCGTTCGCTTCATGGGTGAAACGGCGAAAATACTCAACCCTGAAAAACAGATTCTCATGCCCGATCTGAACGCTACCTGTTCATTGGATGAAGGGTGCCCAGCTGATGAATTCACCGCATTCTGCGACCAGCATCCCGACCACACCGTGGTGGTTTATGCCAATACCAGCGCAAAGGTCAAAGCCCGGGCAGACTGGGTGGTTACCTCCGGCATTGCACTGCCGATCATTCAACACCTGGCAGAACGAGGGGAGAAGATCATCTGGGCTCCCGACAAGCATCTGGGTCGGTATGTACAGAAACAGACGGGTGCGGACATGTTGTTCTGGAATGGTTCATGCGTAGTCCATGAAGAGTTCAAATCTGTCGCGTTAGAGCGGATCAAACGCCTCCATCCAGATGCCGCTGTGCTGGTTCATCCTGAGTCACCAGAGGAAGTGATCGATCAAGCCGATGTAGTCGGGTCAACCACCGCCTTGATCAAGGCCGTAACTGAGATGGACAATCAGACCTTCATCGTAGCTACAGATGGTGGGATTTTCCACAAAATGAAACAACTGGCTCCCAGCAAGACACTAATCGAAGCGCCCACTGCCGGTGAAGGCGCCACCTGTGAAAGCTGCGCCCACTGCCCCTGGATGGGAATGAATGCATTACAAAACCTGGAACAGGTCCTGATAAGCGGAAACAATGAAATTCATATAGAACCGGATGTACGTGAGCAGGCTGTTAAATCAATCCAGAGAATGCTTGATTTCGCCAACAAGCAAGTAAAATAGGAATACAGGTAATAGTTAACTGCGCCAAATCAATTTCTACTCAAGATTTCCCTTTGACTGTCGCCAATATCTGCATGCCATGGAGGGCACCATATCAACACTACCGCTTGACACTGTAACTGACAGGGGTGATGTCTCTACGGTGATGAGGAGTTCCCATGAATGTATTGCGCCGTCTGAAAATTACCTACCGCCTCTGGGCGCTAATATCATTAGCTGTCATCGGTATCGCTGTTATCACCGCACTCTCACTGGCCCAGCTTAAATCCAGCTTGCTCCACGAGAAAGAACTCCAGACACAAAAACTAGTTGAGACGGCTCACAGCATTGTCACTGATTTCCATGATCAATTCAGTAAAGGCACAATGGATGAGGCTACTGCCAAGTCGGGAGCACTAACCAGCATCAAGTCATTGAGATACGAGGGTGGGAATTATTTCTGGGTCAATGATATGAATACTGTAACTTTAATGCACCCTATCAAACCCTCCCTGGAAGGAAAGGATCTTTCAGGACTAAAAGATGCCAACGGTACCGCATTCTTTGTAGAGTTCGTAAAAACGGTTAAAGCCCACGGTGAAGGCACTGTCCCCTATCTCTGGCCAAAACCAGGCTCTGAAGAACCTGTCCAAAAGGTATCCTATGTAAAAGGATTCAAGCCCTGGGGCTGGGTCATTGGTACCGGCATTTATATTGATGATGTTGATGCCGCTTTCTGGAAGAGCGCCGCCACACTCGGAATCACTGTAGGCGCGATACTGCTCTTCCTTGTCACCCTTTCAGCTATCATCGCACGCAGTGTTTGCGCACCACTCCAACTGACCACCGAAGCGATGCACAATATAGCCGCAGGCGATGGTGACCTGACACAACGTCTGGATAGCCAGGGCAATGATGAAGTGGCAAAACTGGCTAACGCCTTCAATGAGTTCGCCATAAAGGTTCAAAATACCATTGCTCAAGTAAGTTCGGCCACCAATCAGCTCACAAGCTCAGCTGATGAGCTCTCATCCATAACAGCCAAGAGCCACGAAGGCATGAACGAGCAGCGCACCGAGACCCATCAAGTTGCAACCGCTGTAACCGAAATGGCTGCAACGGTCCATGAAATCGCAAAAAATGCTGAGAAAACCGCCAGCTCTGCACGTGAAGCCAATGACGAAGCAAAAAATGGCAGCACCGTAGTGGATGAGGCCTCTCAGTCTATTAATACCCTGGCAAGTGAGGTTGAGCACGCTTCAAGCGTCATTAACAGACTGGAATCAGAAGGCGAAGCGATCGGATCAGTTCTTGATGTCATCAGGGGCATAGCAGAACAGACCAATCTGCTGGCACTCAACGCCGCAATCGAAGCTGCCCGTGCAGGCGAACAGGGCCGAGGATTTGCCGTGGTTGCCGATGAAGTAAGAACGCTTGCAAGTCGGACACAACAATCAACCCAGGAAATTCAGGAGATGATTGAAAGACTGCAGAGCGGCACAAGCGAGGCAGTCCAGGTGATGACACGCAGCCAATCCACCACACAAATTACAGTGGATAAAGCCAAAGCTGCAGCTGAATCACTTAACAAAATTGTTCAATCAATCTCAACAATATCAGATATGAACACCCAGATTGCCAGTGCCGCCGAAGAGCAGTCTGCTGTTGCGCAGGAGATAGATCGCAGCATTGTTCAGATATCGCAACTAGCCGAAGAGGCCACCCATGGAGCAGATCGAGTAGCCACTTCCAGCCAGGAACTCTCGAGATTGAGCGAAGGGTTACAGGTTCAGGTCAGCCAATTCAAGGTCTAACAAAACCACCGAATGACTGCCACTGGCAATAAAAAGGGGTGCATGGCACCCCTTTTTATTATTTATGCACGTCAGTTTTATCATGATTCCGGACTGATATGCTGACCACAAATACCAGATGATTCGGCATGTTTTCGCAACCCTTCAACATCCAGTATCTCAATATGTCCCCCTTTCACCTTAACCAATCCCTGATCGGTAAAATTGTGCAATATCCGGGAGAATGTCTCCGGTTTTACAGAGAGACGCGAGGCCAATACACCTTTGGGTGTCGCCAGGTCAAAAGCAACCCTAACCTGCCCCTTGAACATCGATTTACCACAGAGATAGCCGGCCACACGACCTGTTGCACTCTGAAGGGTTAAATCATCAATCTCTTTGATCATGCGACGCAAGCGCATACTCATGTCACCCATGACACGAAAACAGGTGTCAGTGGATTCTCGAAGCAGATCAAGAAAACCTTTGCTTTCAACCGCAACCAGTCTGGATTTACCGATAGCCGTAGCCCTGACTGGATAGGCAGGATTATCAGAGAACATCAAGGCCTCTGCAAAAGTGTGCCCAGCCACAACCACCTCAATCACCTTTTCGTTCCCATTCATTGACAGCCTGGAAAGTTTAATCTGCCCCTCCTGAACCAGAAAGAAACGCTTGGCCTCATCACCTGCCTCAAACAGCGCCTCATTATCCTGCAACTGAATATCCGTACTCATCAGACGAACACGTTCCAGCTGCTCATCATTCAATTGGGAAAAAAGATAGGCCTCTTTAAGCTCAGCGGGCATAATCCACCATTAAATTAGAATAAATAGTTAACAATCATATAGTTAACAAAAATAGAGGTGTATTCTACCGTAGATCCTGCAGGATGGAAATCAGGGAATACAAAGACCTCACCCTTTACAGACAGGGATCGTGTGTCGTTCCAATAAAAACGGACTGGCACTTAATAACTTTATAACCGTAGATGGTTGATTTATTTAACTTCAGAATCAACTACATAGGCAAGAAGCGCCTGATTGGTTTTACGGTATCTTGCCATCGCCATGGAGAGGTTCTTCAATAACAAGAGATTGGAAAACATAAACACAATACCTGCTATATGTGCAAACCACTCTGGCTTTATGACCGCAGCCAATAGCAACACAAGGGATATCAGATAAACATTAAACTGCAATCGGGCCGACTTATCAGTAATAAACTCTTTCATATTAGGCACTTGCACCGTCATACACATCAAACTGAGCTGGCGGTTCTGCAGGTGAAACCAGGAGAGAAACGGCACAATTTTATACAGCATGCCATTCACCACCGAAAGCCCTGCACCAACAATCAGTACCACGCCCAGTAGCAAATCAAGCTGCGGACCCATGGACAGCGTATTAAAAATCCGTCCGAAACCCCATATCGCCGTCCCAAACAAAATAGCCAACATCCCTATACGCCAAAACTGCATAGTAATATCAGGAACACGCCTTTTGCGTTGGCGTTGTAGCCGCAAAGTAATCACGGCATAGAAGACAAAACCCGGCATCAACAAGAACATAATTAGCACAGGGACAACTGAACCAACCAAGTCAAAAGCCGCTGCCAGCATCAACACCGACCAAACTAACAACAGTGCAAATAGAGCTGGCGCAAGAAAACGGCGCATCCGCTCAGGGTATTCTGGTGTCACCTGAAACATCGGAACGACCTGATAGGAAAGACCGATAAGTAGCAGACCGATCCAACCCAGCACACCCCAGCCTAAATGGGCATTTACCAACTGTGCAATATGACCAAATCCCACCGAGCTTAAAAAACCACTCGCAAGCAGAAGACCAAAAAGCAGTGTTACCAGAAAGGCAGCAAGCGCTACCCGCATCGCTGTAATGGTATGGGTAACAGTCTTCACTCGCCATAGAGCAATGGCAATGGCAATAAAAAAGAGGGCTATACCTGATCCCAGCATGATCAGCGCCAACAGATTCGCGGTAGCATTTCCCGTCATAAATGCGGCCACCAAAAACCCCGTACCTGCCGTTATCAGCAGATGGCAAACAGTACCCACCGCCACCACAGCCGGCACAGGCGAACCCGCTATGACAGGCAACATCTGCAAGAGCGCACCACACATCACCATCGCCAGCATGCCCAGTGTGAGCAGATGAGTAAGACCCAGTGTCATGGGTGACCAGCGTGTCAGAAACAGACTAGGGCCATAAATAACTAATAACAGACCGGCAGCCAGACCGAACAGCGGTGCTGTAATAAAAAATCTAAACGGTATTGAGATCGGCGGGGCTTGATCTAATGAAAGGCTGGCAGGATTAAGCATCTATTCACCAAAGGAAGCCAACAGAAATAATTATAGTATCAAATGATACCATATCTCACTGCAATCGCCGATTAACTTAATTCGAAAAGTGGGCAGCCGCCTCCTCAGCGGCCAAATAATCATCCTCACGCCAAATATAGATAGCATACTGATCGGCCTGCTTCTCAATACAGCGCCACGCACAACCCATTTTTTCCAACATAGGATAGAGGAGATGGGGCTCACGCCGATGCAATACATGCAGGTAATTACCTGGAGTTAACTGCTGAACCGCCTCAAGCGTTCTTTCAAGCGGTTCACAGGGCTCGAGCATACTCACATCTAGCTTGATTTCCATATTGACTGAATGTCTCAGAGTAGTAGATAGGTCAATTAAAAGCCCAGCATCCCTGTAGGGCGATATGCTTCTGACAAACTGATCTTTACTTAATCATTTTCATCTCTTTGAGGGTCGCTTCAGCATCTTCCCCAAATACCTGATCGGTCATCGGATACAGCATCTGCTCTTCTTTCATATTGTGCTGCTGCATCACCATCATCAAAGTTTCCGATAACCCAAGGTAACGCTCTTCGTCTTCGTAGGTAACTGCCGCTTCCATATCAGCTAATAGTTGGCGCATCTGTGTGTGCTCCATACGCATCATCTGAGTAGGGCCCATGGTCTGACCTGAGCGCTGCTCAAAACCTGGGAACAATATGCCTTCTTCCATAGAAAAATGGTTCTCGATCGCTTCCTGAAAGACCTTGAATTTCTCTTTTCCTTGCGCCCAGTCACCCTGCGAGATCAGCTCTTCTGCTTCAGCAAAAAACTCATCACAATGCCTGTGGTCATGTGCCATTGTCTCGGTGATCGTTGTCATCTGGTTATTCCTGATCCTTTAAGTCTGGTTTATTTTGGAACGGTGAGTATCGGAAATTCATAGCCCTCCCCACCTTGACCTCAATCAATCCAGTGCAAATTCAAAATGTTACCGATCGTTAATATTCTATTGACTCAAATCAAGGAAGTGTTGAAAACATACAGGCTTAATGCACCCTGTACATCTTTCGCGTTTCTTACACACGGAAAATAATAGAGGGGATAAC
>ATLU01000104.1_pt1 | contig 30635 bp, 26 predicted proteins | sample 178751 | NCBI WGS metagenome assembly ATLU01 (sample SAMN02211837, study PRJNA209200) | bioreactor metagenome | isolation source: day 23 sample from continuous culture bioreactor inoculated with sediment... | place: Germany: Wadden Sea | collected 2011
AATTTTCATGCACCTGCGCACGGGCCGCCCCCAAGGGCAACTGGGTGGGTTGCACGGTTTCCGGCGACATCTCGACGACGTCCCCGGACGGTTCAAACCGTGCCGATGGCATCGTCATCTCCGCAAAACCATGTGTCTCCATGATGTGACTGGGCGCCTGACCGTAATAGGCGCTTCGTATGGCCCCCTGGCCTGGCCGATCCATCTGATATTGGCGCGGAAGACCCGAAGCCGTGGGCAATTCTGGCCGCATCGCACCCAAAGTTGCCCCGGCCACGGTCGATGACGCGCGATGCCCCGCCTCGGCCAAAGCATGGCGCAGCCCCGAGACAATCAACCCCCGTGCCAAACCGGGATCGCGAAAACGCACTTCGGATTTGGCGGGGTGAACGTTGACGTCAACCAATTGCGGATCGCAGGTGATGAACAACGCGGCGGCTGGATGGCGATCCCGGCTGAGAAAGTCAAAATAGGCGGCACGCAAAGCCCCTGTCAGCAATTTGTCTTTCACCGGACGCCCATTCACAAACAAGAACTGTGCCACCGCGGCACCGCGCGAATAGGTCGGCAAAGCGGCATAGCCGGTCAGGCGGAGCCCCTCGCGTGTGGCATCAATCGCCAATGCGTTTTCGGTAAATTCGCGCCCCAGAATTTGCGACAAGCGTCCGTAAAGTGCGTCAAACATGTCGCCGGTTTGCGCATCTGCGCGGAAGGTCACCCGCCCTTCGCCGCCACCGGACACATCCCGCAAGGTAAAGCCGACATGCGGTTCGGCCATCGCCAAACGCTTGATCACATCGCCAATGGCCTGCGCCTCAGCGCGGTCCGTGCGCATGAACTTCAGCCGGGCGGGCGTGGCAAAAAAGAGATCGCGCAGCTCAACCACGGTGCCTTCGGACAGGGCCGCAGGTTTGACCGGGCTCATCGTGCCGCCAGAGACACGAATGGTGGCCGCCTCTGACCCTTCCGCACGGGATGTAATCTCCAACCGCCCAACCGCCCCTAAACTGGGCAGCGCCTCGCCACGAAACCCAAAGGTGTGAATATCCAGAAGGTTAGAGCCGTCAATTTTCGACGTGGCATGACGCGACAGCGCCAAAGCCAGATCACCGGGCGCAATCCCGCAGCCATTATCCGTCACGCGGATCAGTGTTTTGCCCCCATCCGCATAGCTTACATCAATCCGCGTGGCCCCCGCATCAATGGCGTTTTCCACCAGTTCTTTGACCGCAGAAGCAGGGCGTTCCACCACTTCCCCCGCAGCAATACGGTTGATGGCAGCATCGTCCAATTGGCGAATAACAGGCTGTTTCAGGCTTATGTGGGGGGTATCATCAGGCATACCACAAAACTTAGCACGCTCTGATCCGATTCGACCATGCTCAAACCAACGACCCAACCGACGATCAGAGTTAATTCGCGACGGCGGGTTCCACCAATCCCACAGGTTGACCAATCACCACAAATGTCAGGGCCTCTGGGTCAAAAATCCGCTTCGCAACACGGTTGGCCTCTTCCAAGGTCACCGCAAGAACTCTGTCATTCCGCGTACTGATATAGTCGATCGGCAGGCCTTCCATCTGCATCCCAACAAGGATCCCAGCAATGGTCGAATTTCCATCGAAGCGCAAAGGGTACGAGCCTGTCAGATAGGTTTGCGCGGCGGACAATTCCTTTTCCGTGATACCATCACGCGCCATTTTTGCCCATTCCTCCCGCACCACCTGTACAGCCTCTGCCATATTGGCATTTTGGCTGGAAAACTGTCCCATGACCCCTTCGGAATGATCCAGTTCGAACAAGAATGCACTGATCCCATAGGTCAGGCCCCGCTTTTCGCGCACCTCTTGCATCAATCGCCCATCGGATCCCAGCCCGCCCATAACCTGACTGACAATATAGGCCGGGAAGAAATCGGGATCCTCGCGGCGCAACCCTTTATGGCCAAATCGTGCGATAGATTGCGGGGTGTCGAAGGGGATGATGGTTTGCACGCCATCCAAGGCAAGCTCGACCCGGTCTGGTAAAGCGCCCCCGGTGGCTGGCAGATCCAACAGCAGTTCATCCAGCAAGGTCGCCAACTCCTCTGCCGTGATGTCGCCAACGGCCCCGATATACATCTGGTCACGTGCAATCGTATCGGCAAAAGCCGCAAGCAGATCGTCGCGGGTCAACGCCTGAACGCTGGCCTCAGTGCCCCCATCATAGCTGCCATATGGATGGTCTCCATAGGCCATCTCATCCCATGCCTCGGACAGGATGTCGCCGGGATCCGCCGCCCGTGATTTCAGGTTGGACAACAGCTGTCCACGCACCCGTTCTATCGCGTCTTCGTCGAACCGAGGTGAAATCAAAGCCGCGCGCAAGAGTGCCGCCGCCTGATCACGGTTTTCGGTGAGGAACTGTGCCGAGATGTTGATTGTATCGCGGCTCGCGCGAAATCCGATGGACGCGGCCATTGCCTCGCGGGCTTCGGAATAAGCGCGCGCATCCATGTCGCCCGCGCCTTCCTCAAGCAAAGAGGTCATCAGCTCGACCGCGCCCCGTTGGCCCGGACGATCAAGGGCTGTACCGCCCCTGAAACTGATTTCAAGCGCAACAAATGGCAGGCTATGCTCCTCGACCAACCACGCTTTATGACCGTTTTGCGAGGTCACATCTTGGATCGCAATCTCTGCCGTGGCCGGCAGGGCGAACAGGAACAGGGCAATCAGGACATGTCGCAACATCACATTTCCTCTCCGTTTTCCGGGACAAGCCAGCCGGTCACAGATTGACGTTTATCCAGCACATTTCTGGCCACGCGCATCACATCCTCGGGAGTGACAGATTGCAAAATCCCCTGCCATCCGTCGATATCCTCAAGCGTCAGACCGGAACTGAGCGCCCGGCCATAGCGATCCGCACGGGAATAGGCATCGTCTTGAGCATAAATCTCGCCCGCCCGAATTTGGAATTTGATCCGTTCAAACTGCTCCGCATCAATGCCCTGTTCAAAGAAACTCGCGATTTGCGCATCTAATGCGGCCTCGGCCTCGCGGAGGGTGACACCCTCAGCCGGAACGACAACAAACCCAAAGCCGCTGTCATCCAAGGCCACGGATGAATAGCTGGCACCAACATAAACCGCGATTTGCTGGTCAAATTGCAACGCGCGCCCAAGCACGGATGTCGCGCCGGACCCGCCCAAAACCTCTGCCAGATAGACCAGTGCCGCCGCATCTTCTTGCGCACCGGAATCACGTTCCGGCGCCAGATAGCTGCGCATCAAATAGGGTTGTGCCACACGAGGATCCGCCATGCGCAGGCGCCGTTCCGCCAATTGCGGCGGCTCTTCCACGCGTTTTCTTGCGGTCAAATCGGGGGTGGGTTTCAGCGGACCGTAGTGGGTTTCGGCCAAGGCCCGCACCTCATCCGGTTGCACATCCCCCGCCACCACAAGCGTTGCATTATTGGGGGCGTAATACCTGCGGTAATAGTCCAGCGCGTCTTGCCGCGAGAGATTGACGACCTCATGGCGCCAGCCAATCACCGGAATTCCGTAAGGGTGATTCAGATAGGACGCTGCGCGAAGTTGTTCGTAGAATAGCGCGCCGGGATCGCTGTCTGTCCGCTGGGCACGTTCTTCCAAAATCACCTCACGCTCGGTCAGAATATCCTCTTCGCTTAGGCGAAGATTGCGCATCCGGTCCGCTTCCATTTCCATCATCAATCCAAGGCGATCGGCGGCAACACGTTGATAATAGGCGGTATAATCCTGTGCGGTGAAGGCGTTGTCAGAGCCACCATTTTCAGTGACCACCCGCGACAATTGTCCGGCTTCCATCTTCTCTGTCGCTTTGAACAAAAGATGTTCCAGGAAATGCGCAACGCCCGACACGCCCGACTGTTCATCCGCCGCTCCGGCCCGGTACCACAACATTTGCACCACAACCGGTGCGCGGTGGTCTTCGATCACGACGACTTGCAAGCCGTTGTCCAGCTTGAACTCTGTCACCCCATTGGGGCTAGCAAAGGCAGGTAGCGCCCAACAAGCAGCAAGGGCAGCGAGGAATAATCGCATGAGGGTCTCCCGTTATTATGCGACCAAACTAGACACTGTGGCGCAGGCTTCAAGCCTCACCCACGCAAAGTTGAAGGCCAGTTAACGGACCGTTCTCAGTTCACGATTTGCGGCGGGGCCGATGGTGTCCAGACACCAAGGCGGCGCAAGCGTTCCAATTCGTAATGCTGATCCAGATGCATATTCGTATAGGCGCGATAATAGACGTTCACGTTGAACAAACGTTCCAGCAAGCGCCCTTTGTTATCACGGCGCCATTCCAGATCTTCGGCGGCCAATTGGTTGCGAATGGACCCTGAAACGCCAAAGCGTGAGGCATGATTCACCACGCCCGCCTCGCCAGAGCGAATGCCGGTGCGATCCAGACGGTCGGGGCGTCCGCCCAATGCCGCCACCGCATCTTTCATCGGGGTCACATCTGTCAGGTTCGCTCCACCGGGGGTGGGCGCAGGCAATGCCTTATAGCTTTCCGGCTCCTGCAACGGTTTGGTCGGCAGGATGGAAAATTCATCCGGCCCCGATTGCGTTGCCTTAAGGTTCATAAGCTGAGGCTCTTTGTTGCCACAGGCTGACAAGGTCAGCACCATTGCAAACAAGGCCAGAGTTTTTACCGTGATGTCACGCATTAGACGCAAAACCCCCATTTCCTACTGCTTCTTAGCCCATCTGGAAACGCGCGTCACGGGGTCTTGTTCGTATCGGCGAAAAGCACCAGGCCAAACGCCCCCGCAAAGACGAAAATATCCGCGACATTAAAGGAAAACGGGTTGTTTATTCCGCAGCACGACATGTTCAAAAAATCGACAACAGCCCCGTAAATCACGCGATCAATAATATTGCCAAGCGCGCCACCAACCAAAAGACCGGCGCTGATGAATGCCAATGGCCCCGATTGACTGCGCCGAACCCAGATCACTACCCAAGCTGAAATCACCAGCCCCAGCGCAATAAGCACCCAGCGCATAATGTCCGTATCGGACCCAAACAACCCAAAGTTCACACCTCTGTTCCACGCCATCTGAAAATTTAGATAGGGTGGGAACACCTCGACCCAGCCGCGATTGGCCAGGTCGAGGGATTTGAGCACAAAGATCTTGCTGCCCTGATCAAGGACAAGGGCGAGAACAGCAAAGATCGTGATCAGTTTCATCGGCTGATTAGTGCTTAAAGTGGCGCATGCCGGTGAACACCATGGCAAGGCCCGCTTCATTGGCCGCTTTGATCACTTCGTCATCGCGCATGGACCCACCGGGCTGAATGACGCAAGTGGCGCCCGCAGCGGCCGCTTCCATCAACCCGTCTGGGAAGGGGAAAAACGCATCCGATGCCACGGCGGACCCTTTGGCGAGGCTTGCGTCCAGACCCAGTTCATCGGCCATACGCTGCGCTTTTGACGCGGCGACATTGGCGCTGTCCAAGCGACTCATCTGTCCCGCACCAACACCGACGGTGGCGTGATCTTTTACATAAACAATCGCGTTGGATTTCACGTGTTTGGCCACTTTCCAAGCAAACAGAAGATCCTGAAGCTGCTCATCTGTTGGGGCCTTTTCGGTGACAACCTTCAGATCATCCAACCCGATGTACCCAACATCTTTGTCCTGCACCAACATACCGCCGGCGACCTGCTTATAAGACACAATCGGTGCGCGCGTATCAGGCAGCGCGTCTGTCAGCAAAAGGCGAAGGTTCTTCTTGGCCGCAAAAATCTCTTTCGCTTCATCGGACGCACCGGGTGCGATCACAACCTCGGTGAAAATCTCTACAATTTTGGTCGCGGTTGCTGCGTCCAACGGTTTGTTCAGTGCAACGATGCCGCCAAAAGCCGAGGTACGATCACAATCAAACGCCTTTTGATAGGCCTCTTCCAAGGTCGCACCTTTGGCCACGCCACACGGGTTGGCGTGTTTGATAATCGCAACGGCGGCTGTTTCAGCCGGGTCAAATTCTGCCACCAATTCGTAGGCCGCGTCGGTATCGTTGATGTTGTTATAGCTCAGCTCTTTGCCCTGCAACTGGGTCGCGGTGGCCACACCGGGGCGGTTGGACCCATCAGTGTAAAACGCCGCTTTCTGGTGGCTGTTTTCGCCGTAACGCAGGGTTTGTTTGATCTCACCGGCAAAGGCACGACGCTTGGGGGCATCCAGCGACAGCGCATTTGCCATCCAGTTCGACACAGCCGCGTCATAGGCTGCGGTGCGCGCATATGCTTTTTGCGACAGCTTGCGACGGAATTTCGGACAGGTGGCCCCACCATGCTGATCCATGTCCCCCAACAGCTTGTCGTAATCTTCGACATCCACAACCACGTTCACAAAGGAATGGTTCTTGGCCGCCGCACGGATCATCGCCGGGCCACCAATGTCGATGTTTTCAATGCAGGTATCATAATCGGCACCCTTCGCCACGGTCGCCTCAAACGGATAGAGGTTCACAACCAATAGATCGATCGCGCCAATGCCATGCTCCTCCATCGCGGCCACATGTTCGGCATTGTCACGCAGCGCCAAAAGACCACCGTGCACATTCGGGTGCAGCGTCTTTACGCGGCCATCCATCATCTCTGGAAAGCCCGTCACATCCGCCACATCCTTCACCGAAACGCCCGCGTCCCGCAGCGCTTTGGCAGACCCGCCGGTGGACAGAATTTCGACGCCGCGCGCCTCCAGCTCTTTGCCCAGCTCAAGAAGCCCGGTTTTGTCAGATACGGAAATAAGTGCGCGGCGCACAGGATGAAGGTCGGTGTGATGATCGGTCATGATGGTCTGGCCCCCCTTAGGCCCAGATGTGGCAGGTCACGGCATTTCGCTTGCGTCGCGTTCAAGATCACGCATGACCGAAGGGGTCTCTTGCGCCTTTGCCAACGACCAACGAATGCGCGTCGCATAATCCATTGTGACCGCGCTGAGAACCACCTGTTTCGTCGCACGGGGCTTTAATCGCGTTTTTTCCATGTAAACGCTGTTTTCCAGCGTCATTTCGACCCGCCCTTTGGCCCGGAACACCCAAATTTCGCCAGACCGCAGCGCCATCGACACCGCGGTGCCGCCAAGATCAAGCTGCGCGTCAACTTCGGGGTGCAAATGGAATCGCACCGTAAACGGAATACCCTGAAGCTTGCTTTCGTCCATCACACGGTTGAACCGTTTTTGATTCTCGATGCCCAGCGCAGCAAGCGTCTCTTCGCCGTGAACCTCGCGCCCATCCACGCTCAGATCCAGCCGGCGCATGTGCAGCAGGCCGTGACTGTTCAGATACCCATCGTGGTCCGCAAACAGCCCCGATTTGCCCGGTTCCGTGGTCAGCTCCACCTGAACCTCGCGTGGGGTTTGCTCCAGATAGGCGCGCTGTGATTTTCCGGGCGTGCCCAACCGGGACGAAGACAGCCCCGCCAAGCCCAAAGTGGAATGTGACGGGGTGGCCCGCCCAGCCTTGCGCCATTCTTCGCCGAATTGCGCGCCAGACCCGCAATTCACGATCAATGGGCGGCGACCAGAGGTTAGTTCAAACGCCAGCGTCGATGCATGCGCATTCGCCGAAGCCCGGCCTGTTGGCGGAATGGCTGCATCCACGATCATGCTGGTGCGCCCCGCCGCCAGACGGGCAAATCCCATCGACAGTCCTGATTGCGCCGTACCTTTGATGCCAGAACTCGCCAAAGCGTGATCCAAACGTCCCTCAAGCCCGCGCCCACCCCCATGAAACCGCGCCAATGCCCCATCCGCATGGCGCAGCGCGCGCAGGGTTGGTGCGATGCGTTCGATCGCCGCCAGATGTTCATGTGCGGCCATATCACCGCTTTCTGACAGGGCTTGCGCGGCCCAGTTCAACAGCGTGAACACCTCTAGCAACTCTTCAGGATTTCGGGTCGGAATACCCCCGTCCACGTCAATTTGTTCACGACATTCGCGTGCCAGAGCTTTGACCGCCGGGGCCACATACTGCTCCATGCCGGTCAGACTGAGCCCCGCGTAAATCATCCCGGTCAAAGCCTCGAAACGTGACAATCCGGGGCTGGCGGCTTGCCAGCGTCGCGACAGGAAAATCGTTTGCTGAGCAAGGGATTGAAAAATCCGAGCGCTGTCTTCTCTGGGCATTCCCGCCATTAAGAACAAAGCATGGTTGATCCAGCGGATCAGGCGACGACCGGTTAAATCCGGCGTCCAGCCCGGCCCTTTTCCATTGCCAAAATTGTCAATCCAACCCAGCAGCCACGCCTGCCCGCGCTTGCGCGCCTCAAGGTCACCGAAGCTGGCCAAATCATCCAGCCAGATAAACCCTTGCAGTTCCTGCGCAAATTCCGGACTGGGGGTCGCAATCGACCAGATCGACTGATCCGGTGCATTCACCAAATGGCCCGCAAACAGAAAATTCCCGGCAACCAGCTGCTTACCACGCGCAAAGGCACCAATGGTCCGGGGTTCGGGTTGTGACACAAACCCCGTTGCGGCCCGCGCACGGGTTGCCCGCCAGGCATGCCAGCGATTCGCAAGCCGCGTGCGAAATTCTGATGGGTTGCTTTGCTGCGCCACGGGGGTCTCGCCTCGATCTGCCATTGGCGGCACAGGGCCGCGTTACGCCCCTCTTTCGGGAGCATTGGTCAAATCATACAACCCTAGGACCGAGGTGTCATCTGGCGATTTCACCCCTTGCGAAACGCCGTGATGAAAAAGCCATCCACCCCGCCTTGTTCGGCAAGATAGTTTGGCAAAATCCGCAAACCCTCTGGCCCGATCCAATCGGGATCAACACCCGGAAGGCGCAGCGCCTCAAGGTCCAGGCTGATGTTGTCATGACGCGCCATCGCATCGCGCACCTGTTCTTCGCCTTCATCAATCAGCAAACTACAGGTGCAAAACACCAGCCGACCGCCGGGTTTCAACAGACCAATCGCGCGGTCGATCATGTATTCCTGCAACTCAAACAGCCCGGGAAAATCACTGCCATCCTTGGCGCGGGGCAAATCTGGATGGCGACGGATGGTGCCGGTGGCCGTACAGGGCGCGTCCAACAAGATCGCATCATAAGGCCCACCTTCATGCTCCAGCGCGTCGCCGACAAGACAGTCCGCCGTCAGGCCTGTGCGTTCTAGATTTTCGCTGACACGCTTCATCCGAACCTCGGACACATCAAGTGCTGTGACCCTTGCCCCACTTGCGGCCAGTTGCATGGTTTTTCCGCCGGGGGCCGCGCAAAGATCCAAGATCGCCTCACCCACTTGGGGCGCCAAAACCTTTGCCGGAAGGGCCGCTGACGCATCTTGCACCCACCAATCGCCATCGTCGTATCCGGGAAGGGCAGTGACCTGCCCGGGGTCAACCAAACGCACCGAACCGTTGGCAAGCAATGTGCCTTGTACAGCCTCAGCAAGCATTTCGGGATTGGATTTCGCGGTCAGGTCAAGCGGCGCACCCGCGAAATGTGCCGCCTCGATCGCTTCAACCGTGGGCTTACCATAGTCCGCGATCAAGGGTTTGCGCAGCCATTTTGGCAGGCGCGGGATCGGCAGTTTATCCCATTTGTCGACCTCACCAGCGACTTTGCGCAAAATCGCATTCACGAGGCCGGACATGTTTTTGGTGGTGAAATCAGTGCGTGTTGCCTCGACGCAAGAGTTCACAACCCCATGCGCGGCCCCGCCTTCGCACATCTCGGCCACACCAAGGCGCAGGATGTTCAAAACCCGCTCGGGGGGGCGTTTTTGCAAATGTGGCCCAAGCATCCGGTCGGCACGGTCCATGACCCGCAAAGTCAAAAGGGTCAAACGCTGCACCCGCGCCCGCACATCCGGCGACTGGCGCGCCAGCCGTTTGGGAAGCGCCTCTGACAGCAGCCTTTTTTCCACAAGCACATCATCCAGCAGGTCCACAACAATGTGACGCGGATCTATTGCGGTGCTTTTTGCCGGGTTATTCACCTGCGCCATGACAGCTCCTTTGCCTTTCCGATCTTCGCGGCCTATATCATCCTTACGCAAGCGACAAGGATATCAACATGTCCGATGACAAACGAGACCTTCCCCCCGCCGCCAAACGCGCGCTGGCCGAAGCCGAAGAGCGGCGAGAAAAAGCGCGTGTCGAAGGCAAAGCCCTTCCAACAGAACTGGGTGGGCGCGACGGCCCTGAGCCTGTTCGATTTGGCGATTGGGAAAATAAGGGCATCGCGGTCGATTTTTGACCGGATGCCCCGCTTAGTACGTGCAGCCTTACAGGCCCAACACGTCCAACATATCATATTCGCCGGGCTTTTTGCCCTGCCCCCACAGCGCGGCTTTTAATGCGCCGCGGGCAAAAACACTCCGGTCACTGGCCACATGGCGCAAGGTGATCCGTTCGCCGTTGGCCGCAAAAAGCACATCATGCTCGCCAATAATGTCGCCGCCGCGAATGGCATGAAAACCAATGTCACCGCGTTTGCGCGCACCGGTTATACCGTCACGGCCACGGTCTGAGACTTCGGACAAATCAACACCGCGCCCTTCGGCCGCAGCCTCGCCCAGCATCAAAGCGGTGCCTGATGGCGCATCAACCTTGTGATGATGGTGTGATTCGATAATCTCAATGTCGTAATCTTCATCCAAAGCGGCCGCGACCTTCTTGGTCAACTGGGTCAAAAGATTGACACCAAGGCTCATGTTACCAGCCCGCACAATGGTCGCGTGGCGGCCGGCAAGGCTAAGGTTTTTCAGATCCTCTTCTGCCAACCCTGTGGTGCCGATGACATGTACGGCGCGGGCTTGGGCCGCTATTTCCGCCATGGCAACCGTCGCCGCAGGGGCTGTGAAATCGATCACCGCCTGCGCTTTGGCCATAACTTCAAGTGCGTCATCGCTGACCGTGACACCCATCGCCTGGCCGCCCATGCACTCGCCAACATCGCGACCAACCCAATCATGGCCCGTGCGCTCCAGTGCGCCAACCAAACGGGCTTTGTCCGAGGCCATCACCTCATTGATCAACATCTGGCCCATCCGCCCCGATGCGCCCATCACTACGATGCCCGGCAATTCGCTCATGTCAGTCTCCTTTGCTTGCCCGTTTCCTAGCCTGCCTTGACGCAATTGGCAAAGCCCCGCTTGCACAGACCCACATTTCGCCCTATGTGAGCGCCATGGCAAAGAACAGATTCAGTGAAAACAAAGGCCCGTCGCAGCGCCAGCTTCGTGTGGCAGAATTGATCCGCCGCACCTTGTCCGAGGTGTTGATGCGCGGCGAAATACACGATCCAGACTTGGCGCGGATGTCGATCACCGTGGGCGAGGTTCGGGTGACGCCCGATCTGCGGATCGCGACCGTTTTTGTGCTGCCTTTGGGTGGCGAAGGCAAAGACGAAGTTGTGGCCCTGCTTGCGCGCAACAAATATGAAATACGCCGCGCGTTGAACAAAGCCGCACAGCTGAAACATTCGCCGGATCTGCGCTTTATGCTCGACGATACGTTTGATCAGATGGACGCAACCCGGAAGCTGTTTGAGAAAGACGAGGTTCGCCGCGATCTTGAAAGAGACGACGAAAGCGATCCAGAATAGGCAGCCCTCTCGACGCAATTGATCCCCGAACCCCGGCCCTTTAGGGTCGCCGCAATAGATTTGGAAGACGACATGGCACGCAAGCGCAAGGGACGTGACATTCACGGTTGGCTGATTGTGGACAAACCCGCGGGCATTAGCTCGAACGCGGTCGTCAACAAAGTGCGATGGGCGATGGACGCGAAAAAGGCGGGCCACGCAGGAACTTTGGACCCAGAAGCCACCGGTGTTTTGGCCGTCGCCTTGGGCGAAGCCACCAAAACCGTGCCCTATGTGACCGACACGCTAAAGGCCTATACATTTACCGTGCGCTTGGGCCAATCGACCAACACCGACGACAGCGAAGGCGAAGTGGTTACCGAAAGCGATCTGCGCCCAACGGATGACGAAATCATCGCCGCTCTTGCCCAATTCACCGGGCAAATCATGCAGGTTCCGCCCAAATTTTCCGCGGTGAAAATTGATGGGGAACGCGCCTATAAACTTGCGCGCGATGACGAAGAATTTGAAATCGCCGCCCGCCCGCTTTGGGTTGAAGAGCTAAAGATGTTGGATCGTCCAGATGCGGATCACGTCACGCTGGAAATGACCTGTGGCAAGGGCGGCTATGTGCGCTCAATCGCCCGCGATCTGGGCGAGGCTTTGGGCTGTCTTGGCTATGTACGCGAATTGCGCCGCATTTGGTCCGGCCCCTTTGAGGTCGAAGATGGCGTGACGATGGAACTGGTTGAAAGTCTTGCCAAAACTGGCGAGCTGGACCAGCATCTTTTGCCCTTGGAAGATGGGTTGTTTGAGCTTCCCGAACTGCGCTGCACCGCCGAAGGGGCCACGCGCCTTCAGCACGGCAACCCCGGTATGGTCTTGAATTCAGACACAGAATATGGCGATGAAGCCTGGGCATCTTACGATGGCAAAGCTGTGGCGGTTGGCATTTTCCGCTCAGGGGAATTGCACCCAACCCGCGTGTTCAACCAATAAGCCACATCGCTATGCGTCGATGATCAACCGCACCGGGACGCCCGGTGTGGTCACATTTCCGAACTGATAGGCCGCCAGAACTTGGGCCTTTGCAATCTCTGCACTGGCATCATCATCGGCGTGGATCATCGCAATCGGGTCGCCTTTAGTCACCGACATGCCCACGTCCAGCAATCCAGTCAGACCAACGGATGGGTTCACGATATCCTCTGCACGACGGCGCCCGCCACCCAATTCAACCACCGCCAGACCAATGTCGCGTGTCGAAATGGCCGAAACCTTTCCGGTTTCGGGCGCCGGAACGGCCACCATCTGTTTTGCCTTGGGCAAGATCTGATCCAAACGTTCGATCAGATCAGAAGGTCCACCCAGCGCCGTCACCATTTGCGCAAATTTCTCAGTCGCCGCCCCCGAGTCGAGCGCCGTTTGGGCGGCAGCGCAGGCCTTGGTACGATCTGTCTGCAACCCAGCCGTCAGGAGCATCTCACCACAAAGCGCCACTGTGACCTCTTCAAGCCGTGGATCACGATGGGCACCGGTCAGAAACTCAACCGCATTGCGCACCTCGACCGCATTACCCGCAGCACTCGCCAGCGGTTGGTTCATATCGGTGAGCAAGGCGTGGCACGGCAAACCGGCGGCCTGCGCCACACCGGTAATTGAGCGCGCCAGCTTTTCAGCGTCATCAAAGCTGCCCATAAAGGCGCCATTGCCGAATTTCACATCCATCACAAGGGATTGCAGCCCCGCCGACAGTTTTTTTGACAGGATCGACGCGGTGATCAGCGGGATACTTTCCACCGTCGCTGTCACATCCCGAATGCCATAGAACCGTTTATCCGCCGGGGCGAGGTTTGCGGTCTGACCAATGACTGCGCAACCCACATCGGCGACCACTTTCGCAAACAGATCATTGTTCGGCGTAACCGTATAGCCGGGAATGGATTCCATTTTGTCGAGCGTCCCGCCGGTATGCCCCAATCCGCGCCCGGAAATCATCGGGACATAGCCCCCACATGCCGCCACGATGGGGGCAAGCATCAAGCTGACATTGTCCCCGACGCCACCGGTTGAATGTTTATCTACCACCGGCCCAGGAAGATCCGACCAATCGAAAACATCCCCACTGTCGCGCATTGCACATGTCAGATTGGTCGCTTCAGCACGGCTCATCCCTTGGAAAAACACAGCCATCGCAAAGGCAGCAACCTGTCCCTCGCTGGCGCTGTTGTGCGAAATCCCGTCCACCACGGCCATAATTTCTTGCGGCGACAGCTCTGCCCCGTCGCGTTTCTGGCGGATAATCTCTGCGATCAACATGGTGGATCCTTTCTTGAAGCGGCCAGCTTTTACCTTTTGGACAAAAATTGCAAGGGCTTGCTTTTCTAAGCCGCATTGGCACACAAACCTGCCATGATCCGGCGAGAATTTCAAAAAGAGGATGCGGCGTCGTTGGCAATCTATTCGGATTGCGAACGCTATCGCTATGTGCTGCGCCGCGTTTGGGACGAGGCAGGCCCAAATGCGCTGTTCATTATGCTGAACCCATCCAAAGCAACAGAACAGCAAAATGATCCAACGGTTGAACGCTGTGAACAGCGGGCACGACGGCTGGGGTTCGGGGCGTTTGGTGTCGTGAATATCTTTGCTTGGCGCGAGACCCACCCGAAATTGATGCGCTTGGCCGCCGCCCCCAATGGACCAGAGAACAACACCCAGCTGCTCAAGGCGTGTAGATGGGCGGATCTGGTGATTTGCGGTTGGGGCACACATGGTGCGCATCTAAACCGCGGGCATGAAGTGGCGGAATTACTGCGCAAGAATGACGTCAAACTCCACCATCTTGGACTGACCAAAGAGGGTCATCCCAGACACCCATTGTATATTTCATACGCCACACAACCCACCCACTGGGAGCGTGGCGGATCTGCCGATAGCTAAAATATTTAAAGCATTTCGACTTAAACCTGAATCACCTAACGCTGCCTGGACTCAAAGATTTCAACGCGTTAGATGATCCCAATTGCCTCAAGTTAGATCCGAAACACGCTAGGTATAAATGTCCCGAGCAACCTCGACGAAGACGTCTGCGCTGGTAGCATTTGGGGCACCTTCCAGAACAGCAATGATCTCGCCATTCACCACAACCACACCATCGGCACCATCCTCAGAGGCCTTCACCTCCAGCGTCACCGCATCAGAGTCTTCGTCCGGATCCAAAGTTACCCTAAGGAAATCTTCACCAGGAACGAAATCGGTGACATCGGCGTGCCCTTCGCCTGAATCATCATCGAAATAAAGGTGGAAATTGTCCGCCCCTACACCGCCCGTCGCCGTGTCTGCGCGGTCAAAGATAATAGTGTCATCACCTTCGCCGCCATCCAGTGTGTCGGCTTCATTATCGATATGCCAGTCAAAACTGCTGCGTTCCGCCCCACTTTGTTCCATTGCATGTCCAAGGTGGTTCAGAACATCGTTTCCTTCATCGCCTTCGATAATATCGGCGCCATAGCCGCCATTGATTTGGTCATCCCCGGCGCCACCAGACAGGGTGTCATCATCGGGGCCTTCGCCATTGTCGTCATGCTGACCGCCAAAGATCAGGTCGATCCCCTCACCGCCGCGGACGAGGTCATTGCCGATGCCCCCGTCGAGATAGCCCGAGTATTCATCACTTGCCGCTGTGTAGGCCCCAATGATTTCATCATTGCCTTCACCGCCGAAAACAGCAGCGGGAGCAGCGCCAACCGTAATCTTGTCATCGCCTTCGCCGCCAAAGGCAAAGCTGGCATTGTCGCCAGTTGTGATTGTATCGTCACCGCCCTGACCATCAATGACGCCAACAAGGCCGTCTTCTTCCATCTCGACAAAGGGCGTACCGTTAAACAGTTTTAGCGCGGCGTCTGCTTTGATGCCATCGCTGGTCCCCGTATAGCTGTCATCGCCATCACCAAGCAGCATGGGGTCTGTTTCACCCATGACATGCTGGTAATCTGGCAAACCATAAATGGCATCGCAGTTTTTGCCCAGAAGCCCGTCCAAAAGCGTTGCATCAGACCCGCTTGGCGCGCCTTCACCTGGTTGATCAATCGGGTTCAGGACATCATCGGGATCTGCGGTATCATCAGTTGAGGGATCAGGATCATCGGTTGGAGTATCTGGCGGCGACAAGAAGTCACCTGTCCCGTTGTCAGGTGGTGAATCTTGGCCCTCATCCGGCTCCACTTCGTCCCGGTCATCCATAAAACCATCTGCCAAAAACACAGCAGGAACCAACCCGAGGAATAACAATCCAAACAACATGTGGCACCTATTTGCTAATGGCCAACTGACACAAAATACCCAAACGGGGCATGAGCAGACTCACACAACCGCTTGTGGGCATTCTACCAAGCAGTAAGAAAACTCCCAGAAGAATATACCTACAACTTTTGCTAATAGCATATAAAATCGGGGAAATGGTTAACGGAGGCCACTTTGCAAGATCTTGATTCTGACCAGTTAAGCCAAGAGGTCGCGGCCTTGCGAAATGAGGTGCGCCGGCTGAATTCCCACCGCTTTATCCTGTTGCATGATAGCCTGTGGAAGCTTGGATTACTTCAGCTTTTTCGTGGGCTCGCTTTTGGGTTAGGTTCTGTTCTTGGCGCCACCATCCTTGTCGCTTTTGTGGTGCAAATGCTGTCATCGGTGAATTTCATCCCCGTGATTGGCGATTGGGCCCAGCAGGTGATTGATCATCTGAACATCACCGATCAGCCATAACGCGCCTTTTCCTTTGCCTTTTGCCAAGAATCCCCCTATGAGCGCGCATCGGCTTGCATTCTGCGGGCCGTCTTCTCCATGGGCCTTGCTGGACGACGTCCCGGCATGTGCCATCACTCTAACCTTGTTAAGGAGACCCCGATGTCGATTACACCTGAAGAAAAAGCGCGTCTGATCAAAGAGTTCGGCACCAAAGAAGGTGACACTGGTTCAGCTGAAGTTCAAGTTGCGATCCTCAGCTCGCGTATCGCGACCCTGACCGAGCACTTTAAAACCCACAAAAAAGACAACCACGGTCGCCGTGGCCTTTTGAAAATGGTTGCTCTGCGCCGTAAGCTTTTGGACTACGCCCGTGCGAAAGATGAGGCCCGTTACCAGGACCTGATCAAACGCCTCGGCCTGCGCCGCTAACGTATTTCCAGTTTCTGGAATTCAGAACGCCCGTCTCGCAAGAGGCGGGCGTTTTTGTTATGGAACAATTTCACTCTTCCTCACAATTATCTAACATTGCACCATGCGCAAAATCTCAAACATTCATCGGGCCATTCTATTCGTCTCTACGATTTTGGTTGTGGCGCTCATTTCTCTAACTTGGCAGCTTTACCTCCAAGAGAAATGGGATGTATTTGTGACGATAGACGCCTGCCTTGATGATGGCGGCCGCTGGAATTATTCAAATGACACCTGCGAGAAGTAGGATCATGTATAGCGTATTATCTCATAAATCCGCTTCACCGCCCCCGATCCACCCGCTTAATCAACTCCACTACACGCTTGCCAATCGCTGCGCTGCCTTTCGGGGATGGATGGATCATGTCGCCACCATGAAAACTACGGTCCCCGTGGGGCACAAGGTCAGCGTTTGAGATGAAATAGACATCTTTCATGCGGTCAGCCATCGCCCCCAACCGCGCCTCATAGGCGTCGCCATCATCTTTACAGCTTTCGATGACGGATCCCACGCCGGGGCTGCGCAGATAGCCGATCATCACCACTTTGGCGCCAGAATTGCGGATCCGTTTTACCAGTCCCGGCACCATGCCTTTGCGCCCATCCGCCGAGACCATTTTCTCGATCCGCCGATCACAGCGTGAGCAGCCACAGCCGAACCACAGATCATTGCCGCCGCCGGACAGGATCACCCAATCCCACGGGCCTTTTGCGACTTGCCGAGGAATGCTCAGCCCAAGCGCGCCCGTGACCGGAAGGTTATAAATCATCCGCGCGCCCCCCACGGCCCGGTTGCGCACGGGTTCAGCCAGCGATTTGGCCACAACATCCGCAATCGAACGTCCGCGCCCTTTGTGCCAAGCCACCAAGCTGTCGCCGATCGCGAGAATTCGAGGCGGGGTGGATTTGGTTTCCGCCTGAAGGGGCGCAACCCAACACACCATCAGGAGTGCAAAAAGAGAGAGGAAAGATTTCATAATAAACTCGTTTTGAAAGACGCCTGAGTGCAAAGCAATACTGCACATGTAAATCTGTCATAAACATATATAAAAACCACAGCGAAAATCCACGGCGTTTTTGCGCCGCCCTCACCCGCAAAACCACTCCCTCTTCCCAAACCTGCCCATTTCCTGTATGGCGCAAAGGTCTGAGATTGCGTCCCGACCCCGGCGCACAGAAATGATATGTGGGGTCGGCGGCATGGGGCCGCCATTGAAACGGGAGACCCGGAGGGCCGGGAGTGCTCCCAACTAGGAAAACATGATGTTTGACGTAACTAAGAAATCAATCGAGTGGGGCGAAGAAACGCTCACTCTGGAAACGGGCAAAGTTGCCCGTCAGGCTGACGGTTCGGTGATCGCCACTTTGGGTGAAACCTCTGTCATGGCCAACGTAACCTATGCGCGCCAGCAAAAGCCCGGTCAGGACTTTTTCCCGCTGACGGTTCACTACAATGAAAAATACTACGCCGCTGGTAAGATCCCAGGTGGCTTTTTCAAACGCGAAGCGCGTCCGACCGAAAAAGAGACGCTGACATCGCGTCTGATCGACCGTCCGATCCGCCCGCTGTTTGTTCCCGGCTTCAAAAACGAAGTTCTGGTGATCTGTACCGTTCTGTCACATGACTTGGTCAACGACCCCGACATGGTTGCAATGATCGCGGCCTCGGCTGCCCTGACCATCTCTGGCGCACCATTCATGGGTCCCATTGGCGCATGCCGCGTTGGCTTTGAAGGTGGCGAATACGTTCTGAACCCAACTTGCGATGACATGCACAAGCTGCGTGACAATCCTGATCAACGCCTTGATCTGGTTGTGGCCGGCACCAAAGATGCGGTCATGATGGTTGAATCAGAAGCTTACGAGCTGACAGAGGAAGAAATGCTTGGCGCGGTGAACTTTGCCCACGAGCAAATCCAACCGGTTATCGACCTGATCATTGATCTGGCCGAAGACGCCGCGAAAGAGCCGTTTGACTTCCAGCCTGCTGACTACTCGGATCTGTATGCTGCTGTGAAAGCCGCTGGCGAAGACAAAATCCGCGCCGCTTACGGCAACACCGACAAGCAAGAACGCGTTGCAGCCGTATCAGCCGCCAAAGCTGACATCATCGCGTCTCTCACTGACGAGCAACAAGAAGATGCGAACCTTGGTTCCGCTTTGAAAAAGCTCGAAAGCTCGGTTGTTCGTGGCGACGTTGTGAAAACCGGCAAGCGTATCGACGGTCGCGCGCTGGACAAAGTTCGCGCCATCGACAGCTCGGTGGGTATCCTGCCGCGCACCCATGGTTCGGCCTTGTTCACACGTGGCGAAACCCAAGGTCTGGTTGTGACCACATTGGGCACCGGCGACGACGAGCAAATGATCGACGCGCTGACCGGCACCTATAAGTCGAACTTCCTGTTGCACTATAACTTCCCTCCCTATTCGGTTGGCGAAGTGGGTCGCTTTGGCCCTCCCGGACGCCGTGAAATCGGTCACGGGAAACTGGCATGGCGCGCGCTTCAGGCTGTTTTGCCTGCACCGACCGACTTCCCTTACACCATTCGCTTGGTGTCTGAGATCACTGAATCAAACGGCTCATCTTCGATGGCGTCCGTTTGTGGTGGCTCGCTGTCGATGATGGACGCGGCTGTGCCGTTGAAAGCCCCGGTTGCGGGTGTGGCCATGGGCCTGATCCTGGAAGACGACGGCTCTTACGCTGTTCTGACCGACATCCTGGGTGACGAAGATCACCTCGGCGATATGGACTTCAAAGTAGCAGGCACCGAAGCTGGTATCACCTCGCTGCAGATGGACATCAAAGTTGCCGGCATCACCACCGAAATCATGGAAAAAGCATTGGCCCAAGCGAAAGCTGGCCGTCTGCACATCCTTGAAGAGATGTCGAAAGCCCTGACCGCCGGCCGGTCTGAGTTCTCAGCCCACGCCCCACGCATCGAAACCATGAACATCCCAACCGACAAGATCCGTGAAGTGATCGGTTCCGGCGGTAAGGTGATCCGTGAGATCGTTGAAGTGTCGGGTGCCAAAGTAGACATCAACGACGACGGTGTGATCAAAATCGCATCCGCCAACGGTGAAGCCATTCAGAAAGCTTACGACATGATCCATTCGATCGTGGCGGAGCCAGAAGAAGGCCAGGTTTATAACGGTAAAGTTGTGAAAATCGTCGACTTCGGCGCTTTCGTGAACTTCTTCGGCAAGCGTGACGGCCTTGTGCACGTCTCGCAAATCGAAAACCGTCGCCTGAACCACCCATCGGACGTGTTGAAAGAAGGCCAGGAAGTAAAAGTAAAACTTCTCGGCTTTGACGACCGCGGCAAGGTTCGCCTGTCGATGAAAATGATCGATCAGGAAACCGGCGAAGAGATCGCTCCTGAGAAAAAAGAAGAAGCGTAAACAACGCCTCTTTGACAATTTAAAGCCCCGGTGGAAACGCCGGGGCTTTTTTGTTGGGGTGCGTTGGGATGGCTGGTATGAGCCCAAATCAACGGATGCTTCGAGGCAAACCAAAGATCGTGATATGCACATAGCTGGCATTTCCTGCGTGGATGCCGACCCAATCCAGACCTTCGTCTGCGTAGAATTCGATACAGCGCAGCTAAACCAGGCCCGACCTACATGCGCGGGCGGCATCTCGGCAATGCATCTGGCTTACCCCGAATTCTGGGCCGAGCCCGCGAACCAGTGCAAATCATGCGATACGCGCCAACGCAAACTTGTGTCCGCTTGGGCTACCCGCGTCGACTTCCCTTTCCTCGTCTTCTGATTTGCTCTCATTGCAGAACTGAAACTTTGAGATCAGTTGTGCCAGCGTTTCGGTTTCTGTGCGCAGTGAGGTGCTCGCCGCCGACGTCTCCTCGAACATCGCTGCATTCTGCTGGGTCGCGGCGTCTAAATATTCGACCGCCTGGTTAATCTCCGAGATGCCTTTCGACTGCTCGGACGCGCTTGCCGTCATCTCGTCGGAATAGCCCGAGATTTCGACGATCCGCCGAATGATATCCTTCAGCGCTTGGCTGGTGCTGTGAACTTGGTCGACTCCGACCCTCACGTTCTGAGTGCTGCTGGTAATGAGCGCGGTGATTTCCTGTGCGGCCTCGGCCGAGCGTTGTGCCAGCCCGCGCACTTCCGTCGCGACCACGGCAAAACCGCGTCCGGCCTCACCCGCCCGCGCGGCCTCGACCCCGGCGTTGAGCGCCAGAAGGTTGGTTTGGAAAGCAATATCCTCGATCACGCCCGTGATCTTGGCGATCTCCTGCGACGAGCGTTCGATCTCGGCCATCGCGCCTATGGTTTCATGCACCACCGCCTCATTGGCCTCAGCTTCCCTCTTGGCGTCACGGACGACATCGCTGGTCTGCTGAGCTCCGGCCGCCGCTTTCTTGACTGATATGGTCAGCTGCGACAGCGAACCTGCGGTCTGAGCCAGGGTCGCGGCGGTCGCCTCGGTCCGTTTGGCCAAGTCCAGCGTTGCCGAGTTGATTTCCTGCGTGTCGCCGCGGATCTGATCTCCGCTTCCGGAGATTGCGGTCACGGCCGTGTCAAGTGAACTCAAAGCTTCGTTGAAATCGAGGCGAAGCTGATCAAAGTCTTCCGGAAAGGCCTCGGTGATGCGGGTGTACAGGTGGCCGGCGGCCAGTTCCTCCAGCCCTCGGGCCAGAGCGGAGACGACCATTTCCTGTTCGGCATCGCGTGCGGCTCGTTCGTGGTCCGCTGCTTCGCGAAGCGCGTCCTTCTCCGCCTGTTCGACAAGCATCCTTTCGCGTTGGTCGCGCTCGCGCCGAGCCGTTTCTTCTTGTTCGCGCCGAGCGGCCTCTCGGCGCTCCTCTTCGGCGCGCTTTTCCGCCTCGCGTTTGGCGACGGCACGGCGTTTTTCTTCTTCTTGCAAGGCTTCATTCTCGATCAGGCTTTGACGGAAAACCGCAAGTGCCGCGGCTATTTTTCCGATCTCACCGGATTGTCGATCAAGCCCGTGGAACTCGTCGAGATCGCCTGAGGCCAAGCGCTCGGTGGCGAGGGTCACCCGACCAAGTGGGCGCAAGATGAACAGATAGATCATGCCTATGGTCACCAGGAGAACCGCGAGCCCAGCAAGGCCGATGCCCAGCATTTTACCTTCGGATCTAGCGATCTCGGCTGCCACAAGAAGTCTAGATTCCGATATCCGGGCCACGGCCACATCGCCAAATTCCAGTGCCTTGGACGAAATGGCAAGCACGCTTGCCGCAGCCAGTTCGGTGATCTGCGCTGCGCGCACGCGGCCGGCGATCACTGCCGCGCGCGTCGGAACAACTCCGTTTTCTGGATCGGCGATGGTCAGAAGCCGCTCCAAAGTTTCGCGCATTCCAGCTGCAGACTTGTGATCCAGCCAGCCGCTCAGATGGGCCTGCTCGGCAATCAAGCGCTCTGCGGCAATGCCAAGGGACGCCTCGTCCTGGGCGACAGCGCTTTCCAGCGCAGTGATCACGAAGGCTTTCACATTGGCATTCAGGTCGGCTACTTTCAGGATTGTAGCCAATTGATCGTCGACCAAGTTGCGGATCGTGGTTTTATTGCCGCCCAGTACTTCTTCGACCTCAATCGTGAGTGCAAACGCTATGTCGTCAAGGGCTCCGGATAAGGCCGCGTCTGCGAGCTGGCGCTGGCGAAGCAAGTCTTCGCGCAATCCGCGAGGGTTGAACGACACCGAGTTGCGCGCTTTCAGGAACAGCTCGACCGCGGCCACTAGCGGGGCTTCGTATCCCGCGTCCAGCCCCAGTTCGCGCGCCTTTGGCAATAGCCCGTTGAAACGCTCACCCGCAGACACGATCAGATCCATGAGGATGCTTTTCAGGGCTTGGTCCCGGGTTTCGCCGACGGCCACTAGCGCGGTTGACGTTAGGTTGATTTCGGCACGCATCTGAAGGATCGTCTGCATTAGGGCGAAGTCGCCTTCAACCAGTTGCCCAAGGGTGTCGTTGAGGTTTTCGATCGCTTCTTCGCTGCCGATTGCTAGGTTGAACACGTTCTCGTCGGCCAGTGTTGCAAGGCGTCGTTCCGCCTCGGCGCTCAGGATGCGCAGTTCTTCGACCATTGTGCGAATCTTCGCTTCATTGCGGAATTCCTCCTGCCGCACCGAAGTCATCTGAGCCAAGGCATCATCGATTTTCGCGAGGATCGGCTTGAACTCTTCCGCGGCGCTGTCACCCAGCGCTACGACCGCCTGGCGGGTCGTGGCAAGGTGCTCTTCAATCTTTGTCTGGCCTTGTGTAACTTCGCCTGAGGTTTCAGCAATCAGAAGGTCCATAAGGTCGTCCTTCAGGTGGCTCGAACTGCTGATCACCTGTGAGGTGTTCCTGAGGCCCGGGACATGCGTATCAGACAGAACGCCGAATTCGCCCTTGACCCCCTGGAACGCAAGATAGGAGACACCGACCGATGCGGCGATTAGCCCCACCATCGCAATGAGAGACAACGAAAGCTTCACCGCAATGCTTCCGACGAAATTCCTGATCTGGTCTTGCATTTTCACTCCGTTCTTGCTGCTCATGTTGGACGGGAGAGTTGAACAGGCCGGCGCACAGCGAGGCCGACCTAAGTTTCCATTTGGTCCGGGATTAACTCCCTAGGGGCTCGAAATGCCCATCCGCGGCGATCCGGGTCATGAAGACGGAGTCCATTCCCTGGTTGTCGCTAGGTCCGAAGTTGAGCGTCACACCTCCGAAGTCGACGGTCGAAAGCCCGTTCAACGCGCCCAGGAAGGTGTCACGCGTCAGTTCCTGCCCCACCGCCTTCAGTGCTTCGACACACAAGCGCCCAACGATATAGCCTTCAAGCGAGACAAAGCCGGGTTTCGCATCGGAGTTCACGGCTTTCAACGCCGTCTGGTATTGCGCCACGATGGGCAGAGACGCATCCCACGGGAACGGCACGACCTGGGAAATGATCACACCTTCCCCGTCTGCACCGAGTTCCTGGGCCAGTGCCTTCGAACCGACGAAAGAGATATTCACGAAGGTGGGTTCGAACTTGAGCTTTCGCGACAGGCGAATGAACTCCGCGATCGGCTTATAGGCGCCAACCATAACCACGGCGTCGGGGCCGGCCTTGCGGATGTCCAGAAGCGCCTGTTTCACAGCCACGGTGTTGCGGGTGTAGGTGCCGGACACGGCCAGCGCCATCCCCCGGCGTTCGAGGGCGGCGGTCACTCCGTCCAACCCGACCCGCCCAAACCCGTCATCCTGGTAGAGGATGGCGATGTTCTTCATTCCCTGTTCATCCACGAGGTGCTTGATCCAGGCCTCGGTTTCGGCCGCGTAGGTGGCGCGAACGTTGAAAATGTTGCCGTGCGAGGCATCGCGCAGGAAACCGGCACCTGTGAAGGGGCCGATGAAAGGCATGCCCGCGGCACTGGCCACAGGCTGGGTCGCCTTCGAGGTTGGCGTTCCGACCGGGCCGACCAATCCGAGATGCGCATTGCCAGCAATCACCGATTTGACATGTGCGACTGAACGGTCAGGCTCGTAGCCGTCATCCAGACTCTCAAGCGACAGCGAGCGGCCATTGACGCCGCCGTTGCGGTTAGCTTCTTCGAAAGCGGCCAGGATGCCTTCACGCATGCCAATCCCGAGCGCCGCAGCGGGGCCATCCAGAGCGGCAACCTGTGCAAATTTGACCGCATCCGGCGAAACGCCTTCCTCGGCATGGCTCAAAGTGGCCGCACCGACGAGGAACAGTGGTGCGAGCAGGGATTTCTTGAGATTCATTTCGGTCTCCTGAGTTCGGAAATGCTGAGAAGATCGCCGAAAAGTGCTAATAAAAATTGAAGAAACCTTCGATCTAGGCACCAGACAGGTGAAAACCCCGGGCTCCGCGCATCAACGCCCCTCGAGACAGGAACCGACCCTGCTCCGCCTGGATGTGGCTGTGTTGTAGATACGTTTGGACTGAACCTGACCGTTGTTTTCAGCTCGGAACGGGAGCGTGGATTCCGTTTCAGTCGATGGCCAGCTTTCGAATTGCGCCTTCATCAGATGAAGATTTGTACTGAAGGTCGGCTTCCCGCGCTCCAAGCAGAAACTACCTGTCGCGATGTGCTGAGACTGTTCCTTCGGCCCGAAACAGTGAACGGATAGATTGTCAGCTTAGCAGACATTGAGCGGTCGATTACATCAAAACCCGAACAATGGCTTTTCTTGTGTGACATCCTTGCGGCCACCAGCCCCCAACACCCAAGCCTCGCGTCCCTCAATCACCACGACACCAATCCCTTTCCCATGCCCTGCCCCCGTGTCGATATTCAGGCGATTGCCGTAATGTGTGACCTCATCCACGGGCGTATGCCCATGCACGATAAGCGGCCCGTGATCGGCGTTTGAGTTGTGGAATTCCTGCCGGATCCAGACCAAATCATCCTCAACTTGATCGTCCAGCGCCACGCCGGGGCGGATCCCCGCGTGCACAAAACACAAATCCCCCACACGGTGCATCACCGGAAGCGCCTCAAGATAGTCGCGATGCGCCTTAGGTACAGCGGCCATTGCGGCGACATGGAGCTGATAGGTGCGAATGCCCTCAGACACCTCGACCCCGTAGCTCGCCATGGTCTCAATCCCGCCGATGCGCGGATGGAACCAGTTGAAATCATAGAGTAACATGTGATCCACCATCGGAGTGTCGCGCAAAAACATAGCCGCCATCCGGTCGTGATTGCCCTTCAGCACCACCCAGTTTTCACCAGCGACTTGCCCCTCCATCAGATACTGGATCACCCCGAAACTGTCTGGCCCTCGATCCACAAGATCGCCCACATGCACAATCGGCGCATCCATGTCGCCACAGCGCGCGCGATCCTCTGCGATCAACGCATGGGCCACCTTCAGCTTGTCCAAATGCCCGTGAATATCCCCAATAGCGTAAACCCGATCCATTTCGATGCCTCTTTAGCTGCGGTGCCAAGCGCGCCCAAATTCCCCGCGACCCCAAAAGGTCAGCCCGGCACAATGGGCGATATAGAAAACGTGTAACAGGGGAACACCTTATGAAACAAGCAATTGCCGAGTTTATTGGCACCATGACATTGGTGTTGTTTGGATGTGGCGCAGCCGTGATTGCGGGCGGAGATATTGGGCTAAGCGGGATCAGTTTCGCCTTTGGCCTTGCGCTGATTGGCATGGCCTATGGGATTGGAAACGTCTCTGGCTGTCACATCAATCCGGCTGTGACCATTGGTGCGGTGATCGCAGGGCGGCTCGATCTGTCCAAAGCGAGCACCTATGTTTTCGCGCAAATCGCCGGTGCTATTGTTGGTGCGGCAGTGCTGTTTGTAATCGCCAGCGGCAAGGGTGGCGGCTTTGATGTGGCGACGTCCGGCCTTGGTCAAAATGGTTGGGGGGCTGGGTATTTGCACGAATACAATATGACCTCGGCCTTTGTGTTTGAACTGGTCGCGACCTTCCTGTTTGTGGTGGTGATCTTGGGATCCACCGGGGCTGGCGCGCCAGGTGCAGTTGCCGGTATCGCGATTGGCCTGACGTTGGTGGTGATCCACTTGGTTGGCATCAATGTGACTGGCGTGTCGGTGAACCCCGCCCGTTCCATCGGCCCTGCGCTTTTCGCCGGTGGCCATGCGTTCAGTCAGTTGTGGCTGTTTATCGTCGCACCAATTTTGGGCGCAGCGGCGGCGGGTGCGCTGTTCAAATCCGGTCTGCTTGAGCGCGAGTAATCCAACAAAAAAAGGCCCCGACATCATGCCGGGGCCTTTTCTATCTCTCAAATCAAATCAGACATCAAAGGCAAGTGGCGTTACGGCATTGAACAAACCGGTGTCGGTCAGCGCGCCCAGAACATTTGCCGGGATCGGATTGTCGACATACAAAAGCGCAATCGCAGCCCCGCCAGTTTCTTTCCGTCCCAAGGTGAAATTCGCGATATTCACGCCGTTTTCGCCCATGGTTTTGCCCAACGCACCAATAATGCCCGGTACGTCATCATTGGTGGTGTAAAGCATATGGTTGCCGATCTCAGCGTCGATGTTGATGCCTTTGATCTGGATAAACCGTGGTTTCCCATCTGAAAATACCGTCCCCGCGATCGAGCGTTCGCGGCTGTCTGTGACCACAGTCACCTTGATATACCCATCAAAGGAACCGCCCTTGGATTGCGTGGTGGTTGAGGTCTTGATGCCCCGATCCGCCGCCACAACAGGGGCCGAAACCATATTCACATCAGGGGTTTGCGGCTTCATCAGACCTGCGATCACAGCACAGTCCAGTGCCTTCAGGTTCATCTCGGACGCCACACCATCGTAAAGGATGTTCACAGCCTTGATCGGCTCATCTGTCATCTGGCCCACAAACGCCCCAAGATGTTCCGCAAGCTTGATCCACGGCCCCATGACCTTGGCTTCTTCGGCTGTGACCGATGGCATATTGAGCGCGTTTTGCACGGCACCTGTCAGCAGGTAATCTGACATTTGCTCGGCCACTTGCAGCGCCACGTTTTCCTGCGCTTCGGTTGTCGCCGCCCCAAGATGTGGGGTGCAGACAACATTTGGCAGGTTAAACAGCGCATTTTCTTTGGCAGGCTCTTCGGCAAAAACGTCGAAGGCAGCCCCGGCCACATGACCCGATTTCAACAGATCAGCAAGCGCCTCTTCATCCACCAGACCACCACGGGCACAGTTGATGATACGCACGCCTTTCTTTGTCTTTTCAAGGGCTTCACGCGACAGGATGTTCTTTGTCGCCTCAATCATCGGCACATGCAAAGTGATGAAATCCGACCGGGTCAACAGCTCGTCCAGCTCCACTTTTTCGACACCCATTTTGTCAGCTTTCTCTTCCGACAGGAAGGGATCATAGGCGATGACTTTCATCTTCAGGCCCAGCGCGCGATCACAGACGATGCCGCCAATGTTGCCCGCGCCAATCACACCCAGCGTCTTATTGGTCAGCTCAACACCCATGAATTTCGACTTTTCCCATTTGCCCGCATGGGTCGAAGCAGACGCCTCTGGGATCTGGCGTGCAACTGCAAACATCATCGCAATCGCGTGTTCTGCGGTGGTAATCATATTGCCGAAAGGGGTGTTCATAACGATCACGCCTTTCTTGGAAGCTGCTGCTTTATCAATATTATCCGTGCCAATCCCGGCACGCGCGATCACTTTCAAATTGGTCGCGGCCTCCAGAATGGTGGGCGTCACTTTGGTGGCAGACCGAATGGCAAGACCATCATATTCGCCGATCAGCGCGGCCAATTTTTCTTTGTCTTTGCCAAGCTCGGGCATGAAATCCACATCAATGCCACGGTCACGGAAAATCTGTACGGCGGTTTCCGAAAGCTTGTCGGATACGAGAACTTTGGGGGCCATGTGCTGGGCTCCTATTCTTTAAAGTTTTGCAAGACCGCGGACCCAAAACTTTAAACTCTTTAAAGACCTCAAGGGGCAAAGTTTAAAGTTTTTACAGGGTCCAGCGAGGAATGTTTAAAGTTTTTGGGCGCCTTAAAGCACCGCGATTTCCGCGTTGAACGCCCAATCAAGCCACGGCATCAGCGCCGCCACATCAGAGGCTTCAACCGTGCCACCACACCAGATGCGAAGACCGGCGGGTGCGTCGCGGTACGCGCCCACATCCAAGGCCACACCTTCGGCCTCAAGCCGCTTGGCGACCGCCTTGGCAAAGGCCGCCCCATCGGTGATGCGCGCGTCATTGAACTTCACACAGACCGCGGTGTTGGACCGGGTCGCCGCGTCCTCCGCAAGGAAGTCGATCCAATCGGTGGCCTCGACAAATTTGGTGACCTCAGCCGTGTTGGCATCCGCGCGGGCGATCAGCCCTTGCAGTCCGCCAACCGAACGCGCCCAATCAAGGGCAAACAAGTAGTCTTCAACTGCCAGCATCGAGGGCGTGTTGATGGTGGCACCAGTAAAGATACCGTCGATCAGCTTGCCGCCTTTGGTCATGCGAAAGATTTTCGGCAGGGGCCATGCGGGCACGTAAGTCTCAAGACGTTCAACAGCGCGGGGCGACAGGACAATCACGCCATGCGCCGCTTCGCCGCCCAGCACTTTTTGCCAAGAAAACGTGGTCACATCCAATTTGTCCCACGGCAAATCCATCGCAAAGGCCGCGCTGGTCGCGTCACAAATCGCCAGACCTTCGCGGTCGGCCGGGATCCAGTCGCCATTGGGAACCCGCACACCCGAGGTGGTGCCGTTCCACGTGAAGACAACATCATTGTTGAAATCGACCGAGGCCAGATCCGGCAGCTCGCCATAATCGGCAACCTTGGCAACTGCGTCCAGTTTCAGCTGTTTGTTCACGTCAGTGATCCAGCCAGAGCCAAATGATTCCCACGCCAGCATTTCCACGCCGCGTGCGCCCAAAAGCGACCACATCGCCATTTCCATCGCACCTGTATCAGAGGCGGGGACAATGCCGATTTTGTAATCTGCGGGGATGCCAAGCACGTCACGTGTGCCTTCAATCGCAGCCTTCAGCTTGTCTTTGCCGATGGCGGCGCGGTGCGAACGGCCCAAGGCAGCGTCCGACAAAGCATCCAAAGTCCATGTGGGGGGTTTGGCACAGGGGCCAGAAGAAAAACGCGGATTTGCCGGGCGCGTCGCCGGTTGCTGATTAGCCATTTCTGCTATCCTTACAGATAAATGCCCTTCGTTGGGGAAGGGTGTCCCGAGGACCGAGTTAAGGCGCGCGGACGGATCGCACAAGCACAAAAATGTCGGTATTCGCCGGTGATGCGTCGAAATCTGGCACCAAATGGCGACTATCGGAAACTTTTGACACTCTTGTACAAGTGGGTTTTGCGGCGAAATTTCGGATTTTGCCTTGCGAAGGCGCACAAAATACCTCCTTTTGTGCGCAACACCTGCCCCCCTGAGGAAAGCTGACACATGTATACCGCCACGCTCATGACTGCCCCCACCGCTCGCAATCTGGATGCCGCCTTGGTGGACAGCCTGCGCAATGCCTGGGGCGGTGGGGATGCGGTCTGGTTGTCGCCCGATGAAGCGGCAGAGTTTACGCTGGCCAAGATGCCCGACAATCGTTGGGACGTCTGGGTGGACCTTCAGGACATGGGCGTCGATCTGGTGATCTTGCCGTCTGATGCGCGGCGTAAAAAGATGCTGCTGGCCGACATGGACAGCACCATGATCCAGCAAGAATGCATTGATGAGCTGGCGGATGAGGCAGGCGTGGGCGCACGGGTGAAAGACATCACCGCCCGTGCGATGAACGGCGAGCTCGACTTTGACGGCGCGCTGAAAGAACGCGTGGGTCTGTTGAAGGGCCTGTCTGAAGGCGTGATTGGCGATGTCATTGAGAAACGCATCACCTTCATGCCCGGCGGCGCGGCGCTTTTGGCGACAATGAAAGCAAACGGGGCTTATGCGGCATTGGTCTCTGGCGGGTTCACCGCCTTCACCGGCCATGTGGCAGAGGCGCTTGGCTTTGATGAAAACCGCGCCAACACATTACACGTTGAAAACGGCCAGCTGACCGGCACTGTGGGCCTTCCGATCTTGGGGCGCGAAGCAAAGGTGCAGGCCCTAAAAGAGATTTCCACCCGCCTTGGCCTGACACATGCCGACGTCATGGCCGTGGGCGACGGCGCCAATGATTTGGGCATGTTGGGCTTGGCAGGCGCAGGCGTTGCGCTGCATGCCAAACCGTCTGTTGCGGCCGAATGTGACATCCGCATCAATCACAGCGACCTCACCGCGCTCTTGTATATCCAAGGCTATTCCAAAGACGAATTCATCGATGTTTGAGGGGCTGTTTCAAGTCTCAGCTGAGCTTTTGATGATCCTGCTGGCAGCGGGATTCGTGGCCGGGTTTGTGGACAG
>ATLU01000105.1_pt1 | contig 30394 bp, 26 predicted proteins | sample 178751 | NCBI WGS metagenome assembly ATLU01 (sample SAMN02211837, study PRJNA209200) | bioreactor metagenome | isolation source: day 23 sample from continuous culture bioreactor inoculated with sediment... | place: Germany: Wadden Sea | collected 2011
CAAGCCTGTTGTTACTTCAATAGCGTATTAGCAGCATTAGCACCCATCGACAATCATCAGCGTACACTCTGCATTATCCTGTCGCATTGGCTTTACGGGCGCATACTCATCTGAATCGACAAAGGCCTGTGCGCTCTGCATATCAGGGAACTCAATAATCACCATGCGGGTCGGGGTCCAGAGATCCGTTTCGCGTACATCCATAGCACCGCCTCTCGCTCGGTAGACACCACCGTATTTATCAGCGATAGGCTTGGCCAGCTTTTTATACTCTTCATACACTTCGGGATTGTTAATTTTGGTATCGACGATCAGGTAGGCACTCATAGTGATCCTTTAACTGAATAAATCTCGCACGACATTCCGGGTATCAGGATTCAATCACATCCACATGGGCCTTGATTGAGTTTGCGATAAAGCAATTTTTGTGAGCACTGGCATGCATGCGTTTGATAGCTGCTGCATCCGGCTTCTCGTCACCGGCAAAGAGAATCGTTGGATGCAGTTCAATACGCGTGATCTGCGGGCGACCGTTCTCCCCTTTTTCCAGAAAGCCCGTAGCCTGGTCCTGATAGCTTTCAACCTGAAAGCCTTTTATATCGGCAATCGCCAGGAAGGTCAGCATATGACAACTGGCCAAGGCACTGGTCAATAACTTTTCCGGATCAGCACAATTTGGATCACCTTTGTATTCAGGTGCAGAAGAGACCGTGACATGAACGGTATCACTAAAGGAAACCCTGTGGTTACGATTGTAAGTGGTTTCATCTAACGCTGACGGGCCGCTCTCCCACGCTAAATCAATTTTGTGTTCAGACATCTTGCATAACTCCTTATGTAAGGCCGTTCAAAGGTTACAGGCTATAGAGATTACCGGTAATAGGCAATACGGACTGCAAGCGAGTCTTTGATTTCGTGATGCAAAACGGGACATCCAAGTCTCCCTTTTGCACTCAATCTTCGACAGCCTATTAGTGCCCCGGTCGTCCCGGTCACCAGCACTACGCTACAACATCGCAAGCTCGTTGCTGCTTCGCCGCTGGCTCCCGATATGACTGGACGTCGTGTTCGTTTGCGATCTTTGGATCCCCTCTGGCGCTAAGCGCACGCCGGGTATCCAGTATCGCCTCACGACTACCGGGGTCTAACCGCCTCGGCTTTCAGCCTTCCTTAGCGGTCAGCGGAAGTGAATAGCCAACCTTTATAAAGCGTGGACAGACACTGGTTCTCGTTAAACTATAATAATACAACCGTCTAATGACGAGTATCCGCTCACGCACTATTCTTAGTACTCTATTATATATCTTCAAGTGCAGCCAAAATTGAACTGGCCCAACAAAGGGGGGCCAACTTAGAACATAAATCCGCCATTGATAGCAGCACATCACCAACAGGCTTTGTCAGCCCGACATGCTGTTGGACTTAATGGCAAAGAAATTTACATGACCTTTTTTTCAGTAAAGTTGAAGAGTAATATAGTGACAATTGACCCGTTTAATATCCGCCCGGTCAGGGAGACACCATGAAAGAACTGGTTTGGGACAAAACGCTAAGTGTCGCAATCGATGAGATAGACGAAGATCATCGGCGGCTGGTGGAGTTGTTTAACATCTTTAAGCATTCCGTGGTCGATGGTGAATCGCCAGAGTACCGGGAGGCCGTAATTGAGGAGCTAATCGCCTGCACAATCTGGCACTTTCGACATGAAGAACGTCTGATGCTGAAATACAACTACCCGAAATTCGCCGGACACAAGGCCGAACACAGGGAACTGATTGAGAGTGCCGCCGCATTTCAACAGAAGTATCTGCAAGATAACGGAAAAATGAGCGAAGCAGACTTTGAGTACCTGGAGCACTGGCTGACCGAGCATATCCTGGTTGTCGACATGAAACTGGGGGAGTGGCTTGCAGGGGTAATGTAGCGATTACGAAACTATTTATATGCATAAGAACTGGTCATATACAATCAGGGTCGGGCTTCTATTATTAGCCGGCCCAGCAACAGCATTTTATATACTTACTCTCCTGTTCTCTTTTTTAGTGCCGTTAGCCAATGGTGCCTTTCGTCTTGAGGCTTTCTTGTTAGCATCCTATTTGTTAGTTCCAGGCATTGGGCTGTTTTCTCTCTGGAAAATTGCTCTTGTATGGGAAGGGTATGCTCAAACTGGGATTCCGATTAAACACAAAACGGGACTATTCATTGGTGTTGCCTCCTTTATGTACCTGGCTTTTTCCTTTGGTCAAGCAGCCTTTTTAGAACCTCTATTAATCTTGGTGATCGGGTTAGGACCTATGCTAGCTTTGGCTATTATGTTGTATTCGATGTTGATATTAAAAAAAGATCAGCATGCCAATTCATCAATATTTCGAGCCTAGCTCCCAGTCAAGATCGACCACGTGACATAGGCGCATCAGCCGGCCCCGACAGCCTTTAACAATGGTGTGGGTAGCAGACGTCACCTATCTCAAGCAGTCAAGTAAATGGCGCTATCTAACGACGGCACTGGATGTCTACAATTTTACTCATTAATGGACTCTGGCCACTTTATGCAAGTTTATAAACAATAGCCGATATACTGCTGGTTGGCTAAAGAAGCCGCTACTTTGGCCGATTAGGTTGCTGTGGCAATCGGTTAAAATCACATGGGACCTATGTTTGCGCAAAAGAGTGCAGACAGTAGGTATCCAAAAAATCAGGACTCGACGAGAAGAAAGTCAGTTTTTTCTATGCGCCTAAGCAAAAATATGAAGGGCATTTCATGATACCCCATTACTCATGGTAAAGAGCAGTATCATTCGAACTCTTTTAGTTCACTTTGGCGGAGTGTTTGTCGCCTCAACCCTGCTTATTGGCTATTTATGGATTAATAGTGAGTATGAAAATCTTCAACAAGAGAGTAATTTTTATCGTCAAGAATTTATCGCCAATCAAAAATCAATACTGAGTTCGGAGGTTCGTAAAATTAAGGCTTTTCTGCTTGCGGAAAAAATCAAGGCGGAAGCGCAGCTTGAAGACCAGATAAAATCACGGACAGAAGAGGCGTATGCGATTGCAGCACACCTTTATGCTACCAATTTAGGGCGCCTTAGTGATCAAGAGATACAGCGCACCATCGTAGAGGCCCTGCGAACTATCCGCTTCAATGATGGGCGTGGGTACTACTTTATTACATCTCTGAATGAAGTTGAGCATCTCTTTCCGCCGAACCCCTCTTTTGAAGGCAAGGTTGCTGGTGATGTGTTCAGTGCAGAGGGTGTGAAAGTCGTGAATGACATTATTACGATTGCGCAGGAAGCCGGTGAAGGTTTTTATCGTTACGACTGGCCTCGACCGGATGATCAATCGCGTCTGTACAAGAAATACAGTTATGTAAAGTTGTTTGAACCCTATGGATGGACCATTGGCACAGGCGATTATTTGGCTGAAGTTGAAGAAGGTATCAAGCGCGATATTTTCAAGAAAATCGCCAACCTGAAGTACGGGATGAATGATGAGGGGTATTTCTTCATTAATTCCTATACGGGTGACCTGTATGTGACTAATGGACGCTATTATGGAGGCACCAAGAATATTTGGGATACCACAGATATTAATGGCAAAAAAGTAGTACAGGAAAATTCACGACTAGCCCAGACTGTCCCTGAGGGTGGGTTTACCGAGTATGTGTGGAAAAAAACAACGGGGTCGGAGGCTGCAAAAATTTCATATATTTTGGGTATGGATGAGTGGGGTATTTTCATAGGGACAGGCGCCTATATTGATACTATCGAAGTGGAGGTGGCTCAGCGAGAGAAGATGTTAGAGTTGCGTTTAAAAAAGCGGGTAGCCGATGCTTTGTGGGTATTGTTGGGAGCAACCCTGATGATTATATTGGCCACCTACTTTATAGCCAGAAAATTAGCACTCAATTTTTCTGCATTCCAGAATGTCTTTGATAAGGCTGCAGACAATCGGATAAGAATTGATACAGATCGAATATTCTTTAGTGAATTTAAAGTATTGGCTGATCGATCAAACAGCATGATCGACACCCTGAATCAACAGGCCGAAAAACTCAGACATCAGGCTTATCATGACGATTTGACGGCATTGCCCAATCGAGTTAAGGGCCTGGAGCATCTTTCGCAGATGATTGAAAAAGGTGCGCGGAATAAGACCATGCTCGCATTACTCTTTATCGATATTGACGACTTCAAGGAGATCAACGATACGCTTGGGCATACGATTGGAGACCACCTGATAGCGTCTGTATCAATGCGCTTAGTTCACGCTGTTCGTGAAAACGACGCAGTAGCACGCTTGGGCGGTGATGAGTTTATGGTGATAACGGATATGCTGCATTGCCAGAGTGAAGCGGGCGTTGTGGCGGAAAAGTTATTGCATGCGTTGAATGATCCTTTTGTAATTGAAGATAGCCAGTTACATATATCTGCCAGTATTGGCATATCTGTTTATCCGAATGATGGTGCCGATGCAGAGACAATACTTCGAAATGCAGATTCAGCGATGTACCATGCAAAACGTGCAGGTAAGAATAACTTTGTCTACTACCATGATGATATGACTCAGCAGGCTGCTGAGCGTGTTGAGATAGTGGACGACCTTCGCGTCGCTATCAGCGAGGAGCAATTTGAACTCTACTTTCAACCACAAATAGATATCATAAAGGGATCGACGGTCGGTGTAGAAGCACTGATTCGTTGGAATCATCCAGCAAAGGGAATGGTTTGCCCTGACCAGTTCATTCCATTTTCTGAGTCCAGCGGCCTGATCCTTCCTATTGGGGAGTGGGTTTTAAGGCAAGCCTGTAAACAATTGGCTGAATGGCAGAAAGAGGGTTATGGTATTGACTACATAGCGGTGAATATCTCAGGTAAACAGTTGCAACAAAATTTCCCGGAATTAGTGATGGGTATTTTGGATGAGACCGGCTTACCTCCCAATGCCTTAGAGCTTGAAATTACCGAAACGATAGTTATGGAGTCTTCGTCGTCAGTGATTGGCGATTTGGTCAAGCTTAAAGAGCTTGGCGTGGGGTTATCAATTGACGATTTTGGAACGGGGTACTCTTCACTTAGTTATCTCAAACAGCTCCCAATCAATAAGTTGAAGATTGACCGCTCATTTGTCAGGGATCTTGAGGTCGATGAGAATGACAGGGTTATTGTTAAGGCGATCATTGGTATGGGCCATAGCCTCAATCTGATTGTTGTTGCTGAGGGTGTTGAAACGCAAGCACAGTTAGATCTACTCAAACATGAAGGATGTTATCTCATACAGGGGTATCATTACAGCCGTCCCCTTCCAGCACAGAATATACCGAACTTCTTAGGTGCGTTTACAATTTAAAGTATGATGCACATATTGCTTGAAGCATTATTGAATCCGACATTAAGGGGTCAGAGCCCTTTATTGGAGAACCCGATTTTGGCAAACAACAAACGGGGCCCACAGGCCCCGTCAAAAGTTATCATGGATGAAATGGGCGATACCCAGGTACCGTACAATCAGGATTACCCAAAGATATCGTGGGTTATGTTTGCAAACCAGCTGTGAGCGTAGTGCACCTCGCAAGCCAGCATCTCCAGTCTTACATTACTTGGAGTAAGCCGCCAGATCCCTCCGCCGGGATGATTTGTTATTTACTTGACTCAGCCAGAGCATTAAAGGATCTGGCAACTTTTATCCTGGTTTTCTCACCGGCTCTATGGGGTAACACGATAACCAGTAACTTGGTTATCATTCATCATCGGGATTAGAAGCAAACCCATCTCTTTTATAAACTCATGATCAGCGCTACCCTGTTTAAGGCCGAGGAGTTCCACTGCGTCACCCGACTTATTCAGCAGTAACAGCTTGCCCGCCATCCAGTCGGTAACGTAATAACCGCCCTCCCCATCTAATTCAAGACCATCCAGGTTACCGACAGGCATACCACTACCCAGGCTCTTAATACGCTTTTCAGTCAGAGAAACCACCTTGAGGTGCCCAGGCACAGAGGTCGCAAACCCCTTCGAAAGCTTTCCCCAGGAGGCCACAATCAGGTCATTCCCTTCAACATGCAGTCCATTGGGTGCTTCAAGAGCGTCACTCCTGATCCAGACTGAGAAATCGTCCTTGTTTAACCGGTAAATAGCATTATCAAGCATATCTGAAACGTATACATTTCCAGATTGATCGATGGCTATATCATTGAAAAATTTTGCCTCTGGAATCATGTAGCGCTTACGAACCGACCCTGTATCAATATCAATAACCACAAGCTGATTGATATCTGATACATAGAGTGTATCCCCATTTATCTGCATGCCCTTGGGTGCGCTTAGCCCCTCTACCCACCGAAGCGTCTCCACCTCTCCCTTTAAGGAAATTTTGGAGATAAAACCGTTCTCATCCACATCGAGCGGCCCACCATTGACATTCGACACATAAAGCACACCTCGCTTGCTGTCATGCACTACCGACTCCGGACCCATAAGGCCCGATACTTCCCAGGTCTTAACGATTTTCTTCGCCATAACCTGAGAGCTGATACCGGCCAGCAACAGACCGAAAATAACCAGCAATACACCACCCTGTTTTAACTTAAACATACAACCTCCTCGTCCACTGAATCTTTTGAAATTTTCATTTGCGCTATTCCAATCTAAAAAGTCACCGTTTGCTTTTCTTGCTGCATACCGGCTCACTACGTGCCTATTGGACCACTTCATACTAAGTAACCACTCGATCCTGCACGCACTAATCAACGACGATCATAAACACTGTTTCTTTCGTGCAGCAATCGAGAAACACCTGATTCAGTCAGACTGAGATTTTCACGACACTATTTGATATTAATGATCAAGTAATAACCCCCATCTACTTCTATCGTTTGCGAAAACAATAAATAAGTACTCAGCCGAGCCGTCATTAGTGGGCGGCACAATATTTGGCTGACCACCCAGCCCTATTTAAAAACGGACCCATAATTCATCACCAGAGCACCTTGTACACTGGCCTGACAACATTCGTTTTCCAAGAAAACATCGGAGGATTTGTATGCGTGATTTACAGATGATCATCGGCGGGAAGAAAGTAACGACCGACAACTATTTTGATGTGTTAAATCCAGCAACTGAGGAGGTAATCGCAAGCTGTCCTATTGCCGGTACAGCTGAGCTTGACCAAGCTGTCAAGGCGGCTCGGACTGCTTTTCACAGCTGGAGAATAACATCAGATTCAGAGCGTAAGGAGCGCGTTCAGGAGATTGCTAGAATCCTGGAAGAAAATGCGGGTGAACTGGCCAAGCTCATCACTGAAGAGCAGGGTAAACCGCTAAATGGATTTGGCGGGTTAGGATCACAATTTGAGCTTGGCGGCGCTATCGCATGGTGTCAGGCCACCGCTGAGTTTGAACTCCCCGTAAAGGTAATACAGGACACAGATGAAGCACGAATAGAGCTACACCGAAAACCACTCGGTGTAGTAGCATCCATCACGCCCTGGAACTGGCCTCTGCTGATCGCCATTTGGCATGTTATACCCGCCATTCGTTCCGGCAACACGGTCATTGTCAAACCCTCCCCTTTTACCCCCCTATCGACTATGCGATTCGTGGAACTGGTAAGCCAGGCACTGCCACCAGGTGTTCTAAATGTGGTAACCGGTACCGACGAACTGGGGGAGATGATTAGCAAACATCCCGACATCGACAAGATTGTATTTACTGGATCCACAAGAACAGGCAAAGATATTATGCGCAGTGCTGCAGGTAATCTGAAACGCCTGACACTGGAGTTGGGAGGCAACGATGCCGCCGTCATGCTGAAGATGCCAGCCGAGGCAGTGAGTGCTATGGCTCCCGGCATATTTGCAACAGCATTTATTAACGGCGGGCAGACCTGTGCAGCGATTAAACGTCTCTATGTACATGAGGACAACTACGATCAGATATGCGCCGAGCTAACCCAGCTTGCTCAAGCCAGTTCTGTCGGAAACGGCCTAGACGAAGGGGTTGATTTTGGGCCGGTCTCTAATTCAAATCAATTAAAAGTTGTCACCGATTTAGTCAACAATGCCAAAGCAGCCGGCGCTACCATTCTGACAGGCGGAGAACCAACACATGGTGCTGGTTATTTTTACCCCATCACCCTGGTTGGCAATATCAAAAACGGAATCCCCCTGGTCGATGAAGAGCAGTTTGGGCCTGTATTACCCATCATCAAATATTCTGACATTGATGAGGCGATCAGTTCGGCCAACGACAATCCGAATGGACTCGGCGGTTCCATCTGGTCCACAGACACTGTGCAGGCGCAAAAATATGCACAGCAGCTGGAGTGTGGCACCGCCTGGGTCAACACCCATGCTGTTGTACAACCCAACGCTCCGTTTGGCGGTGTAAAACAATCGGGCTTTGGTACCGAGTTTGGCCTGGAAGGGCTTGAGGAATACACCTCCATTCAGACCGTCCACATTAACAAGGCATAGATCGAGCAATCGCCCCTGGACCAGCGGGTTCCGGGGCAACCCCATCCTGCATGACAATCCACCCCGCTCTCTGCCAACAATGCAACCAGACAGAGCCTAATACGACAGGCATCCGAAGGGAAAAATCGTTTAATCAATAGCTTTTCCAGGGTGAAATATGGTTTAGTTACAAAAACCATGCAGCAGAACCGATATAAAACAACCACCGGATATCGGCCCAGCCAAGCTAAGCACTTGTATCAGGCACAGCCTTTAGAGGCCAGGGGCACGCTACTCCATAGAGGATGAGGTGAGTATGGAAGGCTTTGTGCGACACAAAAAACTAGCACCCTACAAAATCGACCGACTGATTGAGAATAGAACCTGTTTCGGCGGCCAGGATTCCCAGTTATCTCTGTATGAGACTTTTGTACCTGCAAAGAACGTTGATTTTCACAATACCAGCCTGCTTTGTGGCGTGCTTCTCAACGGAAAAAAGAGAATAAGCATCAAAGATGGCGATCACTTTGAATTCACTCCCAATGAGATGGTGGTCATCCCCCCGAACAGCTACAGTGACATCGAATTCACAGACACTACCCTGCAGTCCCCAACTGTCTGTTTAACCGTTGAAATTTCCGACCATAAGGTCCAAGCGGTCATCGACAAAGCCAACGAGACACGCCCCAGGGAAGACGGTCATACGAGACAGTGGCAGCCCGGCTCATTGGACTTTGCCCATTTCGACCTAAACCGAGAATTAAAGCATTCCCTGAACAACTTGGCCTTCCTCTTTACCGATAACTCCCCCTACAAAGATCATCTGATTGATATCAATACCTCCGAGCTGATTGTTCGCCTGCTCCAAACAAACTCCAGGAAATTACTCATGGAGCGCTGTCATATGCACACTACCTCCAGCGGACTGGCCAAGGCGATTCAGTTCATCAAGGATAATCTGAGTAGTACCATAACAATTGATCAGCTCGCACAGACCGCCTGCATGAGCAAACCTACCTTTTATCGTTATTTCCGAAATGAGTTTGGAATCACACCACTACAATTTATCAACTCCGAACGCCTCGAACTGGCCAGCAAAATGCTGGCCGACCGCAACAGTTCAGTAACCGACGTCTGCTTCAGTTTGGGATTTAACAATCTGAGTCACTTCAGTCGACTATTCAAAAGAGAGAAAGGACTCTGCCCAGTTCAGTACAAGGCTTTACATCTGGGTAGTACTCAGTAGTAATCATATGAGGGGATTAACGTCTAGGCTAAGACGCGCGCGCTGTTTGCGCGTCGTGCTTGAGCCGTTTGTTAGGGGTTTTTATGTTCGAGCAGGGCAATTTTTTTCTCCAACTGCCTAATTTCTTGGAAAGCAACTCGCAATTTTGAATTTTCATCCTCTTTGCCCTCTTCTTGATCTGCTTCCTCTTCTTCTGGTATTACAAAGTCAACAACACCACCTTTTTCTATAAAATTAACAAGATTTTTAACTGCGGTATCTAATGCCTTAACTTTATCACCTTCACCATCTTGAAGTTTTAGTTCTTTTGCCACTTCGCCTGTAATTTCTTCAATTCCAGATTTTTTCTCGTTTTCTGCTTCTTTTTCTAATTCTTTTGCAAATTTATCATTTCGCATTTTTAAGCCGCGTAATTCTTCAGCCTTCATCCTTATGTCGAGGACCTTTTCTGCGACTTTTAGTGCAGCAAGTATAATTCCACTTGTGGTAGTGGCAATGCTGGCAATTACTGCTAACTCAATAATTATTGAACCTTTAGTTGCTCCTACTATTTTTATTTCCTCTGGAGATGCGTTATGAGCCATTGCAATGCCTCTGCCTATGTCATACCAGATGCTCCCCCAGCTTTTGAAATCAGTGACGTTTTCCATTAAGGCGTGTCCAGTAAAGCTTACACGCATTAAAATTTCGTTATCAGCCTCGTACTCTTCCTCAACAACACAACCAGTTAAACCTTCTTTTATCTGGTTTGACTTAGCAATTCCCTGGCTTATTTTTTGAAGCATTTCTTGTAGTTTTTGCGCTGAAGTAGCAACATCTATTACATTTTTGTATAGAATTTCCTCTATAGTCTTAATTCCTTCTTCACCAACACCCTGAGCTATGCCAAGATGTTCAAGAAAATCTAACTGATCACGAGTTAGTTGACCCAGAGGAACGTTATTAAGCGTAACGATAAGGTCTTCTTTTTGTGATTCAAAAGGTTGTTTCTGTTGGTTTGGTTGGGAGTGCTGCTGAAGGATTGTTTGCACCGTTTGGTACTTCTGGGGTATCTGTTTCTTTTCAACTTCCCTAGTAATCCAATGAGTGAGATCAAACAGTTCCGATACATTCATATTTTTATCCTTTTAATACCCCTAACATCTGATTATGCAGCTTCTTCGCTGCCATAAGTCAAAATGCAGCATACTGTTCCAATTATTCTCTTCACCACAGCACCTTCAATAAAGGGCACCGAAAAAAATTTCGGTAAAGTAGAACGCTGATAATTTGATTTGAGCGATTGATTTTATGCAGTGACATATTGGTTCCTTCCTGCAGAACACTCCCTGTTTAGTAAAACCATATCAGAAATCCGATCGACCACATACTTTTAATTCCACAGCACCTGTGCTGTTCGAAATTATTCTTGGGCCAAAAAAACGGCCCTCGACTGGGGCCGTTTTTAAACAACACATTAATACGTCAGAGCTCTTTATTGCCTCTGCCCCGACTTTATCAAACAAAAAACGGGACCCACAGGCCCCGTCAAAAGTTATCATGGATGAAATGGGCGATACCCAGGTACCGCCCAATCAGGATTACCCAAAGATATCGTCGGTTATGTTAGCAAACCAGCCGTGAGCGTAGTGCGCCTCACGAGCCAGCATCTCGGGACTCGCATCACTTGGCGTCAAGCCGCCGGATCCCTTCACCCCGACGATCTTGTTATTGGCCTCATCCAGTGAGTAAATCACACTCACGGAGATGCCGTATTCCTCACCCACCACGCTGTAACAGGTGTTCATATAAGAGGGCACACCCGGTTCACGATCGTTGAGCATGTCCACCACCGCCATGGCACAGACCTTTGCCTGGACATTGGCACTATAACCCGACTTGGGCATACCGGCAGCAATCGAGGCATCGCCAAGCACATGGACATTGGGATGAATAAGTGACTCGAAGGTCTTCTTGTTAATCGGACACCAGTCCCCCTTGGTCAGGCCTGAGGCAAAGGCGATCTTGCCGGCTTTCTGTGGTGGGATGATATTGATCACATCCGCCTTAAACGATTCCACAGCACCCTGAACCGTCATGGCCTTGGGGTCGACACTCTCTATTTTGCCGCCCCCAGCCGCCGACACCCACTCGATCATGGAGTTGTCGGTGCCATAGCCATAGAGCTTCTTCCAGCCCTGGACAAACAACCCCTGCTTTGAGAATTTGTCCTTGGCATCAAGAATGAGCACCTTGGAGCGTGGTTTATGGTGCTTGAGGTAGTGAGCGATTTGGCTTGCACGCTCATAGGGGCCTGGAGGACAGCGGAAAGGGTTGCCTGGAGGCGCAATGATAACCGTCCCGCCATTGGGCATAGCCTCCAGCTGACGGCGCAGGATCGCCGTCTGTGGGCCTGCCTTCCAGGCATGGGGAAGATGTTCCGCCACCTCGGCACTGTAGCCACCGATGGCGTCCCATTTAAAATCCACACCCGGAGAGACGATACAGCGATCGTAGGGCAGACTCTGCCCACCTTGGGTCATCACCATGCGTTTATTGGCGTCAATCCCTGTCACCATGTCATGCACCACGGTCACACCATGGCGGCGTAAGCCATCGTACCCAAATTCGATGGAGTCCAGGGTCCGTTCACCGGAAAGCACCTCGTTGCTCATGAAGCAGGTGTGGTAGTTTTTGTTGGCCTCAACCAGGGTCACCTGGATATTCGGACTCATCATCTTTATCTGTTTAGCTGCCGTGGCACCACCCGGTCCTCCGCCGATCACCACCACTTTAGCGCCTCGACCGCCCTTGGAAACACCTGCACAACCGGCCAGCGTACCCAACGCAGCAGCCGCAGCAGAGAGCTTGATAAATTCTCTTCTATTGATTCTGTTCATGCCTGCCCCCTTATTGTTGGCTACCGTAGAAGTGGATCACTGATTCGATTGAACCCGCACCGTGCTGCTCAATCATCTTCTTAACCTGTGGTTTCATCTTCTTTGGAACCTGGCGGTGACCGGCTTTGAAGTCCTCCATGCTGTACTTTAGGTAAGGCATGGACTGACCTGCCAGCAGGGCACTGGCTTCGGTATCGCGCCCCCCCTGCTCGTGGCACTTCTCACAATACTCTTCATGCAGCTTGGCCCCCATCTGAGCCTTGGCGCTGGAGAAATCCTGTTTCATGGCGATCGGCTGCTGGCTGGCGAAGTAACCCGCCATTGCGGTGATCTCCTCGTCACTGTAACCTTTCGCCACGCGATCCATCACTGTGGCTTTGCGGGCACCACTTTTAAATGCCTGCATGGTTTCGACGAAATACTCGGAATCCGCTCCGGCTATGGTGGGAATCACGCTAACACTGGAACCCAGGGTCCCGTGACACGCCGCACAAGTCTGCGACAGCATCTCGGGGCTGGGGCCCGCAGTCACTGCCAGCGCACCCATCACCAAACCACCCGTTAGCGCAACCCGTAACGTTTTTAACAACGCCATATATTGCTCCTCCCAATCTCAATTTATAATTAGAAATTCCGCCTTATGGCAGATATCCAGTATGAGTCGGAGGAGAAGCGCAGACAATGGAATTCAACCAATCACGACAATTTCCATGCTCATAGTGTGTGATATGACACACCTCTGATTAGAAAACCGCAAAGAGCGGCCATTTTTCAGATAAATTGCTGTAGCGATAGATGCCACACAGAAATCTGACTGGTTATTGTGCACATAAAAAAAGCGACCCTTTTGTAGGTCGCTTTTTTCAGCCAGAGGGCCGTTAATTTTTAACTGCCTGCTTGAGATCCAATCAATCATCACCACTATAGCGATCATCCTCAGTCTGCTGCTGGCGTTGGATCTCGGCCTGGCGGCGGGCATCCCACACCTCTTGGCGTTCATCGACACGTTTTTCCCAGACACCATTTTTTTCCGGGATGGTGCGCAGTCCGAAGAACACCTGTTTCATCAGACGAGTGCCGAACTGCATCAGTGAGACATCTTCTTTTTCCAACACGTCATAGGTTGAAGCTTCAATGTCATAAGTCGCCTTGAAGTTGTCACTCATAACAAAGCGGCGAAAGCGGTCCATGTCAAATGAACACATGAAGTACATCTGCAGGGTGGCCTCCGGGGGCTTACCGACGCTGGGGCCACCTGAACGTTTCATGAGCATCAGCTGCTGCCACTCTTTATTCATCTCGTCGTACTGGGCGGTCTCTTGCTCAATCAGGTACTCTTGCACAGTCAGTGAGCGATCTTCTTCATGCCCTTTACAGTGCTCTTCTTTAATCAGCACATAATCTATATGCTCTTCTTTGGCACCAGAGTCGAGGCGGACCATATTACCCAGTGGGTAATAGCGACAGGCGGTCGGGCGGTCCTCATAAACGCTACAACCCTCTTCGTTCATAAACAGGCAGGCACCTTCATTGGTGGTGCGAAGTTTCACACCCGGCAGGCCGTCCTGATCCATCTGGAAAGGTACAGTGTGCTCTTTTAGCAAGTCAGTGCTGGTTTTTCCCAGCCGTTTTTTCAGGCGAACAATATCATAGGGTGTCAAAGTGATATCAGCATTTTTGCAGCAGGCATTAAAGCAGGAGATACCTTTGTAACAGCGGAATTTCAGGGTCGATCCCAATTCCAGGATGGTAGGTACTACATTACTTTCAAAGGGAATATCGAATTTTTCGCTCATGGGAGCCTCGGATAGCACGGTTTGAATCTAACGGGACAAGAAATCCGCCGGCCATGACTACTGCTGGCCTGCGCGTCCTGATTTCTCCTTCAATAGTAAACCATTGGGTTGGTATTTTGCTATTTTGTTGGAGTTCAATTCTAACCCCAACCAACGTTCCTAACTTTCTGTGTGACCCATTTCCTTATAAAAAAGGGCTTGAGCCGTTCTTTCGACATAAGTCCATCCTTGAGACAGCGCCGTTCCCGGCCATCCATGGAGTCGTCCGCGGCATAAGTCCATCCCTGGACAAAAAAAGTCCGAGTGCCTTGCGACACCCGGACTTCCTAAGCCATCAGGCTGTCAAATAAACTTATTTGAACAGCTTGGACTTGTCGACCAGATCAACGTGTGCACGTTTGAAACAGGTCCACTGCTTGCTTTCTTTGTCATAGACAGAGTTCACGAAGCACTTCCAGTTCTCTTCATCAACGAAGTTCTTATCCATGCGGTAGTAGAAACCAGGATAACGAGACTCTTCACGGAACTGAATGTGTTTCATGTGAGCTTCTGCTGTCAGGATGCGATGGTAGTTCTCCCAGGCGCGAAGCAGTTCGTGCAGATCTTTTGCACGCATCTTCAGGGAGTCTTCCTTCAGCGCGGCCAGTTTGTTCTCGGCCTGCTCCAGCATGTGCTCGTTGGTGGTGTAGTAGGTAGCAACACCGGCAACATACTCATCCATGATCTTCTGCAGACGGAACTGCAACATACGCGGGGTGATGTAGTTCGGGTTTACATCGATCGCGGTGCTGTAGTCCTTGAACTCCAGGAAGGTACGGACTGGACGGTAGATCTCGGTGACCAGATCTTCAACGCTGGTGTCCAACTCAGGGGTGTGACCTTGGTTGTCCATAACGAATTTGACCATGGACTTGGCACACATACGGCCTTCGGCGTGTGAACCAGAAGAGAACTTGTGACCAGAAGCGCCTACACCATCAGCAGCGGTGAACAGACCCTGTACGGTGGTCATACCACGGTAGCCCCAGTTCCAGCCTTTAGGCAGGTGAGCAGGTACGCCGTCCATTGTCTCATCGGTTGGTGCGCCTACATCGGTAGGACCAGAAACCCAGATGCCGCAGCAACCAGAGTGTGAACCCAGCAGGTACGGTTCGGTAGGCATCAGCTCAGAGTTCTTCTTCTCTGGCTCGATGTTCTCACCGGCCCAGATACCACACTGACCGATACACATATCCAGGAAGTCTTCCCAAGCCTCTGCTTCGAGATGCTTGACTTCACGAGGAGTCAGGGTCTCACGCAGGTTGGCGAGTGCGGTAACGGTATCCATCCAGATAGGACCACGACCTTCACGCATCTCTTTCAGCATCAAGTGGTTACGCAGACAGGAAGCAGGAACAGCCGCCTGACCATAAGGAGGATAGTCGTCCAGCATCTCCTTGTTGCGATCCATGTACACTTCACCGAAGGCATTGGTAGCCTTGGATTTGAAGAGCAGGAACCATGCGCCAACAGGACCGTAACCGTCTTTGAAACGGGTAGGTACGAAGCGGTTTTCCATGAGGGTCAGCTCAGCGCCAGCCTCTGCTGCCATGGAGTAGGTAGAACCGGCATTCCATACGGGATACCAGGCACGACCCTGACCTTCACCAACTGAACGTGGGCGGAAGATGTTTACACAACCACCGGCAACCAGCAGACAAGCTTTGAACTTGTATACGAACAGTTTGTGGTCACGTACAGAGAAACCAACAGCACCGGCAACGCGGTTCTTGTCGTTCTTGTCGTTAACCAGCTTAACGATGAAGACACGCTCCTGGATATTCTCGATACCCAAGGCTTTCTTTGCCGCTTCAGCAACGATCCACTTGTAGGATTCGCCGTTGATCATGATCTGCCATTTACCAGAACGTACAGGCTTGCCACCGTCTTTCAGTGGGGTCATGCCTTTAGAGCCGTCGAAACGCTCGCCGTTCTCGTCAGTTTTCCAAATGGGAAGACCCCACTCTTCGAACAGATGTACAGACTCGTCAACGTGACGGCCCAGATCGTAGGTCAGATCGTCACGGGTGATACCCATCAGATCGTTAGAGACCATACGTGCGTAATCGGCAGGATCCTGCTCTGAACCGATGTAGGTGTTAATAGCAGAGAGACCCTGCGCAACAGCACCTGAACGATCCATAGCGGCCTTGTCGACCAGCTTAACTTTAATGTCTACGCCTTCTTTCTTGGCAGCGTCTACCCATGGGCCCAGTTCGTAAGCCGCGCCGCAGGCGCCCATACCACCACCGATAATGAGGATGTCTACCTCTTCCTCGATGACTTCTGGATTTCCGAATTCACCAGCCATTTGAATTTCCTCTTTATACTAAATTCTTTACAAAAACTTTCGGCAGAGCCGTCGTTTATTTCTTGATCAGCTCACTTGCATCGCCAGCACGGTAACCGTTGCACTGTACGAAGAAACCAGCTTCTTCGATCTTGGAAATATCAGCTTCTGGCTTGCCACCGTAAGGATCGATAGAACCTTCTGGGGTGGTACGGATGGGGAACTTGAAGCGCTTCATGGTGCCATTACGGAACTTGATGGTCCACATGATGGAATCAGTACCACGCAGAGGCTGTACAGAGGCACCCAGTGGGACGATGTCAGCATACGGACGGGCTTCAATGGCCTGCTGAGGACAGATCTTGATGCAGGAGTAACACTCCCAGCACTGATCAGGTTCCTGATTGAAAGACTTCATGGCATGACCGGTCAAAGAACCGTCCATATCCAATTTCATCAGGTTATGCGGGCAGATGTACATACAAGCGGTCTTATCTTGACCCTTGCAGCCATCACATTTATCAGTACGCACAAATGTAGGCATGGTACTTTTTCTCCTAGTTTCACTGCAGTGTTAAAATCACTACCATTTTCAGATAGCGTTTTCTCGAGTCGATACCCGGAAAACCCGGGAAGAATCTCAAATTTCGTCTCTATCCTTGAGCTGATTAATGAGCAGCAGTTCGATCACTAATCACTTAATTTATTGATTTTGTTCTGGATTAACAGTCGTTTCGCGCCATTTTATTCGGCTGCGCCCCCGATCTGCGTAACAGTACATTCCAGTAATCAGGAGGGACAACATAAAGATTTGCTAATGAAAGTGCCAAACAATAGTTTTGGGCGTTGCATAAGCCCTGTTTATTGGGCTCATAAGAAACTGATAGATGTCCTTTTTTCACACCCCCCCTTTTCTCCGCAGCGGCACTCGGTTAAGGTGACCACATCTAACTCAACACCGTGTTTCTTATGAAAAATCTCCCTACCCGTCACCAGCAGATCATTACCATGCATGCCCCGTTCATCTGCCAGGTGGTGCAGCTTTCCCAGAACCCATCATCCAAAGAGGCGCTGGAAACCACTTTAAAGCAGGCCGGGGAGGCTGGCTGGCAGACCCTGGTTCAGGCCGTTCGGCTTATTATCGGCGGCCAGCGTGATCTCAGCCTGATCCGCGGCCTGGATGAGGAGGACCAGGTGATTGCCGAGGCGATCATGCGCGGCCTGCAGGACCCAACCACCCTGCCCGACCCAAACCAGAAACCGGAGCCGGCCCTGGCCGCGCCAGGTCTGGCCAGCATGATCCAGGCCGCCGCCAGTGGCAACGTTGAGGCACTGACCCTGACCGCCAATATGGCCGAGCAGATGCAGCGAGCCGGCGGCCCAATGGCCCGACTGGCCGCAGTCATTCGACCCATGATTAATGGCGAGCGCAACCCCGATACCCTCTGCAAAGGCATGAATGAGCAGACCCGTCAGCTGGTACTGGGTATTTTGGAAGCACTGGAGCAGGAGCGACTACACTGAGCCTGAACAACAACGCAAGGGGTCTGTTGGTCGGCGCCACACTCAGCGGTTTCCTGACGGTCGCCCTCGGGGCCTTTGGCGCTCACGCACTGCGTGAGCTTGTACCTGCCGCACTGATGACAGCTTACCAGACGGGCATTGAGTACCAGGGCATACACAGTGTCGCCGTGCTGGGGATTGGACTTTTAGTGCACCACCTCCCCGCTTCGAACTGGATAAAACGCAGTGGCTGGCTGATGCTGCTGGGCATCCTGCTGTTCTCAGGCAGCCTCTACCTGATGGCCATCACTGGCATCACGGCATTGGGCATGATTACGCCTATTGGTGGACTCTGCCTGCTCGCCGGTTGGCTGAGCCTGCTGGTTGGTTTGATCAGCGCCAAAACAGCTGACTGAGTCCGTTATTATCATGTCTGATCCTTCCGGTCTCTGGCTGCTGTTTTCCAGCAGTTTTCTTGCCTCTACGCTATTACCCGGTGGCTCTGAAGTAACATTAATCTACGCAGCACATGAGGCCTTCGGCCCCCTCCCCTTACTCTGGCTGATCGCCACCACGGGCAACACCCTGGGGGGCATGAGCAGTTGGCTGATTGGCTGGTGGATACAGCGACGCTACCCTGCGCGGCAACTGGTAAAACCGGATCAACAACAGGCCATGAAGCGTCTGAGCCAGTATGGCAGCCCCATCTTGTTACTCTCATGGCTGCCGATTATTGGTGATCCACTCTGCCTGGTTGCAGGCTGGGCCGGTGTACGGCTCTGGCCCTCACTGGTGTTTATTGCGCTGGGAAAAGGACTACGTTATGCACTACTGCTACTCACGCTGAATAGCGTGTTGCCCGGGTCCTGAATAGAGCTGCGGCAGACATCACGATTTACGCTATGCTAGGGCCAGGAGACACTAAACACCCATGACCACCCGTTTACTGATCATTGAAGACGACGATAGCCTGAACCAGATACTCCAACTCCACTTTGAGGAGCAGGGCTTTCTGGTTGAGGGGGTTAATCGATGCGATCACGGATTGAAAAAGCTGAAGCAGTCCGCCTATGACCTGTTGTTACTCGACCAGCAACTGCCGGATGGTAACGGCATCGACCTGCTACAAAAGATTAAGGATGAATCCCTCGACCAGACCGTGATCATGATGACCGGCCAGCACGATCTGGAACTGGCGATTGAGGCGATCAAACTGGGTGCCGCTGACTTCATTCACAAACCGATAAAAATCAGTGAACTGCAACATGTGGTGGACCGGGTACTGGAAAACCAACGGCTTTCACGGGAAGTGATGGCCCTCAAGCCTGATGATATGGAGCCCAAGGTTCACCAGGAGCTGATCGGCCGCGGTGAGGCCATGCTTCAGGTCAGCAAAGAGATCGCCCTGAGTGCCGGCAGCAATGCCACCGTACTGATCACGGGCGAGTCAGGCACAGGTAAAGAGGTGGTAGCGCGACTGATCCATAATCACTCCGGTGTCACAGGCCCCTTCGTCGCCATCAACTGCGCGGCTATTGTGGACACACTACTGGAGAGCGAGCTGTTTGGTCATGAAAAAGGCGCCTTCACCGGTGCTAACGAACGTAAACAGGGCAAGTTCGAGCTGGCTCAGGATGGCTCTCTGTTTCTGGATGAAATTGGTGAACTGGCCGCACCCCTGCAGGCAAAACTGCTAAGGGTACTCCAGGAACAGACCCTGGAACGGGTCGGTGGTAGTCAGCAGATCAAGACCAACGCACGCATCATTGCCGCCACCAACCGGGATCTGTTTAAAGAGGCATCCGAAGGGCGATTCCGGGAAGATCTGGCCTACCGACTGAAGGTGGTCTCGATCCACCTGCCGCCACTGCGTGAGCGTCTGGAAGATATCCCCCTGCTGGCCGAGGCACTGATCAGCCGGATTGCCCGGAAGATTCACAAGCCGGCCGCCCAACTGACCGATGCCACACTGACTACACTGAAGGGCTACCAGTGGCCCGGCAATGTTCGGGAACTGGAAAACCTCCTGACCCAAGCCCTAGTGCATGCCAGAGGCAATGTCCTGACGCCTGACCTGCTGCTGTTCAAACCGTCAGACGGTACAAGCAGTAGTACCCCCGTCGATAATTCTGTGGCTGTGAGCGGCTCGGTAGAACGCACACTGGACGAGGTAGAGGCCGAGCATGTACAGCGCGTACTCGACCATACCCACGGCCACAAAGGCAAGAGTTGCGATATTCTGGGTATCTCCCGCCCGGCGCTGGATCGCAAGATTAAAAAATACGATCTCACCCTGCCCTAAGTCGTTCAATCCCCCTCAAACGACTCCAATATAACGTTATATTTAACGAAACGTTATAACGATTCGTTACACTTAGCCACTTCTTAAAAAGTTTTTTTCTTTATTATCAATAAGTTATAAACATGGCACGGCTTCTGCTCTATCTCCCAGCAAGCGAAACAAATTTGAACCTGAGAGAAAGGAAGAAGAGCATGAGCAACCTGGCCCTTGTACAGAACTGGAACGAAGAAACCACCACCGAGGCGTACTCGAATAATAATAACCTCTTCAGTGAGCTGGTTGAGAGCTATTCACAAGACCTGCAGCGTTATGCTCACTGGCTGGCAGGTGACAAACACACCGCCGAAGACCTGGTGCAGGAGACCCTGCTCCGGGCCTGGAAGTCAGTTGATCGGCTGCAGAATCCAAAGGCTGCCAAGGGCTGGTTGTTCACCATTCTTCGTCGGGAGAATGCCCGTCGTTTCGAGCGTAAACAGTTGGCGGTTTCCGATATCCCACTGGAAACACTGGAGTCCAATGACAACTATTACGACACCTCAACAGAGGCCTTCGTATTGCGCCGGGCGATTGAGGAGCTGCCAGAAGAGTATCGTGAGCCACTGGTTCAGCAGGTGGTCGGCGGCTACTCCCAGAAAGAGATTGCCAACCATCTGGGCATCACCTCAGCCGGGGTGGGAACCCGTCTGTTCCGGGCCCGTAACAAGCTGAAAGAAGTCCTGGCAGCCTAAGATGACCTGCCCACCCAGACATCTGCTGATCGTCGAGGATAACCACTCGCTTCGACAGATGTTGACCTGGGAATTTGAAGATCTGGGTTATCAGGTAACTTCTGTCGACTGCTGTAGCGCGGCATTGGCTGCCGCCAATCATGCACCGATTGATCTGGCCCTGCTGGACTATAACCTGCCGGATGGTTGCGGAACGGAGCTGATCGAACAACTACGCGGCATGTATCCAGAATTACAGGTTGTGATCTGCAGCGGCCGCACAAACGAACAATCTATCGATCAGAAACAGTGTCGCTTTGAACCGAAACCAGTCACTGCCAAAAAGCTCCATAATCTGTTCAAGACCATCAACATGCCGCTCCCACATTCAAATAGTCATCTGTAGTGTCAGGGTATCGAATGTACAGATGGACACTCGAAACTTCTATACACAACCCGTATAGCGAAAGTATTGAATAGAAGCTTAAGGTAATAAAAAAGCCAAACCATTTCTGATCTGGCTTAACATTTCCAGCAATCTCACCCACCCGCTTAAACTAGTTTTAGCTTACAGATAAACAACAATCAACGATGAGGGTGATTTGTACCGTATGCCTCGCTTAAACGGATAATTGAAGTTTGCGTCTATAGCCAATACCCACAAGCCCGACACCAAGCAGCAACAGTGTTGCAGGCTCTGGTACAGATCCGGTCTGGAACGGGTCATTACCCAGATCCCCCACCTCCTGAGTTGTGAGTTCGATGTCGTAAAGCCTTATCAGGGCAACCCGACCATCAGCAAACTCGTTTAGACCACCACCCACTAAATTATCAGCGAAGAAGTGGATCAATCTATCTGGATTAACACCAGCATAAGCGCTGAAATCCATTGATGTGGTAGTCAAATCAAACTGGAATATACCATCCAGATAAGCAGTAACCTGACCTGCACCATCGTTCGTCAGGGTAACATGGTGATAATCACCAAAGGTAAAGGGCGTTGGCCCTCCACCTGTTGGCCAAACCTGTAAATGGTTGCCAGGCTCAACATAAAAGGCATTATCGCTTTGCCTATTGGAGACACCATAAATGTTCTCCCAGGAACTCTGGTTTGACTCGAACTGAAAAACCATCTCTACCGAATAAGCGTTGTCACCGTTGAGTAAAGTGGTGGTGTTAAGTGACAACCCAGCTTGTTGCGAGGGAGTCTGGTTACCATCAAAACGATAAACTGTCCTTGAATCACCAAACACAGTATCCGTCATGAAGCCGTTAGCGGAGAGTGGATCTATAGCTGATAAAGCCGGCACGCCAACTTCATCAGCGGTAAGTGTATTATTGAAATTGTAGGTGGCAACTGGAATCGCTGTTGCAGAAGCAAGGCCAGAAAAGAGAACTCCACAGGCCAGTAGTGTATTTTTGATTATTTTCATAAAAAATCGCCCATGTTAAAGATATAGCTTCAAACAACATCGCTACCTAGTTTGGCCCAGCCTATTGGGCCGTTCAAACAATCCCTATTAAGTAGTGCATTTCCATTTTGAAACCCCTGTAGCGATATTCATGCCGACTAATATCTTTTCTTTAACTATCAGACGATTATATAAGACCAACTTTCTTAATTTTTCCAATATGTAAAAAAAGCTGACGTTTTTTACGTGTCCATTCCAAGAGGAAATACTGTTATTCATGACTCTCTGAAAGAATTCCACGATCGGTTATAGCCCGGAAAACATTCGGAATCGATTTAATCCGGCTCGTTCTCCAGCTCATCCGCCACCAGCTCAATCCAGTGCCTAACGGGTCGGTTGGCACAGCTTCCCAGGTGTAACTGGCAACCAACGTTAGCGGTAGCAATCTGTTCAGGTTCACCTTGTTCCAGCGCAACCAGTTTGTTCTTGAGCAACTGCTGAGAAAGTTCTGGTTGTAGTATCGAGTAAGTCCCTGCGGAACCACAACAGAGATGACTATCTGCCACTGGGGTGAGATCAAAGCCCAGCCTAATCAAGATGGCCTCTACCCGCCCAGCCAACTGCTGTCCATGCTGTAATGAGCAGGGTGAGTGATAGGCAATACGCGGCCCCGTCTTGGACACCAGGTTATCCAGCGACTCGTTTTCCAACACCTCACAAAGATCTTTTGCCAAAGCTGAAACCTTGGCGGCCTTTTCGGCATACTCTGGATCGTGTTGCAGCAGGTGTCCATACTCTTTAACCTGGGTACCACATCCACTGGCGGTCACCAGGATCGCCTCGGCTCCTGCTTCGACATGAGGCCACCAGGCATCAATATTTCGCCGCATAAAGCCGGCCGCTTCTCTCTCTGCCGACAGGTGCTGGCTCACCGCACCACAGCAACCCTGCCCGACTGGCGAGACAAGCGTGATACCCAGATGATCAAGTACCCTTGCTGTGGCGACATTGGTATTAGGTGTTGTCACCGACTGGGCACACCCTTCCAGCACCAGTACCGTGCGCGCATGATTTGTCGCCGGTCGGGGCTGTGCAACCTCGGTCGGGGGCAGTTTCTGCTTCATCTTCTCAGGCAACAGGGGTTTAACCACCCGAGCCAAACCCAGCAGTACCGCAAAACGTCGTGGGTAAGGCAGCACTCGCCGTAAACCCCAGCGCATTAATCCAGACAGCAGCTGACGTTTAACTTCACGCTCAACCACGACACGACCAATATCCAGCAAGCGTGAGTAGTTGACCCCCGATGGGCAAGTGGTTTCACAGGAGCGACAGGTGAGACAACGATCCAGGTGCCGTTGGGTGCGTTGCGTGACCGGCTGACCTTCCAGCACTTGCTTGATCAGATAGATTCGGCCCCTCGGACTATCCAGCTCATCACCCAGAAGTTGATAAGTGGGACAGGTAGCAGTACAAAAACCGCAATGCACACAGCTGCGCAGAATCGTATCGGCTTCCTGTCCTTCGGGTGTGCTTAAAAAAGATTGCAGCAATGTCGTTTGCATCAGAGTTTCCGATAGAGTCTGCCCAGATTGAGGATGCCCTTTGGATCAAAGGCCTGCTTCAACTGTTTGTGAATCAGCATCAATCCATCCGTAAGGGGCTGTGCCACTTCACCGGTTCGATCACCCCCTCTAAATAGCTGGGCATGGCCTCCCTGTGTTTCTGAGATGGCATGGAGAGCCACGTCTATTTCATCCGGTACAATCCAACGCTGCGCCCCACCCCAATCGATAAACTGTTTTCCAGATAGCGCAAGCGGTGGCGACCCCGCCGATAGGGAAAGTCGCCAGAGTGGCTTGTCTGTTTTAAAGAACGGGTGCTGGTGCTCCCGGACTTTAGTCCAGAAAACGGCGTCATCAGGAAATTGTTCACCGCCCACCTGGCTGCGTGCCGCCTTCACGCCCTGATCAGAGCCTGACAGTCGAAGGTAAAGATGGAGCCCATCATAGCTTGCTGCCGAGAGCGGCAGGGGCCGTCCCGCCAGTTGATTCATCAGGCTAATCGCCTTTGCTTCATTGAGCTCCTGCACCAGCGTGCACTCGGTTTCTGGCAGGGGCAGTACCTTCATACTGACATCCAGTATCAGTCCCAGCGTACCCATGGCACCTACCATCATTCGGGAGACATCATAACCGGCTACATTCTTCATCACCTCGCCACCAAAGCGAAGTCGCTGACCCAATCCATTAATCACAGTCGTGCCCAGGACGAAATCTCTGGCAGAACCGGTATAGGGCCGACGGGGTCCTGACAGGCCACAAGCGATGGTGCCTCCAAGTGTGGCATTTTCACCAAAATGCGGGGGTTCAAACGGAAGCATTTGTCCTTCCGAGGCAAGCAGCGCTTCCAGTTGCGACACAGGTGTTCCCGACCGCACCGTTATCACTAATTCACGCGGCTCATAATTGATCACGCCCTGATGTGCAGAGACATCCAGCGGCTTACCGATAGCCTGGCGGCCAATAAACTGCTTGCTCCCGGAACCGGTCAATTGAAGGGACTGCTCTACCTCTGCCGCATCCGTTATAGCCTGCTCCAACTGTAAAGTAATATCTGAACTCTTTAGCGCCATAACTACTGCCCATTCCCACGCGCACTGGGAGCCGTCAGGGTCTCGGAACCCAGCGCCTTGTATTCAGAGCAGCGTTTTGGTTGTGGAATCGCCTTACCGGGATTGAGTAATCCCTTAGGATCAAATGCACCCTTTACCGCATGAAACTGAGTCAGTTCATCGGCACTGAACTGTACGCACATTTGGTGAATCTTTTCATGACCAACACCGTGTTCACCGGTAATAGTGCCACCTACACGCACACACAATTCAAGAATCGCCGCACCAAGATCTTCAGCCCGTTTCAGTTCACCGGGTTTATTCGCATCATAGAGGATAAGGGGGTGGAGGTTGCCATCGCCCGCATGAAATACGTTGGCCACGGGCAGTTGAAAATGCTCGGAGAGACGTGCAGTTTCCAGCAGCACTTCTGCCAGCCGTTTACGGGGAACCGTACCATCCATGCAATAGTAATCGGGAGAGATTCTTCCCACAGCGGGAAAGGCCGATTTACGCCCTTTCCAGAACAGTGCCCGCTGCTCTTCATCTTTCGCTGTGCGGACTTCAGTCGCACCGGAATCCAGTAATTGCTGCCGCACCCGGGCTAATTGCGCGGAGACCTCATCATTGGCTCCATCCAGCTCACACAGCAACATCGCCTCGGCATCTACTGGATACCCGGCATGTACAAAATCTTCCGCCGCACGAATAGCCAGGCCATCCATCATCTCCAGACCAGCGGGGATAACCCCAGCCGCGATCACATCACCAACCGCATTCGCGGCCTTGCTTACATCATCAAAGGCCGCCAGCAGGACCTGGGCGCGCTGCGGGGTGGGTAACAGCTTTACCAGTACCTCGACTACAATACCCAGCATCCCCTCAGAGCCAATCATCAGGGCCAACAAATCGTAACCGGGGGCATCCAGTGCCGCCCCGCCGATAGTCACCAGCTCACCCGATGCCGTGACCACCTGTAGTTCAAGCACGTTATGTACGGTCAGACCATACTTGAGACAGTGCACACCCCCTGAATTTTCAGCCACATTGCCACCAATCGTGCAGGCAATCTGCGAAGAGGGATCCGGTGCATAGTAAAGACCTTCAGCCTCTACTGCCTGTGATATGGCGAGGTTGCGCACGCCGGGTTGTACCCTGGCTGTGCGATTAAGAGGATCAATCTCCAGAATACGATTAAGCTTGGCAAGGCTCATAAGGACACCATTAGCCAGCGGCAAGGCACCACCAGAAAGGCCCGTGGCCGCCCCCCGTGCCACCACAGGGATATTTCGCTGATGACAACAGCGCATCACCTGCTGAACCTGCTCGCTGTTTTCAGGCAGTACCACCAATAACGGTATCTGCCGATAGGCTGACAAACCATCACACTCATAGGGGCGCAATGCCTCCTGCTCATGGATGATCTGTGCCTCGCTGAGAAAAATCGACAGCTCTTGGATCAGCCTCGATCGGTCCGGTGCGTTTGTTTGATCAGAAATAGTCATGGCTACTTACGCCAGTAGGCAGGTGATAACAGTACCAACAACGTAAAGATCTCCAGTCGTCCTAACAACATTGCGAAACAGAGTATCCATTTTGCCGGATCATTCAAACCCGCATAATTTGTGCCTACTGATGCAAGTCCCGGTCCGAGGTTGTTAATTGAGGCGGCAACAGCGGAAAAGGAGGTCATCAGATCCAGCCCTGTGAGTGCCAGCGCCAGGTACATGAAGGTGAAGCTGGCGACGTACAACGCGAAGAAACCCCACACCGCTTCCACGACCCGTGGAGTAATGGTCTTCCGCCCAACTCGAATTGGAATCTGCGCACTGGGGTGGATCAAGCGAGTAATCTCACGAAGCCCCTGCTTAATCAACAGCAGAAAACGAATCACCTTAATGCCACCGCCGGTAGATCCGGCACAACCACCGATAAAACTGGTGAATAGCAACACGATAGCGACAAATCCTGGCCACAGGGAGTAATCTGCGGTTGTGAAACCGGCCGTCGTGCCAATCGATACGGCTTGAAACAACCCCTTGGTAAACGCCTCACCCCAATCATCATAGGTGCCCGTGCTGTGCAGCACGACGGAAACCAGTACCGCTACAAAAAACAACACCGATAGATAAAACCGGAATTCCGTATCGAGGATATATACCTTCAGATTTCGGCGGCTGATCGCAATAAAATGCAGGGCAAAGTTGACACCAGACAAGAGTAAAAACAGCACAGCAATCATCTCGATCAATGTGCTGTCGAAATAGCCGATACTGGCGTCATGGGTCGAAAAACCACCAATGGCGATGGTTGCGAAGGCGTGACCAATGGCATCAAACAGTGACATGCCGGCAGCCCAGTAAGCCAGGGTGCATGCAATGGTGAGTCCCAGATAGATATACCAGAGCGCCTTCGCCGTTTCGGTGATACGGGGAGTCAGCTTGGAGTCCTTCATCGGACCGGGGGTTTCTGCACGATACAACTGCATACCACCGATACCAAGCATCGGCAATACCGCTACGGCCAACACGATAATACCCATACCGCCCAGCCACTGAAGCTGTTGGCGATAGTAGAGGATCGAGGGTGGCAACTCATCCAACCCCACAATGACGGTTGAACCGGTCGTCGTCAGCCCGGAGATCGACTCAAACACCGCATCCGTGAGGGACATATGGGGATCAACGGAGAGAGTAAAAGGCAGTGAACCACTGATTCCCAGCACAGTCCAGAACATCACCACGACCATGAACCCATCACGTAACCGTAGCTCACGCCGCTGATCAGAGACCATCACCCAGGAGACCGCGCCCGCCATTAAAATGATGATAAAGGCAATCAAAAAAGAGGAGTAGGCACCATCTCCATACCAGAGCGACACCATCAAAGGCGGCAGCATGGTAACGCTGAACAACATCAGCAGTATTCCAAGAATGCGTTGTATGGCACTAAATTGCATATTGCCCAGCTATCCTCGAATCCCTAGTCGCATACAAGACCAGACACCCCGATAGTTGCCCCCTATAAGAAAGTGATACCGACCTGGAACAGACGTTCCACCTCGGGGATCTGTCGCTTGTCCACCAGGAACAGAATGACGTGATCCTCTGACTCGATCACTGTATCGTGATGGGCAATCAATACCTCATCACCGCGGACCACGGCACCAATATTTGTCCCTTTCGGAAGCTTGATATCGTCGATCGAACGCCCCACAACTTTGGATGAACTGGGGTCACCGTGGGCAACCGCCTCAATGGCCTCTGCCGCACCACGCCGTAGCGAGTGCACCATCACCACATCACCCCGTCGTACATGGGTCAGCAGACTACCTATAGTGGCTTGCTGGGGGGATATTGCAATATCGATTGGACCACTCTGTACCATATCCACATAGGCCGCTCGATTGATAAGCGCCATCACCTTGCGAGCACCCAGCCGCTTGGCCAGCATGGCGGAGAGGATATTCGCCTCATCATCATTGGTGACGGCACAGAACACATCGGTGCCTTCGATGTTCTCCTCCATCAACAGATCTTCATCTGCCACATCGCCATGAAGTACGATGGTCTTGGGGAGATCTTCAGACACCTTTTGTGCACGATCACGGTCACGCTCAATCAGTTTCACCTGATAGTCCCGTTCGAGAGCGTGGGCCAGACGCATGCCGATATTACCGCCGCCGGCAAAGATCAGGCGCTTAAACGGTTTATCCAGCCGTCTCAACTCGCTCATCACCGCCCGGATATTCTCTTTTGCCGCAATAAAAAACACCTCATCATCCGCTTCAATGATGGTATCGCCTTCAGGTTGAATAGCACGACCCTGGCGATAAACGGCCGCAACTCGTGCCTCAATATTGGGCATGTGTTCATACAGCGTCCGCAGTTCATTCCCCACCAGTGGCCCACCATAGTAGGCCCTGACCGCTACCAGCCGGACCCGGCCACCGGCAAAATCCAGCACCTGCAAAGCCCCGGGGTTTTCTATCAGGCGCATAATGTAGTCAGTCACCAGCTGCTCAGGACTGATTAAAACATCAACCGGCATCGCTTCAGGCGAGAATAGCTGAGGGTACTTGGTGAAACCGAGCGCACGAACACGGGCAATTTTGGTGGGTGTGCGGAACAGGCTGTAGGCGACCTGACAGGCAACCATATTGGTCTCATCACTGTTGGTGACTGCCAGGATCATATCGGCGTCTTCGGCACCAGCCCGCATCAAGACTTCCGGGTGGGCAGCATGACCTTGTACCGTACCGAGATCCAGACGATCCTGAAGATCCCGCAGCAGCTCGGCATCCTGATCAACTACGGTGATATCGTTAGCTTCCGAGGCCAGATTATTGGCGACTGATGTCCCGACTTGCCCAGCACCTAAGATGATGATTTTCATTTTTTATGTTCTGTCACTATCCGGGTTGATTCGATCTTAATATCGCAAACAGAAAATGCTGTCTGGCACAAAGCGGCGAACTTACTACCGTTTGTCCTTCACATCAATGCCCAGGGATTTCAATTTCCGATAGAGATGTGTCCGCTCCATCCCTGATTCAGACGCAATCTGGCTTACATTACCGGCATGCTTCTCCAGTTGATACTCCAGATAAGCCTTCTCAAACGCCTCCCGGGCCTGCCGTAACGGCTGATCAAACGAAACCGGAAAGCGCGCACCACTCTCCAATGCCAAACCCACGCTACCCAGCGCCGCCTCAACCTCATCCTGAGTGATGTCATCACCCGCACCCAGTATCAACAGGCGTTGCACCAGGTTTTTAAGTTCCCGGACATTGCCATGCCAACTGTGGTTACGCAGAAAATTCTGGGCCCGCACATCAAATCGCCGATAGGGTAATTTCTCATGCGCGACATAACTATCGACATAATAACTGAGCAATTCGGGGACATCTTCTCGATGATCCCGCAGCGGTGGTATATGTAAAGGAACCACGTTGAGATGATAAAACAGATCCTCACGAAAATTACCCGCCTGCACTTCATCTTCCAGATTACGCTGAGTGGCGGCGATAATCCGCACATCAATATGGACCGGCTCAGAACCCCCAACCCTTAGAAACGAGCCACCATCCAGGGCGCCCAGCAGCTGGGATTGTGCCTCAATAGTCATATCCGCCACTTCATCGAGGAACAGAGTG
>ATLU01000106.1_pt1 | contig 29560 bp, 27 predicted proteins | sample 178751 | NCBI WGS metagenome assembly ATLU01 (sample SAMN02211837, study PRJNA209200) | bioreactor metagenome | isolation source: day 23 sample from continuous culture bioreactor inoculated with sediment... | place: Germany: Wadden Sea | collected 2011
GAAGTGGAAAACCGCGAAAGCCGTAATCGGTCAGAATGCGGCGCAGATCCGGGTGGCCGGTGAACAAGATCCCGAACATATCGAATACTTCGCGCTCAAACCAATTGGCCGAGCGGTGCACCTCAGTTATCGACGGCACCATTTCGTCTTCGCGCACGGCAACCTTCACGCGGATGCGCTGGTTGGTGTACATCGACAGGAAGTGATACACCATGTCAAAGCGTTCTTCGCGCGACGGATAATCAACAGCGGTGATATCCACCAAGCTCGAGAATTTGCAGGCCTTGTCGGCCTTCAAAAACTCGATGAACGCAGGAATGCCCGACAGCGGCACATTCACGGTCAGCTCGCCAAAGGCAACCTCCCATGACAGCACACAATCAGGGCGCTTTGCTTCGAGCAGAGCGCCAAGTTCGTTCAGGCTTGCGGTTTTTTGGGCTTCACTCATCACTTACCTCGCAATCGTGCCGGTGCGGCGGATTTTGCGTTGCAGTTGCAGGATACCGTACACCAGCGCCTCAGCGGTGGGGGGGCAACCCGGCACATAGATGTCGACCGGCACAATGCGGTCACAGCCACGTACAACCGAATAGGAATAGTGGTAATAGCCGCCACCATTTGCGCAGGATCCCATCGAGATCACGTAACGCGGATCGGGCATCTGGTCGTAAACCTTGCGCAGCGCCGGGGCCATTTTGTTGGTCAACGTACCGGCCACAATCATCACATCCGACTGACGTGGGGAGGCCCGTGGGGCAACGCCGTAGCGTTCCAGATCATAGCGCGGCATCGACGCGTGCATCATTTCAACCGCACAGCACGCCAGACCAAAGGTCATCCAGTGCAAAGACCCGGTACGGGCCCAGTTGATGATATCGTCGGTGGTGGTCAGCAAAAAGCCTTTGTCGGCCAGCTGATCGTTCAACAACCGGGTGGCGTGTTCACGGTCGCCTTGCGCCGTGTTCATCCCGGTTTGAATTCCTTCTGCCATCACTCCCATTCGAGCGCTCCCTTTTTCCACTCATATGCAAACCCAATGGTCAGCACGCCAAGGAACACCATCATCGACCAGAAACCGACAAGTCCGACCCCCTTAAAGGCCACAGCCCAAGGGAAGAGGAACGCGATTTCGAGATCAAAAATAATGAAAAGGATCGACACCAGATAAAACCGGACGTCAAACTTCATCCGCGCGTCATCAAATGCGTTGAACCCGCATTCGTAAGCGCTCAGTTTTTCGGGGTCGGGGTTGCGAACTGCCAAGACCAGTGCGGCGATGATCAGAACGAGTCCGATCACAATGGCAAGTCCGAGGAAAATAATGATTGGGAGGTATTCCCGAAGAAGGTCTTCCACGTGTGGCTCCTTTTATGCGGCCCATATCTGGGCAAACACGCATTCGCTAGCTATGTGCGGTTTACCGCCGCACAGGGTCAGGGTCAACCAATCGGGGTACATATTCAAACAGATGAATGATAGCGCAAGACCTCGCGTCACATGTGAAGCATACCTTTGTTTACAAGGGTTTTTGAACAAGTATCAGGGCCTTGCGCAGCCCCGCCTTCATCACATGTTAACCAAATATTTCGAGGGCAGCCCTAAAAAGATGCCCTCTTTTGTTTAGAGACCCTTGAAAAGAGACTCACCCGCCCCAAAGACCCAGAAAATCAATCAGGATTAAGACGTGCCGCCCCGCGCCTGCGATTTACGACTGCCAGCTCGGTTTTTCTTTGGCAAAGAAAGCGGCAATGCCTTCTTGCGCCTCAGCGCTTTCCCAACGTGCAACCAGACCGGCAATCGTCTCATCAATGATCTCTTCGGTGATCGGTGGACCAAGACGTCGCGCAAGCGCTTTGGCCTCGGCCACCGCGCCGGGGGCCACGCTGAGATAGGGTTTCACTTCAGCCTCAACTGCTGCATCCAAATCCTCTGGTGCCACTGCCTTGGCCAACAGACCCAAAGTGACGGCCTCTTCAGCGTCAAAAATCCGCGCTGACATGAACACACGGCGCGCCATCGCCTCGCCCAAACGGGCCAATACATAGGGGCCGATGGTGGCCGGGATCAGACCCAAACGCGTTTCGGTCAGGCCAAATTTTGCGCCCGACACACCGATGGACACATCCGACACAGACGCCATGCCGACACCACCGCCAAACGCCTGCCCTTGCACCTTTGCAATCAAGGGTTTTGGCATGATATTCAAGGCATTCAGCATCATCGCGAGCTTTTTGGCCTCAATCCCGCGCGTGACCGGGTCCGCCGCCATCTGGTCCTGCATCCAGCGCAGATCACCGCCGGCACAAAAGCTTTTGCCATCACCCGTTAAGATCACCACACGCACGCTGTCATCCGCGCCCAGCGCATGGGCCGCATGGGTCAGCTCTTCGATCATCTGCGCGCTCATGGCGTTGTGCTTTTCCGCCCGATCCAGCAGCAGCGTCGCAACACCACGATCATCCATGGTGATTGAAATGGTTTCATAACTCATGGCTTAGCCCTCAATCCGCATCGCACGCGCCATTTCGGCCCCGCGCTCCAGTATTTCGCGATCCAGCCCGGTGGTCATGCCCAAAGACACCACACGGTCATGCACCGCCTCTGACGCCACATTGCCCTGCGCGCCGGGCGCATAGGGACAGCCGCCCAGACCACCTACAGCCGCATCAAACACACGCAATCCTTTGGCGATGGACGCCTCAATATTGTCACAGGCGCGCCCTGACGTGTCATGGTAATGGCCTGCAAACATCTGAGGCGCCGCCACGCCCAAAACGGCATCCAACATCTTGTTGATTTTCTGCGGCGTGGCCTGTCCAATGGTGTCACCAAGACTGATTTCATAACAGCCCATGTCGATCAGCTTTTGTGCCACCCACGCCACCTGTTCAGGGGAAGTTTCCCCATCATAGGGGCAATCTGTGACGCAAGAGATATAGCCGCGCATTTTCACTTTTGCGATTTTTGCTGCCTCTGCAATCGGCTTGAATCGCTCAAGGCTTTCCTCAATCGAACAATTGATGTTGGCTTGCGAGAACCCCTCGCTGGCCGAGCCAAAAATGGCAATCTCATCGGCTTTGGCCGCCATCGCCCCGTCAAACCCGCGCATGTTGGGCGTCAGAGCAGCATACGAAACACCGGGCGCGCGGGTGATCCCCGCCAGAACGTCCGCACTGTCGGCCATTTGCGGCACCCATTTGGGGCTGACAAAACTGGCGATTTCAATACGTTTGAACCCTGCGCCGGACAACAGATCAACCAACGCAATCTTTTCCGCCGTTGGGATTTGGCGTTTTTCATTTTGCAGCCCATCGCGCGGGCCGACTTCAAAAATCTCAATCTGGTCCATGGGTATTTACTCCTCAGGCACAGGATAGAAATCCTGCGCATAAAACGTCTGTTCGCCTTCTCGGGCCACACAGCGCTTATGTGACGCAATCGCCTCGATCCGCGTCTTATAGGCGATAAGGTTTGGAAATTGCTCAAGCTTTACATAATAGGGCGCGGCAAACAGGTTGAACCCCATCATGATGTCCGCCGCCGAAAAGCCCTGATCCAGCAACCAATCGCGCCCCTCAAGCCGCGCTTCCATGCCCGCAAGCGTATGGCGCAAGCGCGCGACGTTCAGCTTGATTACGATGGGGCTGGGTTTTGCAGGCGGGCGCAAAAACACCATCTGCAGGTTCAGCTGTTCAATCAGGCTGGCCATGGTTTCGGAATAGTGGATCCATTGCAAATACTCGGCGCGCCCTTGCTGACCAGAAGCCAGGCCAAGATCAGGCGCGTAAGTTTCCACCAGATACTCGGTGATGGCCCCACTTTCGCTCATCACCAGATCACCGATTTCCAACGCGGGAATGCGGGTCGCCGGAGAGACTTTTGCCAAGCCCCCCGTCGCCATTTCCTTCGACCCGATCTGATAGCGGATCACGTCAAGCGGCACACCCAATTTATCCTCCAGCCCGATCTCTTCGATCAGCCACAGCACGCGAAACGAGCGCCCGTATTGCACATGGTGAAGACGAAAGGCTGTGTTACTCATCCTCTTCCTCCAGGCGGACAAGCGGCGCGCCGGCTTCGACCTGATCGCCGTCGGAACAGAGCACCTCGGCCACCACCCCGTCACGCGCAGCCACCAGCGAATGTTCCATTTTCATGGCTTCAAGGATTGCCAGACGGTCGCCTTGCTTCACCTCTTGGCCCGCTTTGGCAAAGACGGCTTTCACAAGTCCTGGCATCGGCGCCTCAATCACGCCAGCCCCGGCCCCGACACCTGTGTCACGATCCAGCGGATCAGCCATGTGGAATTCCAGCCCGGATTGCGCAAAGACGGTGATAACATTGCCGGCTTTTGCAACGCGCGGGCCACGGTCGTCGCCCATGCTCCACTGACCATTCATGCAAGTGGCTTCGATTTTATCTCTCCCCACCGCAATCACATGCCGGTCTGCTCCATACGAGGTGACCACAATGTCATAGCTTTCTTCGCCGTGGGTCAGGGTCACGAAATGGTTCAAGCCCCCCCAAAGGGTAAAGCCCGATCCTTTACGCTTCAACAGATCCAGCGCACAAAGGGCCGCGGCCCCAATGTCGCCCAGCGTTGGGCCCGGTTCATGGGTCAGCGCGTCCAAGTCGCGTTCAATGAGGCCCGTATCGACCTCGCCTTTGGCAAAGCCTTCATGCCGGGTCAGCGCACCAAGGAAGGCCAGATTGGTGACGGAACCCGCTACCTCGGTCTTGGCCAGTGCGGTGGACATCATGCGCAAAGCCGCCGAACGGGTGGCCGCATGCACGGTGATCTTGGCGATCATCGGGTCATAAAACGGGCTGATCGTATCGCCAGAGCGCACACCGGTATCGGATCGCGCCCCAACCGGGAATTTCAAATGTGTGAGCGTACCTGTGGCAGGCAAGAACCCCTTGGGCACGTCCTCTGCATAAAGGCGCGCTTCAAAGGCGTGGCCGTTAATTGTCAGCTCATCTTGCTGTTTCGGCAGACCTTCCCCCGAGGCGACACGCAATTGCCATTCCACCAAATCTACACCGGTAATCTCTTCGGTCACAGGGTGTTCCACCTGCAGGCGCGTGTTCATTTCCATGAACCAGAACCCATCAGCCCGAAGCCCGTTGGCCCCGTCGACGATGAACTCAACCGTCCCTGCCCCTTTGTACCCAATGGCTTCAGCGGCCAGCACACCGGCCTGCCCCATTGCGGCGCGGACCTCTTCAGTCATGTCCGGCGCGGGGGCTTCTTCGATCACCTTTTGGTGGCGGCGCTGTAAGGAACAATCGCGTTCAAACAGATGCACCGCTTGGGTGCCATCACCAAACACCTGAACCTCAATGTGGCGTGGGCTAAGAATATATTTCTCGATCAGCACATCGGCGTTGCCAAAGGCGGTTTGCGCCTCGCCTTGCGCAGAGGCCAACGCATCAGCAAAATCCGCGGGGTCATCGACGCGGCGCATCCCTTTGCCGCCGCCGCCAGCCACGGCCTTGATCAGCACCGGATACCCCATTTTCACAGCTTCCTCTGCCAGAAACGCTGGGTCCTGGTTTTCACCGTGATAGCCCGGCACAACAGGCACGCCCGCCTCAACCATCAGCTTTTTGGCGGCATCTTTCAGGCCCATCTTGCGGATCGCATCCGCCGAGGGGCCAATGAAGACCAGCCCAGCGGCTTCTACCGCATCCACAAAATCCGGGTTCTCCGACAGGAAACCGTAACCGGGGTGGATCGCTTCGGCCCCCGTATCCAATGCGGCCTGAATGATCACGTCGCCTTTCAGGTAACTTTGCGCAGGCTGTGGCGGGCCAATATGCACCGCCTCATCCGCCATCATCACATGGCGCGCACCGGCATCAGCGTCTGAGTAGACGGCCACTGAGGCCACGCCCAATTTCCGGGCAGTTTCCATCACGCGGCAAGCAATTTCACCCCGGTTGGCAATCAGAATTTTCTTAAACATATCTGTATCCCTTCTGAGCGATTACATGCGGAAGACGCCGAATTTCGTGTCTTCAATCGGGGCGTTGAGGGCGGCAAGCAGCGAGAGGTAAAGGACTTCGCGCGATTTACGCGGGTCAATCACACCGTCATCCCAAAGCCGGGCCGAGGCATAAAGCGGGTGGCTTTGTTCCTCAAACATATCAATGGTGGGTTGCTTGAAGGCGGTTTCCTCCTCGGCCGACCACTCCCCGCCTTTGCGTTCAATCCCGTCGCGTTTCACGGTGGCCAAAACCCCCGCCGCCTGTTCGCCGCCCATCACGGAGATGCGCGAATTGGGCCAGGACCACATGAAGCGTGGCTGATAGGCGCGACCGGCCATGCCGTAATTGCCAGCACCGTAAGACCCGCCCACAACCATCGTTACCTTTGGCACATTTGTGGTGGCCACTGCGGTCACCATTTTCGCCCCATGGCGCGCGATGCCTTCGTTTTCATATTTGCGACCAACCATAAAGCCGGTGATATTTTGCAAGAAAATCAAGGGAATATTACGTTGCGAGCACAGCTCGACGAAATGCGCACCCTTTTGGGCAGCTTCTGAGAAAATCACGCCGTTATTGGCAATGATCCCCACCGGGCAGCCCATGATATGCGCAAAACCAGTGACAAGTGTTTCGCCAAAGCGCGGTTTGAACTCGTCGAATTTTGACCCATCCACCACGCGCATGATCACTTCTCGAATATCATAGGGGGTTTTAAGGTCCGCTGGCACAACACCCAACAGCTCTTCTGCATCATACAGCGGCTCTTCCGGTTCCTGCCACTTCACGGTGAACGGCTTTTCACGGTTCAGGCTTTCCACAGCACGGCGGGCAAGCGCAAGCGCGTGGGCATCATCCTCAGCCAGATAATCTGCCACGCCGGAGAGGCGGGTGTGCACGTCGCCGCCGCCCAGATCTTCGGCCGTGACAACCTCGCCCGTTGCGGCCTTCACCAAGGGGGGGCCAGCCAAAAAGATCGTGCCTTGCTCTTTCACAATGATGGTCACGTCCGACATCGCGGGCACATAGGCACCACCCGCCGTACAGGACCCCATCACCACCGCGATTTGCGGGATGCCTTTGGCGGACATACGCGCTTGGTTATAGAAGATCCGTCCAAAGTGATCCCGGTCGGGGAACACTTCGTCCTGGTTCGGCAGGTTCGCCCCGCCGCTATCCACCAAATAGATACACGGCAGGTTGCATTCCTCAGCAATTTCTTGTGCGCGCAGATGCTTTTTCACGGTCAACGGATAATAGGTCCCGCCCTTCACCGTCGCATCGTTACAGACGATCATGCATTCTTGACCATGTACCTGACCAATACCCGCAATCACGCCTGCCGCTGGGGCCGCATTATCGTACATGTCATGGGCCGCCGTCGCGCCGATTTCCAGAAAGGGGCTGCCCGGGTCCAACAGGTTCGAAACCCGATCGCGCGGCAGCATTTTGCCCCGTGACAAATGGCGTTCGCGCGAACGCTCCCCGCCCCCTTGCATCGCCGCCTCAGCCGCATCCGCCGCCACTTTCAAATGTTCCAAATGTCCGGCACGATTGGCTTTATAGGCCTCAGAGCCCGGCATTGCAGTGGATTGAAGTTTCATTCTGTGCATCCCTTGTGGTTGCAGGTTCCGGCAGAAGTGGCCGCAACATTTTGTTCAAGTGACCAGGCCTGTGTGGCCGTCAGATTGAGATAACAAGACAGGCTGGCAGGACCGCCCCCGGTGCCGCCACCCCAAGTCGAGCGCTCGTATTCGCAAGACGCATCGCGAAAAGGGATCCAGGCGCGTTGCATCGCGCGCAAAGCGTCAGCCTGACTGGGCGCGCTTGATCCAAGCTCTGCCATTTCGGCATCCATCGCCTTGCTTCCGGCCATCAAAAGCCCGTAGGCGGCGTTCAAGCGCTGATCCCAATCCTGCGCTTCGGCGTCGAGACATTGCACCATGCCCACAGTGGTCCAGCCGCTTTCACCCGCCTCCATGCAGGCATTGGCCGACGCCCCGAAACACTGATGTGCCTCGCCGTCTTTGCCCTTTTCCGCCAGACAGTTTTCTGTTGCGTCAAAGGAATAGGTGATGTCCTGCGCCAAAGCCGAAGCCCCCGCACAGGTCAGCGCAACAAACATCGCCCAGCGCAACATTACTGGTTCGCCATCAATTCGCGGCCGATCAACATGCGGCGAATTTCCGAGGTGCCCGCGCCGATTTCCATCAGTTTGGCGTCACGGAACAGGCGCGACACGGTGCTTTCGTTCATAAAGCCGGTGCCACCCATCGCTTGTACCGCTTGGTGCGCTTGCTTCATTGCTTCTTCTGAGGCGTAAAGCACACAGGCGGCGGCATCCTGACGGGTCACTTGACCACGATCACAGGCTTTGGCGACCTCATAGATATAAGCGCGGGCCGAGTTCATCGCCGTGTACATATCCGCGATTTTGGCCTGCATCAGTTGGAATTCACCAATGGGTTTGCCGAACTGTTTACGCTCTTTCAAATATGGCATGATCTCATCCATACAGGCCGCCATAATGCCGGTGCCGATGCCCGACAGTACCACGCGTTCGTAATCAAGCCCGGACATCAGAACATTCACGCCCTTGCCCTCTTCGCCCAGCACATTTTCAAACGGCACTTCGACGTCTTCAAAGATCAGCTCTGCGGTGTTTGACCCGCGCATGCCCATTTTGTCGAAATGCGCCGAAGTGCTAAAGCCCTTCATGTCTTTGTCGATCAAGAAGGTGGTGATGCCTTTGGGGCCGGCCTCGGGATCGGTCTTGGCGTAGACAACCAAGGTTTGCGCATCCGGGCCGTTGGTGATCCAAAACTTGGTGCCGTTTAAAACGTAATATCCGTTGCGCTTTTCAGCGCGTAATTTCATGCCCACAACGTCGGAGCCTGCGCCCGCCTCTGACATCGCCAACGCACCCACATGTTCGCCGGAACAGAGCTTTGGCAGATACTTTTGTTTCTGCTCTTCGGTGGCGTTGCGGCGGATTTGGTTCACACAGAGGTTCGAATGCGCGCCGTAGCTGAGCGAGATCGAGGCCGAAGCCCGCGCGATCTCTTCGACAATCACTACATGTGCCAGGTAAGACATGTCCGACCCGCCGTATTCCTCGGCTGTGGTCACGCCCAACAAACCCAGCTCGCCGAACTCTGTCCAAAGCTCATTGGGGAATTCATTAGTTTTGTCGGCTTGCTCCGCCAAAGGCTTGATGCGTTCTTGTGCAAAGCCATGCACCATCTCGCGCACGGCATTGACGTCTTCACCAAGGTCGAAATTCATGGAATTTGTGAACATGCGGATTTCCTTTTCATGCGGCCGTTGACGAAGGTTGTGGGTTTCGAGGCCATTATTGAACGCTTGTTCAGTTCTTAGGCAAGCGGTGAATATGAGTCAAGAAAAGGCTGTGACGACATAGCGTCACAACTTTTCCCAGCTTGAATTTAAACGATGATTTTTTGCGGTAGCTGCCCGGCTAAAGTGCTGACTGATAGACCACAGACACTTCTTCGCGGATAATCCGCGCAATCTGGGCGCAATCCTCAACACTAAAGGTCAACGGAAGACGCACATCCAGCACGCCGCGCAAAATCCGGTTGGTTTTCGGCATGTCAGGCGTGTCCGCATAGCGCCAACTGTCATAACGACTGGTGAACCCGGTGGGCTCTGCCCCGCCGAACCACTTCAGTTCAACCCCGCGCGCGCCGCACCGTGTAAGAACCTTATTCACATCTTTGTCCGACCAATCCAGCAGCAAAAACTGGAACGATGACATGACATAATCTTCGGCTTTGGGCCGCGCAATCACCGTCAGGCCCGGTGTATTTGCCAGCCCCTGTTCAATTTCGGCATATCGCACGTTCCATGCCGCACACTGACGGTCCAACCTTGCCAATTGTGGGCGCAGAATTGCAGCACGCAGATTGTCCATCCGGCCAGAGATATTCGGCGTGACATATTTCACCTTTTCAAACGCCTCAGCAGGTGGACCTGCAAGGTGACGCTCATAGAGCATATAAGACCCCGACAACATGATCGCCCGCGCCATCAGGTCCGGGTCGTTAGAAATCAGCAATCCACCCTCGCCAGAGTTCATATGCTTATAGGTTTGCGTGGAATAGGCCGCCATCGCCCCATGGCGCCCAGACAAAGTGCCATTCCAACGCGCACCCATCGTATGGGCGCAATCCTCAACCACAATCACCCCAGCGGCGTCACAGATGTGCATCAGGTGATCCATATCACAGATGTGCCCCCGCATATGGCTGAGCAAAAGAACTTTGATATCAGAACCCTGCGCGATTTTCGCTGCAAGATCCTCAAGATCAATGGTCAGCGCTTCGGTCACCTCAACAAACACAGGCTCGGCCCCTAAGGAGGCAATCGCACCGGGCACGGGTGCGAGCGTGAAGGCGTTGGTCAGCACGCGATCCCCGGGTTTCACCCCCACCGCACGCAAGGCCGTTGCAATCGCATAGCCGCCGGACGACACCGCCAAAGCGAATCTCGCCCCCATGGCCGTTGCAAATTCCTGTTCCAACAAAGCGGCTTGTGACAGTTCACCTTCGGCCACGTTATAGCGATGCAAGCGGCCACTTTGCAGCACGCTCATCGCCGCCTCGATGGCGTCATCCGGAATGGGGTCTTGCTGGGTGAAATTTCCCGTAAAAATCTCGCTCATGGCTGGCTCCACTTTGACCCATGCGGGCTTTTAGCTGATCTATTCTATATGGCAATCACGACGTCACCGGGGCACCGATCAAATCCTGTACCACGTCTTGCAACTGATCAAAATGATCCAGCATCGCATCAGGTTCAAGGCGCGCAACGCCCTGCCCTTCGGGTCCAAACCCCACCAGGATGCAGGGCACCCCAACGGCACGCGCAGTGTTCAGGTCGGTGGCGGTGTCACCAATGATCAACGAGCGCGCGGGATCCCCCCCCGCTTGCCGCACCGCCGCCAAATACGGCTCTGGATCGGGTTTTCGCGTAGGCATAGTATCCGCCCCAATCATCGAGGCAAACAGGTCGCGAATGCCCAGACGCCCAAGCAATTGTTCCGCCAAGGCCTCTGGTTTGTTGGTGCAAATCCCCACGGCATAACCGCTGGCGCTCAAACGCTTTACCGCCTCAATTGCACCGGGATATATCCGCGTGTGCCGGTCAATATTTTCACCATAGTGCACGAGCAACTTTGGAAACTCACGATCAATCTCGATCTCTCCACCCTGACCAATCCGATCAAATCCAAGGCGTAACATCGCCCGCCCACCATGAAAGGCCGTCAACGCATCCTCCACAGGATGCAGCGGATCCCCATGCCCCAAAGCGCGAAAACACGCGTTGGCCGCAGCGATCAGATCCCCCGAGGTGTCCGCCAAAGTTCCATCCAGATCAAAAATCACTGTTTGCATGCTCAAATTCGGCAAATCTGCGCCGCCTTTCTTGTTTTCTTTGCGCTCTCGGCCGCCAGCCTGTAACCGACAGTAAGGTTAATTGAACCTTGCCCTCTTGCGAGCAACTTCCCAAGAGGTAAAACAGGGCAAAAGCGATTGAAAGAGCAGAACCACATGACAACAGCATTGATCGTCTTGGCCGCAGGCAAGGGCACACGCATGAAATCGGACCTTCCCAAGGTCTTGCACCAAGTGGGCAACGCACCGCTCTTTGCCCATACGCTTGCCGCCACTCGCGATCTTGACCCCGCGCATGTTGTGCTTGTTGTTGGACATGGCTCGGATCTGGTGGAAGCGGCCGCAACAGAGATCAACCCTGACATACAGACCGTTATGCAGGAAGAGCAGCTGGGTACCGGGCATGCTGTTCTTCAAGCACGCGCAGCCTTGAAAGATTTCGATGGCGACGCGATTGTACTTTATGGGGATACACCTTTTATCCGCCCCGAAACGCTGGATGCGATGATGGATGCCCGCGCGGATGGGGCCGATGTGGTTGTTCTTGGCTTTGAAGCAGCGGATCCCGGTCGTTACGGACGCCTCGTTGTAAAAGACGGATTCCTCAGCCGGATTGTGGAATTCAAAGACGCCACCGAAGAAGAGCGCGCCATTACCCTGTGCAACAGCGGTGTGATCGCCGCCAAAGCCAGCACCTTGTTTGATCTGTTGGACGGCATCAGCAATGAAAACGCATCGGGCGAATATTACCTGACCGATATCGTCGAAGTGGCCCGCGCCAAAGACCTGTCGGCTGTTGCCATCACCTGTGATGAGGCGGAAACGCTCGGCATTAATTCCCGCAGCGAATTGGCCGTAGCAGAAACGCTGTTTCAAAACCGTCGCCGCGCCGAGGCGCTTGACGATGGTGTGACCCTTCAGGCGGCTGAAACCGTGTTCTTCTCGCTGGACACCGTGATTGGCCGCGATGCTTATGTGGAACCCAATGTCTATTTTGGCCCCGACGTGACCGTGGAAAGTGGCGCGCGCATCCGGGCCTTCAGCCATCTTGAGGGCTGTCATGTCTCGACCAAGTCAATCGTTGGCCCCTATGCCCGCCTGCGCCCCGGTGCAGAACTCGCCAATGGGGCGAAGATTGGCAATTTTGTCGAGATCAAGAACGCGCAAATTGGCGAAGGTGCCAAGGTCAACCACCTGTCCTACATCGGCGATGCCACCGTGGGGGATGAGGCCAATATTGGCGCGGGCACCGTGACCTGCAATTATGACGGCGTGAACAAACACCATACCTATATTGGGGATCGCGCCTTTATCGGCTCTGACACCATGCTGGTGGCCCCCGTGCGGATTGGCATTGATGCTATGACAGCTTCAGGCTCCACCATCACGAAAGACGTACCCAACGGCGCTTTGGCCATTGCGCGCGCGGATCAGCAGGTCAAACCAATGTTGGCGGTGAAGCTATTTACAAAACTTCGGGCCATTAAGGCCAAGAAGCAAAAGGACATTTGATATGTGTGGAATTGTTGGCGTTTTGGGCAATCACGAAGCCGCCCCCATTTTGGTCGAAGCCCTCAAGCGATTGGAATATCGCGGTTATGACAGTGCCGGGATCGCCACCATTGACGAGACGAACAGACTTGATCGCCGCCGCGCCGTTGGGAAATTGGTGAATCTCTCGGACCATTTGGTCCATAATCCGCTTTCTGGCAAAGCCGGCATTGGGCACACCCGTTGGGCCACGCACGGTGCCCCAACGACCGACAACGCCCACCCGCATCGCGCGGGGCCTGTCGCGGTTGTCCACAACGGGATCATTGAGAACTTTCGTGAACTGCGCGCCGAGCTTGCCGCCGAAGGCTTCAATTTCAACACCGAAACCGACACAGAAACCGTTGCCCTCTTGGCGCAAAGCCATTTGGACAAGGGTGCCAGCCCCAAGGATGCGGTTGAGGCCACGTTAAGCCGCCTTGATGGCGCTTTTGCGCTGTGTTTCTTGTTTGACGGTGAAAATGACCTGATGATCGCCGCCCGCAAAGGCAGCCCGTTGGCGATTGGTCATGGTGACGGCGAAATGTTCGTGGGCTCTGATGCGATTGCCCTTGCCCCAATGACCGACAAAGTCACCTATCTGGAAGAAGGCGACTGGGCCGTTGTCACCCGTGCAGGGGCTGAGATATTTGACGCCGAAGGCCGCCGCGCCAACCGGCCGATGAAACAGGTGCGCATGGATGCCAGCATGGCGGAAAAAGGCGGTTACAAACATTTTATGGCTAAAGAGATTGCGCAGCAGCCCACCGTGGTTGGCGAAGTTTTGTCCGCTTATGTGAAAAACGACACGATCACCATGGACATGGGCCCGGTAAATTTTTCCAAAATCGACCGTCTGTCCATTGTGGCCTGCGGCACCGCCTATTACGCGGGTCTCACCGCCAAATATTGGTTTGAACACTATGCCCGCCTGCCCGTTGACATCGATGTGGCCTCGGAATTCCGTTACCGCGAGGCCCCCTTTAGCCCCCGCACTGCCGCCCTTTTTGTCAGCCAGTCAGGCGAGACTGCGGACACGCTTGCCGCCCTTCGTTACGCCCAAGGCAAAGCGGATCACATCGTCAGCCTGATCAATGCGCCCGAAAGCTCCATCGCGCGCGAAAGTGATGTGGCGATAGAAATCCACGCGGGTGTTGAAGTGTCAGTTGCCTCGACAAAAGCCTTCACCGCGCAGCTGACCAGCTTTGCCGTGATGGCCCTGAAAGCCGCCCATCAACGGGGTCACTTGGATGACGCTGGCCTTGCCCAAAAGCTTGGCGATCTGCGCCAACTGCCCGGATTGATGAGCGCTGCTTTGTCCATTGATGACGCCACGCGCAAAGTCTCGGCCAAACTGGCCGAAGCGCGCGATGTGCTGTTCTTAGGTCGGGGGCAGATGTTCCCGCTGGCACTGGAAGGCGCATTAAAACTCAAAGAAATCAGCTATATCCACGCCGAAGGCTATGCGTCAGGTGAATTAAAGCACGGCCCCATTGCACTGGTCGACAAGCACACCCCAATTGTGGTGATGGCCCCACATGACGGGCTGTTCGACAAGACCGTCTCGAATATGCAAGAGGTGATGGCGCGCGGCGGACGAGTGGTTCTGATCTCTGATGCGCGCGCGATGAAAGATGCAGGCGACGGGGTTTGGACCTCGATCACCATGCCCGAAGCACCGGACCTGCTTCAGCCGATCCTATACGCAATCCCCGCGCAATTGATCGCCTATCACACCGCCATTGCAAAAGGCACGGACGTCGATCAGCCGCGAAATTTGGCCAAATCCGTAACAGTGGAATAGCCAATGGCAAAACAATTTGCGCGCATCGAAGACGCCCATCAAAGCTTTATCCAAGAGCAGCCGATCTTCTTTTCCGGCACCGCTGCACCAGAGGGGCGCGTGAATATCTCGCCCAAAGGGATGGACAGTCTGCGCGTCGTCGGCCCCAATCGGATCCTTTGGCTGAATTACACCGGGTCAGGTAATGAAACGGCAGGGCATTTGCGCCTGTCTGATCGCATGACCCTGATGTGGTGCAGCTTTGGCAAACGCCCGCTGATCCTGCGCGCCTATGGCACCGCAAAAACGCTGCATCCGCGCGATGATGGTTGGGGGGAAGCCTTGTCCCTGTTTGACGAGCCATATACAGCCCGCCAAATCTATGACATGCACGTCGAAATGGTACAAACCTCTTGCGGGTATGCCGTTCCACAGATGGAGCTGACCGCCGAACGCGATCTTCTTCTGCCCGCGATGACCGCCAAATCCGGCACCGTAGAAGACTTTTGGGCTGAGAGAAACACAACGACAATTGATGGCCAGCCAACGGGCATCTTCGGAGACGACATATGACATTGGATCAAGCACTTGACGCAGTGCGCGCCCATATCGACCCAAAGCGGGCGGTGGAAAGTGCGGCCTATCACAAACAAACGCGTGAGGTTCTGGGTGTATCCAACCCCGTGCTCAACGACCTGACCAAAGCCTGGCGCAAAGAGCTTAGCGTGGAAGAGCGTGTGGCGCTGGCCGATGCACTGTGGAACACGGACATATTTGAAGCCCGCATTGCTGCTGCCAAATTGCTGACCCAAGCCCGGATGCGGCCAGATGAGGGCGCATGGGAGCTGATCAAAAGCTGGGTGCCGCAATTTGACAGCTGGGCCATTGCCGATCACGCTTGTATGGCCGGGCAAAAACGCCTGATCGCCGACCCATCCCGCCTTGATGAAGTTGAAGAGTGGGTTAGCGCAGCCCCATGGCCCGACACGCTCTGGACCCGCCGCGCGGCCCTTGTGATCACCCTGCCCTGGACCAAGCAAAACAACCCAAAACCCGAAGAGCAAGAGGCGCGGGAACGCATTCTTGGTTGGGTCGCGGGCATGACTTCGCTGAAACATGGCGCAATGCAAAAGGCTGTGGCGTGGTGGCTGCGTGATCTGTCAAAACACGATGCTGATCGCGTGCGGACGTTCCTGATGGAGCATGGCATCACGATGAAAGCTTTTGCCGTCAAAGAAGCTGGGCGGCATATTGGGTTCACCCCGGAAGATGTGCCTGCTCCGATCGCAGGCGAGCTTTCTGACGAGGTTGAGACCGACATGTCGATGGCCCCGGCGGGCATCAACGACGACGATAATACTCCTACTGACACCGCATCCGAAGAAGAATAAAGACCTGCGGGGGATCACCCCCCCGCACCCTTTTTCTTATGGGGCTGCGCGCAACTCTCTGCGCATAATCTTGCCAGTCGCTGTCATCGGCAATCTGTCGGCAAACTCGACAATGCGGGGGGCCACATGCGGGCTGATCCGGGCTTTGACCAGATCCACCAATTCACGGGATTTGCCTTCTGTCGCACAGCCCTCGCGCAACACGACGACCGCCTTCACCGCCTCGGTGCGCAGCGGGTCCGGCACGCCAATCACAGCGGCCATCAGCACGTCCGGGTGAGACATCAAACAATTTTCAATCTCGCTCGGGCCAATCCGGTAGCCCGCAGAGGTGATCACATCATCATCGCGGCTGGCAAAGGTGAAATATCCCTCCGCATCCCGTGACGCCAGATCGCCCGTGCGCAGCCAGTTGCCCTGAAACTTATCAGCTGTTTTCTGTGGCAAGTTCCAATAGCGCAAGAACATCACCGGATCGGGTGCGCGCACGGCAATTTCACCCATTTCACCGGGGGCGCATTCCTGCCCACCTGCATTGATCACCGCCACATCGTGACCCGGTATGGGCTGCCCCATCGCGCCGGGTTTCACGGCCATTGCACCCGCCACCGACGACAGCACAAGGTTGCATTCCGTCTGGCCATAAAACTCGTTCACCTCAACGCCAAGCACGTCGCGCGACCATGTCAGCAATTCCGCCCCAAGGCTCTCGCCCCCCGACCCAATCGACCGGATTTGCACGTCTTTTGGCGGAGCCTCCGACTGGCGCATCAGCTTCAACGCGGTCGGCGGCATAAAGAGATTGCGAATGTTGTGGCCAGCGATCAAGCGATAAGCGGCCTCCGCCTCAAACTTGCGCATGCGGTGGCTGACAATCGGCACACCGAAATACAGAAATGGCATCGCCAGATCCATCAGCCCACCGATCCACGCCCAATCTGCCGGGGTCCAGCCTTTATCACCGGCCTGTGGGAAATCCTCGTTATAGGTCTCAACGCAAGGCAAATGACCAAGCAGAAACCGATGCGCGTGCAACACCCCTTTAGGCGGACCGGTGGTGCCAGAGGTATAGATCATCAGGGCGGGATCTTCGGCCAAGGTGTTCATAGGATCGCCCAGCGGAGGGGCGGCGTTGATCTCAGCCCAAAACGCGCCTTCGTCCGTTAAAAACACATCGCTGAGATCGGGGAGACTATCGCGAATTTCATCTATCTTCGAAAGATTTGCGCCATCGGTGACCACGATCTTTGCCCCACTGTCAGACAAGCGATAGGCCAAAGCGTCCGCACCAAAAAGCGTAAACAACGGCAAGACAATCGCACCGATTTTATAGGCGGCAAAATGGGTGATCAGAACCTCTGGTCCCTGCCCCAGAAGCACCGCAACCCGGTCGCCCGCAACCACACCGCGGGCTTGTAATACCGTGGCAAACCGGTCTGAGGCATCGCGCAATTCGCCAAAGGTCCAATCCCGTGCGCCCCCATCCTGATCCACATGGGTCAGTGCCACACGGGACGCATCACGCGCGGCCCAACTGTCACAACAGCGTTCGGCAATGTTGAAATGCTCCGGGATGTCCCACTTGAAATCCGCCCGCATCGCGGCCCACGTGTCCCAGGACCCGATCAGCTTGCGCGACCGGCTTTCTTCTTGCCAAGCCGTGTGTGTCACAATCCGTAAACCTCAAGCTCATGCAACCCCGCCAGCGGCAGATCAAGAAGCCGCAATGCCGAAAGGGAAATACGGCTTCCGGCCCCGTTTGGACCTGAAATCGGTCGCAGGGTCACCTTGACCGTCCGGCCGGTATTTGCGGCCTTCACGCGCCCTTCTTTTTCAGACGACACCAAGGGCGTTTCCAACCAAAATCCAGGCGATGCCGGATCCCCCAACGTGGCGATGGTTTGCCCCAACGCCCCTTGCGAGAGTGGCGCCGCAACCACCGCATCTTCGCGATCTTCAGCACTTGTTGTGTCAAATTGTTCAACGGTAACAGCCCCCGCGGGTGGAGGCGGCGCAACAGAGGTCGTCGCCGGTGCCGCTCTATCCGGCGCGGACGGCATTGGCAGAATTTGCGGCATGTCAAACCCGGCACAACCGGCCAGAAGAACACTAAGGGCGGGGATCAAAATCAGCTTTTTCATATCTCGAAGCGTGACGCAAAATTGATCGCGGTACAACGGCCAATTCCTCCGTCAGCTCTTGCATGCCTATACGCGCAGGCATAGGGTCTTGCCATGGAAACACCCCAAGAAACACCCCGTCTGGTTGACCCTTTTCAACGCCCCGTCACATATCTGCGGCTATCTGTAACGGACCGCTGCGATTTCCGCTGCACCTATTGCATGGCAGAAAACATGACCTTTTTGCCGAAAAAGGACCTGTTGACGCTTGAAGAACTGGATCGGATTTGTTCGGCGTTTATCACCCAAGGTGTTGAAAAACTTCGCATCACCGGCGGTGAGCCTTTGGTGCGGCGCGGGATTATGGATTTCTTTGGCGCCATGTCGCGTCACTTGGAAAGCGGCGCTTTGCGCGAACTCACCCTGACCACCAATGGATCGCAATTGCACCGCTTTTCCGAAGATCTGGTGGCGGCTGGGGTCAAACGTGTGAACGTCTCGCTTGATACGCTGAATGAAGAGAAATTTGCCAAAATCACCCGCTGGGGGCGTCTTCCCCAAGTGCTGAAAGGCATTGATGCGGCACAAAAAGCAGGTCTTCGGGTGAAAATCAACGCTGTTGCGGTGAAGGATTTCAACCAAGACGAACTCTTTGATCTGGTCAGCTGGTGTGCGGAACGGGATATGGACCTGACCTTTATCGAGGTCATGCCAATGGGCGATATGGATGAGGTTGCACGTCTGGGCCAATACTGGCCGCTGACAGACCTGCGCGCGGAATTGGCCCAGCGTTACACGCTCACCGATCTTTCTGATAATACCGGCGGCCCGGCGCGATACGTTCGCGTTGAGGAAACAGGGCAAAAAATCGGCTTGATCCAACCGATGAGCCATAATTTCTGCGAAAGCTGTAACCGGGTGCGGATGAGCTGTACCGGCCAATTTTACACCTGTTTGGGCCATGACGGCATGTCAGACCTACGCGGTCCCCTGCGGACCAGCGATGACGATGACGCGCTGATCCAAGCCATACACGCCGCCATCAGCCGCAAACCCAAAGGCCATGACTTCGATTACTCGCGCCAAAAGGTCAGCGGACAAACCGTGCGCCACATGAGCCACACGGGAGGGTAGAGGAAGATTCAACTTGTGCTTTCATAAACACATGCCCCAAGATTTAGCTAAGCCACCGATAACATTATTGACTTCCGGCCAACACCTTCCCAAACCAATCAAGTATCTATGAAAAAGCTTGTATGTTTGGAGTATGTAATGAGAAAAGTTCTGTTTTTGACATGTGCGATTGCATTGTCAGCGTGCCAATCCCCAGTTGCTATCGAATCCGACCCGGTTGCGGCCGGAGTTAAGTCGACGGTTCAAAAAAATCGTCTAGCAAATGGCACAAGTAAGGTTGCCATCCGAAGCTATAAAACTGTGGGTGGAAAATCCGTGGAATTTGCTGGAGCTTCATGCGTTATCGAGTCAGATGAAGTTTATGCGAAAGTTGTCACACCCGCGCAAATTATTGTTCCCAAGTTTGTTCAAAACAAAGCCTTTCAAAATCGTGGCGTCCCCACCTCTCTAGTCGCGGTCTGCACAGCCGATGGCAAAACAGCCGCATCGCAGGGCCTTGTTGCCCAAAAGCAAATCCACACGGTTGGCGGCGCAGGAATTGCGGGAATTCTGGTCACGACGGTCGCCTCTGCCGCAATCGCAACCAGCACACCTTGGGCATATCAAGGTGGAATCAAAGTGGTCTTTGACGAATGATTGCGCATGGTCGTCAGTTTTTTGGTGTGATTTGCACATTGCTCGTTATGTCAGCCTGCCAATCTACATCAAAGATTGCCAATCCTGATGTCCAAGCGACAATGCGAAACACTGCAGGCTTGCAACCGTTACAGTCGGCTCCTTTACCGGTGCGCACCTATCAGATCGGAGATAATGGCAAGAAAGTTGCGGTGGACGGGCTGAAATGCAAACTAAGATCAGCCCAGTTCTCGGCAGATCTGGTAACACCTCAACGCGTCAAGCTTCCTGTTTTTGCTGCAGGTACACGGTTTCGAAATAATGGGCGCCCGGATCCTCTGACGGTGAGATGCCAAGGGAAAGGGCTCTCAGGAACCGCGACAGTCTCAGCTACGCAAGGCAATGTTCGCTCAAGTCAAAGCTACCAGAATGGCAACTCCGTTACGTTAACATCAGGTCTGGATTTGGGTTTAACATCCTCTGTTGCCTGGAGTTTTCCTCCACTGTCGATTTTGGTTGAATAACACCACTCCGATAAATGTGGCACAGATAAATGTTTCTGCGCCACATTTCAACTTCGCCTGTCAGCTAGGCAAGCGGCATGCGCTGTTCGGCAATCTCGGCCCACCAGCTACACCCTGCTGGAATGGCCGCATCGTTGAAATTATATTCCGGATGATGCACCGCCGCTGTGTCGCCATTACCCACCAGAATATAGGCCCCCGGACGCTCTTCGAGCATAAAGGCAAAATCCTCGCCGCCCATTACAAGTGGCGCATCATCACAGCCGCCAGACACATCCGCGGCCACCTTGGCGGCAAATTCGGTTTGCACTTCATGATTCACCATCGCCGGGTAATTGCGGGTGTAATTGACCTTGGCCGTGCCGCCAAAGGTGGCCGCGATCCCTTCGCAGATTTGGGTAATCCGCTCCTCTGCCAAATCACGCATCTCGCCTGACAATGTGCGCGTTGTTCCTTTGATCACAACCCCTTGCGGGATGACATTAAACGCGGTGGAGGAGGTCTCAAACGAGGTACAGCTGACCACCAGCTGCTCAATCGGGTCGGCATTGCGCGCCACAACGGTCTGAAGCGCGACCACCGCTTGTGCCGCCATCACGGTGGTGTCGACGGTGTCATTGGGCTTGGCGGCATGACCGCCTTTGCCTTCAAACGCGACCTCCCAAACGTCAGTCGCTGCGAAAAAGGGCCCGGGGCGAATGGCAAATTGCCCCACCGGCTGGCCGGGCCAATTGTGCATGCCGTAGACTTCCTGAATGCCAAAACGCTCCATCATGCCGTCGTCGCACATTTCCTTGCCACCGCCGCCGCCCTCTTCAGCGGGTTGAAAAATCACCACGACGGTGCCGTCAAAGTTCCGCGTTTCCGCCAGATATTTTGCCGCGCCCAACAACATCGCCGTGTGTCCGTCATGGCCACAGGCATGCATCGCACCTTCGGTTTGCGACGCATAGTCCACGCCGGTTGCTTCATGAATTGGCAGCGCGTCCATATCTGCGCGCAGCCCGACCACTTTGCCCGCACTGTCGCGGCGCCCCTTGATGACGCCGACAACACCGGTGCGGCCAATACCGGTGACAATCTCATCACAGCCAAATTCGGCCAGTTTCTCCGCCACAATCCCCGACGTGCGGTGCGTTTCAAACAAGATTTCAGGATGCGCGTGAAAATCCTGACGCCATTCGGCGATCTCGGCCTGCATTTCGGCAAAACGGTTTTTGATCGGCATAGGCCCATCCTTTCAATATGCGCCCGTCCATTGAGGGCGTGTCTTGGTTAAAGTGCGGGGCCAAGTTTCAATTTTGACCCATCAAAAAAGCGCCCAAAGCGAAAGCGCGTCATGTCGTGACGGGGCGTGTGCCCCTGAACCATATCCGCCAGAATGCGGCCAAATCCCGGCCCAATGCCAAAGCCATGGCCCGACATGCCGGTGGCCACGATCAGGCCCGGCAGCGGCGACACCTCATCCACAATCGGCACCACATCTGGGGTGGCGTCAATCATCCCGGCCCAGGCGCGCTCTAATGTGACCTTACCCAATTGAGGGAAGAGCTGTTCAAATTCGTGAACCAAGGGCGTGATTTTGGCCATATTTGGCTTGGGGTTCAGTACACGCATCCGCTCAAACGGGCTGATGGCATCATCCCCCCAACGTCGGGGCGTGGACCATGCATCGGGAAAGCCTTTTGGCGCCGCTGGATGATAGCGCGGGCCAAAGGGATCCTGCATCACCTGGGGCAGAAAGGCGCGAAAGGCGCGAAACGCATCGGGGCCGATCATGAATTCATGAAAACCGCTTGGCGCAAGGGTATAGCCACCATCTGCACGCCTGCGAAACGCCACCTTGCCCCCGCCAGTGGACGCACCCGAAAACACATCCTCCACCGGTGTGGTATGCGCAACGGATGCCAGCACAGACAATTGCGGGATCGACACGCCGTGGCGACGCAGGAAAAGCGAGGACCACGCCCCACCCGCCAGCACAACACGTCCGGTTTTGATCGGCCCCTGTTCGGTGATCACGCCTGTCACCTTTCCTGCGGACAGCTCCAACCCCCGCACCGCACAATTCTCGGTGATACGCGCGCCGTGCTTGACCGCAAGACGTGCCAGAGCAGGCACCGCCAAATAAGGCTCCGCGCGCATATCCGTTTCGGTCCAAAGGGCTGTGCCCCACGACATGCTTGCGTTGAAAAACAGGTTTGCGGTATCTTTGCGCCCCAAAAGGCGCGTGCTGAGGCCGGCGGGCTTTGCCAGTTCTATAAAGGCCTTAAACGACGCAATATCCTTTTCATCCTTTGCCACATAGGCCACGCCTGTTTGCCTTAGCCCGATGTCGACATCCAGCTGAGGGGCCAGCTCCTGCCACAGGGTCTGGGCCGTTTGGGCAATTGGAATTTCGTCCTGATCGCGCCCCTGCACCCGGATCCATCCCCAATTGCGCGAGCTTTGCTCGCCTGCGACCCGTCCCTTTTCCAGCACCACCACGTCAAGCCCGTCCTGTGCCAGAAAAAGCGCAGTGGTGACGCCGATCACACCACCACCGATGACCACAACATCAGCGGCTATTGGCAAGGCGGCGCTATGCTCCCCAGGATGATTTTCTGAGATTGGGAAGGGTTTCATTTCGACAAATCCCTCATCAGATCGCACATAAAATCCCATCCCGCTTCTAACTGGGACACCGAAAGGTATTCGTTGGGTTGGTGGGCCTGTGCAATATCGCCCGGACCACAAATAATGGCCGAGTAGCCCGCATTTTGAAACTGGCCTGCTTCGGTGCCATAGCTGACGACATGGCGGCCATTATCCCCCGTCAGACGGCGCACAAGTTTTTCGGCGGCCCCATCGGGTTCTGGTTGCAATCCGGGCACGTGAAAGGGCGCCGTGACGGTGATCCCCGCATCGGGGTGAACGGCCTTCATATCGGCCTCCACCTCAGCAACTTTGGCAAGATAGCGGTCTTTCCATGCAGTAAGATCCTGCCCCGGCAAAGCACGCAACCCCATGATAAATTTGCATTCTTTGGCCGTAATGTTTTCGGCGGTTCCGCCACGGATCGTGCCCACATGAAGCGTTGAATAGGGAGGGTCAAACATCGCATCCACCCCGCTGGGCGTGGCACGCGCACTTTCATCATTTATCTCATTGGCCCAATTGACCAGTTTGGCCGCCTGCATCACCGCGGAGACCCCGGTGTGCATCAAAGAGCTATGCACCTCATGCCCCTGCACAGACGTCGCCCAACCGATCGCAGCTTTATGGCCTGTGACCACCTTCATCATCGAAGGTTCCCCGATGATGGCCATGGCTGCTTTGGGCAAATGCTGCGCCATCTCGGCAATCATCCGAGGTGCGCCAAGACACCCAACCTCTTCGTCATAAGACAGGGCAATCTGTAGCGGACGCTTTAGATTTGCGGCCATGGCCATGGGCACAGCTGCAAGCATCAGGGCCACAAACCCCTTCATGTCACAGGTGCCGCGCCCATAAAGCCGCCCTTCGTTTTCAACGACTTGCCATGGATCCGTCTCCCAGTTCTGCCCTTCAACCGGCACAACATCCGTGTGGCCAGACAGAATCACGCCACCCTCCACGTGCGGGCCGATATGGGCATAAAGATTTGCCTTGGTGCCGGCGTCATTCTGGACACGGGTTGAAAGAACCCCGTGATGGGTCAGATACCCCTCGACCCAATCCACCAAATCCAGATTGCTGTCCCGACTGACCGTTGGGAACGACACAAGTTTTTCAAGAATTTCGCGCGGCGTCAGGTCAAATGTCATCATGATGTCCACAGTTTGTGTGGACGCTAACGGTAGCGCGATCCTAGTGTCAAACGGCTTTTCAGATCCACGGGATCCCCCATCATCGTGAAATCATAGGTTGAAAATCTTGGGGAATTCCCGCAGTGGGCTTGCAATTTCGCAAAACTCCGCCTCTGATTGCACCTGTCGCCGCAAGATTTGATCTCAATCTGCGACCGAAGTGACGCATTTTGACAAGTGTTTCATTTGAACGCTGGCGCAAATGGTCTATGACAACGACTTTGGTCGGCAGTGAGCGACATCGAAGGGGAATGAAATGACACTCAAATCTACACTTATGGCAGCCGTGTCTTTGGCAACAATAAGTGTAATGGCGGCCCGTGCTGAACGGGGCGCAGATGGTCATTTGAACCTTCTTTATTGGCAAGCCCCCTCGATCCTGAACCCGTTCCTGTCCGGCGGCATCAAAGATACGGAGGCCAGCTCGATGATCCTTGAGCCTCTGGCGCGTCATGATGAGAACGGGCATCTTGTGCCCTGGCTCGTGCGCGAAATCCCTACGGTCGAAAATGGCGGTGTGTCTGTGGATATGACCACGATCACCTGGCGGATCACGCCCGGTTTAAAATGGTCGGACGGAACCGACTTCACCGCCCATGACGTTGTTTTCACATCACAATACTGCATGAGCCCCGAAGGGGGGTGCCAGCAGGAAAGCAAGTTTTTCGATGTGAAAATCGTCGAGGCACTGGATGATCTGACCGTTAAGGTCACGTTTGAAAAACCAAAACCCTTTCCCTACGGGCCGTTTGTGGGCCATGACAGCCCAATCCTGCAACAAGCACAGTTCATCGACTGCATCGGTGCTGCGGCCCCCAATTGCACGGCAGAGAATTTTGGCCCCCACGGCACCGGCCCGTTTCGCGTGACCGATTTCAAAGCCAATGATGTCCTGACGCTTGAGGCCAACCCTTTTTACCGCGATCCAGAAAAGCCGGGCTTTGCCACTGTAACCCTAAAGGGCGGCGGGGATGCGGCGGGGGCCGCGCGGGCGGTGTTGCAAACCGGCGAGTTTGACTATGCGTGGAACCTGCAGATTGACCCCAGCATCCTGGCTGACATGGCCAAGGACGGCAAAGGAGAGGTGATTACCGCTTTTGGGGCGGCGGTGGAACGGATGCAGGTCAACCTGACCAATCCTGATCCAGCCCTCGGAGCAGATCGGTCCACTTTAAAAGGGGGCGCTCATCCGTTTCTGACCGATCCCATTGTCAATAAATCCCTCTCCATGGCGATCGACCGCAGCATGCTGGCAGAGATCGGATATGGGGCCGCCGGAAAACCCACTTGCAATGTCTTGCCTGCCCCGGCCCTTTACACGTCCGCGGCCAATGATGATTGCCTGACGCAGGATATTCCAAAAGCAAACCAAATGCTTGACGATGCCGGCTGGCAGCGTGGTTCCGATGGGATCCGCAGCAAAGACGGCGTACGCCTGTCGATCCTGTTTCAAACCTCGACCAATGCAGTGCGTCAGGACACGCAGGCAATTGTGAAATCCTGGTGGAACGAATTGGGGGTTGAGGTCGAGTTGAAAAACGTCGAGCCCGCCGTGTATTTTGGTGGGTCGCAATCCAGCCCGGACACCTATCAAAAGCAGTATTCCGACATTGGTATGTTCACCAATACGTTCACCGGATCTGATCCGGAAACATATATGAACAACTGGACCTGCGCGCAAATCCCGGCGCCTGACAACAACTGGCTCGGCTTTAATATCCCGCGGTTTTGCAATGCTGACTATGACGCGCTCGCCGCTAAAATGAGCCAAACAGCAGTGCTTGATGAACGCGCTGCACTGGCAATTGAAATGAATGACATGCTGGTGCAAAACGGCGCGCTCATCCCACTGGTGCATCGCGGCGACGTCTCGGCCCATGCCAAAAGCCTGAGCGGCGTTCGGATGAATTCCTGGGACAGCGAGCTATGGAACATCGCCGATTGGGGCCGCGTGCAATAACCAACACATGCATCAATGCGGCGCGGCGGGCGGCGCGCCGCATTTTTGAGGATCCAAGGCAAACAAATGCTCAACTACACAATACGGCGGTTGATTTTTGCGGTGCCTGTTCTGGTCCTGATCAGCTTTGTCATCTTTGTCCTGATTGACTTTGCCCCCAATGACCCCACCGGCAACCTGCCCCTGACCATCCCACCTGAGGTGCGCGAGAAAATCCGCATTGGTCTTGGCTTGGGCGAACCGGCACACATCCGCTATCTCTTGTGGTGCAAACAGTTTTTCATCAATGAACCGCTGAATGTCGTCGAACAGCTCACCGGGTGGAGCCTGGGTGACCCGGACCGTTTGCGCCTGCGCAGCTGGTCGACCCACAGCCCGGTGGTCGAGCTGATTGCCGAACGGCTACCACAGACATTATGGGTGGTGGGCCTGTCCTATATATTGGGCATTTGCATCGCGATCCCCATTGGCGTGATGTCGGCCTATCGCCAATATGGCTGGTTCGATCAGATCGGTACATTTGTCGCCATGGTGGGGTTTTCGGTGCCCACATTTTTCACCGGCGTCCTGATGATTGTGATCTTTTCGGTACAGCTCGGCTGGTTTCCCTCGATCTATGACACCACCCATCAGGTCACGGGCTGGTCGAGTTTTGTCTTTCAAATCAAACAAATGATCATGCCGGTCTGTGTTCTCGCCCTTTATAACGCTGCCCAGATCAGCCGCTATATGCGCGCGTCGATGGTGGACAACCTCAGCCAGGATTACGTGCGCACCGCGCGGGCAAAGGGCCTGAGCGAGCGGCGCGTGGTGCTGGTGCATGTGTTGCGCAACGCGCTGATCCCGGTGGTCACGGTGATTGCCATGGGCGTGCCACAAGTGTTTGGCGGTGCGATCATCACCGAACAGGTGTTTCGCGTGAATGGGCTGGGGCAATTGCTGATTTCCGGCATTCAAAGCGCCGATATGCCGTTGGTGCAAACCCTGACCTTCCTGTTTGCCGTGCTTATTGTGCTGTTTAATCTGATCGCTGACCTCCTCTACGGCCTGCTCGACCCAAGGATCCGGTATGAGTAAGGCACCACCCCTCCCCCACCGATCCCAAACACGCCATGTCTGGGATCGGTTTCGCCGCCATAAAATGGCCTATCTGGGCCTGTGGTTCTTGCTGTTGGTCACGATTTTGATATTTATCGGGCCAATGATCTGGGGGCTGGACCCCACCACGCTTAACATAAGCGCCAAGCATCAGGGACCAAGCCTCAAGCACCCAATGGGCACCGACCAATTGGGCCGTGATCTCTTTTCTGCGATGATGATCGGCGGGCGGATAAGCCTTTTGGTTGGCTTTGTGGCGATGTTCCTGTCCCTCATTTTGGGCACATGTGTTGGGGTGGCCGCAGCGGTGTTCAAACCGCTTGATGGGCCCTTGATGCGCCTAACGGATCTTTTCCTCGCGCTGCCCATGCTGCCACTTTTGCTGGTGGTCATTATGCTCTGGCGCGACAGTTTGCGCACAACTATTGGCCATGAAAGCGGCGTATTCGTGTTGATTGTATTCGTCATCAGCCTCACCAGCTGGATGCAAACCGCACGCATTGTGCGCGGCGAGGTACTGGCCCTGAAAGAACGCGAGTTCATTTTGGCGGCGATCTCACTTGGCGCAGGGCGACGGCATCTGATCTGGCAACATATTCTGCCAAATGCGCTCAGCCCCATCTTCGTCTCCGCCACGTTGGGCTTTGCCTCTGCCATTCTCACCGAAAGCGCGCTGTCATTTCTGGGGCTAGGTTTTCCATCGGATTTCCCCACCTGGGGGCGGCTGCTTTTTGATGGCACAACCTACATGACCCTCACCCCTGCACGGGTGATCTGGCCGGGGTTGGCACTGTCACTGACCGTCTTGTCCGTCAACTACATTGGCTATGGGGTGCGTGACGCCATGGACCCACGCGCAGGCAATCAATAGGCAGAAAAGGCCAAGCGGCTTGCGTTTTGCACGAAGGGCAGACCATTTCCCCACCGGAAGCGTCGGCATGTGGAACAGGGTTTCCCAAAGAGCGCAGGCACGGAATATTTTCCCGATGCGGGCCTCACAAGAACATCAAAATCCCCTTGATTCACAGATAAACGATCTGCATCTGGAACATATTCCCAAAAGCGGAGATATGAAGATGTTCGAGACATTCGGTTTTGAAACCCTCACCCCACGAAGCGCCTCTGTCCTGTTCGGCTTGTCCCTCGGCCTCGGATTTGGCGTGTTGGCATTTCTCTCCCGTTTTTGCCTGCGCCGTGGATTGGTGGGGCCGGCGTCCGAACGTCACTCTGCTTTGACCACCTGGCTCATGGCGCTGGCCGTGGCCGTCATCGGCACACAAGCCGCCGCCTGGGCCGGGTGGATCAGTTTTTCAGAACACCGCTTTTTGGCCCCAGACCTGCCGCTGGTTGAGATCCTTTTGGGCGGCGTCATGTTTGGCGCTGGCATGGTTCTAACCCGTGGCTGCCTGTCGCGCCTGACGGTGCTGGCCGCCACCGGGAACCTGCGGGCCGTGGTTGTGCTTGGCGTCGCTGCATTGACCGCTCTTGCCACGCTGAAAGGCGCGATCGCGCCCCTGCGTTTGATCCTGGAGGACATCACTGTCGCCGCTCCAACCCTGCCTGCTTGGTTTGCGATTGCGCCAGTTGTGGCCGTCGCCGTAATGCTCGCACGCCATCGCCCGTCGCTTGGTCAGCTGACGCTAGGCGCCCTTATCGGGGCCTTGGTGCCCTTGGCTTGGGTTGGCACAGGCTTGGTCTTGCAAGATGAATTTGACCCGATCACCTTTGAAAGCCTCGCGTTCACCGCCCCTTGGGCCGACAGCTTGTTCTGGACGGTTGCGGCCTCGGCTGTGTCAGGCAATTTCGGCACTGGCCTGATTGGCGGCGTGCTGACAGGCGCGCTGTTGACCGCACTTCTGACCCGCCAATTTGCATGGCAAGGATTTGAAACCGCAAGCCAAATGGGGCAATACCTGATCGGCGGTGCCTTGATGGGTGTGGGCGGTGTCTTTGCTGGCGGCTGTACGGTGGGGGCTGGGATGTCCGGCCTGTCCACCCTGTCACTTGCCGCATTTTTGGCGCTGGGGTCGATTGTCCTGGGGGCGCTCGCAACAGACCGCCTGCTGGCCCGCCGCCTTAATCCTCAATCGAATGGCGGATCCGTCGCACCATCAACCACACCAGCAACACCACCGGCAGCGTAAGCCCGGCGGTCAGCATCCCCTTGGAA
>ATLU01000107.1_pt1 | contig 29453 bp, 27 predicted proteins | sample 178751 | NCBI WGS metagenome assembly ATLU01 (sample SAMN02211837, study PRJNA209200) | bioreactor metagenome | isolation source: day 23 sample from continuous culture bioreactor inoculated with sediment... | place: Germany: Wadden Sea | collected 2011
TCAGAGCGTGCAATCGCCTAACTTAGGAACTGCCCAACATTGCCCAACTGGGGGGCGATGTCTGAAGGCCACGGGGGCGGCCGCACGAAAACCATGGTAAAATCCGTGGGGAGAGTGTGTCCGTAGTTTGCCGGGTGGTAAATTGGCGCATTTTGACGTGAAAGATGTAGGTCGGGGATTTCCGCCTGCCTTCATGTCTGTTGGTCTTTCTGGGCCAATCTCTCCTCGTTCGGGTGGGTAACTGGTGGCGTTTGTGTGGTCAATTCCGTGGCTGGCATCGTTCCACAAGGGATTGGATTGACACCGAATGAGGGACGACGATGTGCGCATTGTCTCAAAATATGAGAAGCCTTGAAAAGCCAGCATACCTGTGTGCTGGCCTTAAGTGCCTTTTGTCCGGTGGCAAAAACGAATTTGGAATGAGCCGTGACCGCGGCGCGATCGCAAGTGATTTGTGTTTTTCTATCAAGGGGATGGATAACATGAAGACGAGTAAGGGGATTACTTAAATGACTGATTATGTGCTTGATTGGGACCAAACCGGCGCTGACGGCTCGGCAACCTTCTCGTCTTCGACCGGTGGAGATGACGTTGGGGTCAGTGTTTCAACACCAACCAATGTGAATGGCGACCACTTTGCATTAAGCGATGGTGTTCTGACATCATCTGGTGTTTGCAACGAGACTGTGACTGCGGTTGAATTTGATGCTGCGGTGAGCAACGTTTCTTTTGAAATTTTCGACGTTGATGCGGGTTCAGGCTGGGACGACAAAGTGACCATCCGCGCCTATGACGCAGATGGAAATCTTGTCGACGTGAACTTCTCTGATCTGATTGCACATCACCAAGTCAGCGGTAATTCCGTCGAAGGTGGGGGAAATTACGCTCCTGGTGTTGACGGTTCAGGTGCGCCAGACACGGTCACTGTGACGATCCCTGGCCCAATTACAAAGCTTGAAATTGTGCATGATGATGGCGACAGCACAAGTGTTTCGGGAACGGTTAAGATTTCTGATATCAGCTTTGACGCTGCCGCTCCGGTTGGCGATGGTATCGTCGAAGGCACTTCTGGCGACGACGTGATTGACCTTGCCTATACAGGCGACCCTGATGGCGACATGATTGACAACAGCGATGCGTTGTTACCTGGCGAAGCCCCTGAAGATGATATTGTGCTCGCGGGCGATGGCGATGACCTGGTGAAAGCGGGCGAAGGCGATGATGATGTCTACGCCGGTGGCGGCAATGACACCGTTTACGGTGAAGCCGGGGATGACCTGATTTATGGGGACAACAACGGTGGTCTGCCGTCCGGAAACATTGTTCGCGAGAGCTTTGAATGGGACAAAGCACCGGACCCAGACGGTGCGGGTGCAATCGACAATGGTGATTTGCTGAGCAGTTTCAGCCAGAACACTGGCAATGTTGATGTCAACTTTACTGTGACCTCGCAAAGCGGTGCATCTGTTACGAAGTTCTCAACCGACGCACAAAACGTCAACGACATGGTCGGCGATGGTGCTGCGATTGATGACAACAGCTCTTTGGACAATGTCCTGAACGGTCAGGGAAATACCGCAACGTATGAGTTGGATTTCTCAAATGACGTTCAAAATATTTCTTTCAATATCAACGATATCGACGGCGATGGTGTTGTTAAAGTATATGCCTATGTGGATGGCGAGCGCGTCGAGATTGACATTGAGGCTGGCAGCAAATTGACACTTAAGGACCTTGATGGTCATGCCGGCGATGAAACCATCGACAGTAACGGTGGCTATGAAGCCGACACCAGCGAAAACTACTCCGCAACAGTTAACATTGATGGGCCAGTCGACAAAATCGTTGTGGTTCACTCGCAAGATGGCGCGAATAACTCGGGCATCAATATCTCGGATGTTTATTTTGATGTTCCTGAGGATGGCTCAGAAGCCGGAAATGACAGTCTGATTGGTGGCGATGGCGCCGACACCATTTACGGTGAAGGTGGCAACGACGTGATCGAGGGCGGCGCAGGCGAGGATTTGCTGTCTGGCGGTGCCGGTGGTGATGACATTGACGGTGGAACCGAAGATGACATTATCTTTGGTGATTCACTTGATCCCAGCGCGGGTACCGAAACGGGTGTTGATCCGGTCACTTTGAACTTTGGAGATGTTGAGCCGGGCTCTGAGACCTCGGGGTCTGCAAGTGCCACATCTGGTGACAGTGTTGTTTATAAAAATGTGGCCGTGCTAGAGGATGGCACAGTTGTTGAAGCTCGTTTGGTGCTGGTCAGCAAGTCAAGTGATGACCTGCAGGTCGATCTGGCCAACAGCACGAACTACGAAATCATGCTCAATGGCAATAATAACGGCTTGATGAATGGCGAGACTGCAACCTTCGCGCTTGAATTCTATGACCAAAACACCGGAGAGCCGGTTCAGATTGAGCCTGGGATTGTCTTTGCCGACCTCGACCAGAATGTTGGACATGAAGCGCTGACGATCACTGATCCTGCACTTGTCAACGCGGGCGTGCCTGCCGACAGCTCGCTGAATGTGAACTTCTCTGGGGGGACACTTGTTGCCAATGGGACAGAGGATAATGCTGATCCGAACGACCCTGACAGCCAGATTGCCACAGTTTTCGGGACAACCTCGTCTATTGAGTTCACGCTGACATCGCGTGGCGTCAATTCCGGGACAAATTTCGGCTCTACGGATGATGGCGATTTCACTTATTTGGCTGAGGGTGGCAACGACACCATTGACGGTGGTGAAGGCGACGACTTGATCTATGGTCAGGCAGGTGATGACGTGATCACCGGTGGTGACGGTTCGGATACTGTTGATGGTGGTGACGGTGATGATGTTATTGACACATCGGGCTCAAATCCGGCCTCTGATTACGGCTTTGCCCCTTACGTTCCGCAAGACACTGACATGGAAGATGACCGTGACAGCGTTGACGGCGGGGCAGGGAACGACAATATCAAAACCGGCGATGACCGTGATACAATCAGCGGTGGTTCTGGCAATGACACCATTGATGGTGGTCTGGATGACGATGAAATCACCGGCGACGAAGGTGATGACAGCATCATTGGTGGCCACGGAGCAGATGACATTGACGGTGGTGCCGGTAACGATACCATCTGGGGCGGCCTTGGTTCCGGCACCGATGATCTGAACATCGTTGATGCCTATGATCCGCGTCCTGACAATGGTCTCGACACCATCCACGGTGGCGATGGTGATGACGTCATTTATGGTCAAGACGACGACGTTCTTTATGGGGACGACGGCAACGATACGATCGACGGTGGCATCGACGAAGACACCATCTTTGGTGGCGAAGGCGACGATGAACTGATCGGTGGTCAGGGCGATGACCTGATTGACGGTGGTATCGGTGCTGACAACATGTCGGGCGGTGATGATCGCGATACCTTTGTGAATGTTGGCGCAGGCGATGTTGTCGACGGGAACGAAGGCGGCGACGATTATGATACGCTTGATCTGTCGGGCACGGCACCCGCGGGTGGTTCGCTTGAAGTAACCTATGACGGCTCTAACCCAGAAAATGGGGTTGTGAATTTCTTTGATGCTGGTGGTAACAACACTGGCTCTATGGAGTTCTTCAATATTGAGAACGTCATTCCATGTTTCACACCGGGAACATTGATCGCCACGCCAAAAGGTGAGCGTCGTGTTGAAGAGCTGCAAGTTGGTGATCGCGTGATCACGCGCGACAATGGCATACAGGAAATCCGTTGGACTGGTGCCAAGCCAATCGGCTGGCAGGAACTTCAGGCCAATCAACACCTGAAACCGATCCTGATTACCGCAGGCTCGTTGGGCAATGGTCTGCCAGAGCGTGACATGTTGGTCAGCCCGAACCACCGTGTTCTGGTCGCCAATGATCGCACCGCTTTATACTTTGACGAGCGTGAAGTTCTGGTGCCCGCCAAACATCTGGTGGACAACAAAGCGATCATGCCGGTTGAGCTGCGTGGCACGACCTATCTGCACTTCATGTTCGACAACCACGAAGTGGTGCTGTCGGATGGTGCATGGACGGAAAGCTTCCAGCCTGGTGACTATTCACTGAAAGGCATCGGAAACGCACAGCGCAATGAAATCTTTGAACTATTCCCAGAGTTGGAAACAGCTGAGGGGCTAGAAGATTTCTCGGCCGCACGTCGTACACTGAAAAAGCACGAAGCTGCTTTGTTGAAATAACCGGATAGACCCGGTGTGAACCGGGTCTTTTATGTTTCAACGGGGGCTGAAACCGAAGGCTTCGCGCTATCTGGCGCGGAGCCTTTTTGTGTATTGAACCGAGATAGACCGGACATTGAGCGGGTATTAGAGCGTTTCCAGTTTTCATTGACGCATCTGTCATCACTTTTTGCGTTTGAGCGAAGCGAAAGGCAGCGAACAAGCGATACAATGTGAACTGGAAACGCTCTAAGTGGCGAAAATGATTAACAAAGGTGAGAAATTGGGGCGTGATTGTGGCAAAAGGCACGATTTCTCTAAACTTTGTTGAAAATACGCTTTCTTCTTTCCAGTTATGTTCACAGTCCGAACAAGATTGACTGTTAGTTGTTAGTGAGTGCCAATATTTAGTAGTCGAGGTAAGCGTATGTTTCTTTTGCGCGAAACGCAGTCTGAATTGAATACCAATCTTACTCGTCAGGATATTTTACTGACACATGGTGAAAACACCCAAACCCGACCGCGTATTTCTGACGCATATAGTGCCTCTGGTATCTCTTCAAACGCACCCGTACGTACCGCGCGAGGTCGTGTCGCAGCGCGCGATCTGCGTGCTGGTGATCAGGTTCATACTTATGATAACGGGCTGCAAACCCTATTTTGGGTCGGGTCTTCCCGTGTGGACGGGGCTGATGGTCCGCTCGTTCGTGTTATGAAATCAGAAGGTGGGCGCAGCCAGATACTGTTGGCCCCAAACCATCTTGTGCTTCAGAAATCGGCCAGTTCAGAAATGCTTTTTGGCGAAAGCGAAGTTTTATGCCCGGCAAAGACCTTGGTCGGATTTGATCAGTTTGAACATGCATGCTCAGCCTCGCCAGCCATGGTACATCTGCTCTTTGATCGCTTCCAATTGATCCAAGTGGGAGAGATTTGGGTGGAAAGCTATGTCCCAGACATGGAAAGAACCCGTTTTGTCGCGCCTGATCTGGCAGCGGAAATCATCAGCACCATGCCGAAACTTGCCCATAACGGCGGTTTGGCAAGCTACGTCCAAAGTCGCCTTGTGCTGGAAGAACGTGAGGTTATGTGCCTGTATCGTTAGGTTTTTTTTGCGCCTGCTGAAAAGAAACCCATTGCTCTGCGGTGTCGATATCTATCACCGCATTGGTGCCCGGTACGATGATGGAGCGCGTATTTTCCGCGGTAAGAACACGACGCGCGCCCTGATCGCCCGTCAAGTTGGTCATCAGAGAAAACAGGCGTTTTGGAATGATGACGGGGTGACCCATTGTATGGTTGGTCCCGGCGGCGCGAAGAATTTCCCCAGACTGGTAACCATTTAGCATCAAATTAAGGTCGTCAGTCGTAAGCGCTGGCATATCTGCAAGCAATATAAGAACCGCGTCATATCGTGTTTCCAAATGCCTGAATGCACAGGATAGGCTTACGCCCATACCTCTTGCCGCATCTGGGCAGGGAATAAGGGTTGCGTGTGCGTTCTTTAGGGCCGACCATCGCGCTGGCGCAGCATTTTCAGGTGGTAATACCACAAAAACATCTCGGCCGGTTTTTGCCGCCATGGCCACTCTGTTCGCGAGGAGGTTTTGCCCTCGGAAGGGCAATAACAGTTTATCGACGCCCTTCATTCTACGTGATTGGCCCGCTGCCATGACCACAATAGAAATCAGAGGGGCGTTCGACATTTTAGCGTTCTGGTACCAACCCACGTGGGCTAAAGCGTAGGACCAGTAATAGGATAATCCCCATTGAAAACAGCCGCATATGGGCGGCGGAATTCAAAAGGTGGATTTTAAGGCCTGAGCCATCTTCCATTCCAGATGTGACAACCATCATCAGCCAGTTGCCAATAGGTTCAACCTTGATCCAGAAAAACCAGATCATCAGCCCGCCAAGAACAGCGCCAAAATTATTCCCAGATCCACCAACGATCACCATCACCCAAATCAGGAATGTAAACCGAAGAGGTTGGTATGAGTTTGGGGTCAGCTGCCCATCCAAAGTTGTCATCATTGCACCGGCAAGACCGCAGATAGCAGAGCCAAGAACAAAGATTTGCAGATGACGTTTGGTGACGTTTTTGCCCATCGCACGGGCGGCCACTTCGTTGTCGCGAATGGCGCGCATCATGCGGCCCCATGGTGATTTCAGTGCCAATTGTGAAAGAACCAACAACACCACCAAAACCACTGAGAAAAGAACGCCATAGGACATTTTGACTGCAATGGTTGATGCGGTGGTCACATCCGTTCCCCACGCTTCAGCACGCGCCACAAATGCTGCACTGTTTTGCAGATCAACTTCATATGGGACGGGACGCGGCAGACCGACGACGTTTTTCACGCCCCGGGCCAGCCAATCTTCGTTTTTCATTGCCGCCAGAATAATCTCGGCAATGCCCAGCGTGGCAATGGCCAAGTAATCCGAGCGCAGCCCCAAGGCCGTTTTCCCCACAACCCATGCCGCACCGGCCGCAAGCAGCCCCCCAACGGGCCACGCCAAGATCGTCATGTATCCGTGGGCTTTATAATTGCTTGGACCACCCGGATTAAGGCCACCCAAATTGCCCGTTTGCGCCGGATTGATGGCTTCGATCGCGGCGACACCAGCGTCAAACACATAACGAAAGGCGAAGAACCCCAGGATCAAAATCGCGATCATAGCCAACCCGCGTGCGCGGCCCGGTGCCATGTGTTTACGGATCTGAACGGCCCCCAATATTGTGCCGACCCCAATCAGCAAACCAAAAAGCGTTTTAATCCCGCCGGCGCTCCACGCACCGGGGGTGGCGGGCATGGAAATCAACACAGTGGCCAAGCCGCCGAGGGCAACAAAGCCCATGATCCCAACGTTAAAAAGCCCCGCATATCCCCATTGAAGGTTCACACCCAAGGCCATAATGGCAGAGATCAGCGCCATGTTCAAGATTGCGAGAGAGGTGTTCCAACTGCCGGAAAACACCCAGAAATTTGTGCTGCCTTCCAGGATAAACAGCACCGCCATAATGGCGAAAAGAACGGGAGTGCGCATGTTTTGGGTCATACCGATTGCCCCTTGAAAAGCCCGGTGGGCTTGAACAGCAAAACTACGATCAGGATCACAAAGCTGACCGCAAATTTATAGTCGGTGGAAAGAAGCTGCGCGAGGCCGGTTGGTTCCAAACTCTCAGGCAGCATGTAGACCGCAATCTTTTTCCAGGCATAAGTCACAGTGACTTCGGAAAACGCGATCACAAATCCGCCAGCGATTGCGCCGAGCGGATTGCCCAGCCCACCCACGATAGCTGAGGCAAAGATCGGCAGCAGAAGTTGGAAATAGGTAAAGGGCTTAAAGCTCTTATCCAACCCATACAGCACGCCAGCGATGGTGATCAGGCTTGCGACGATGATCCATGTGACCATGACAACGCGTTCGGGGTTGATACCAGACAGTAGCGCCAGATCTTCGTTATCAGAGAAGGCGCGCATGGATTTTCCGGTGCGCGTGTGGTTCAGGAACCAAAACAGAACGGCGACGATAAGGATGGCCGCGACAATGGTGATACCTTGGCTGGTCTTAAAGGCCAGCCCTTCGCTAAGGCCGGTCATCTCTTTGAAATCACGCGCTTTAATGATAAAACGCTCGCCATCTGCAAAACGTTGGTCACCAGGTCCGATGATAAACCGGACGATGCCGTTCATTATGAACATCACCCCGATGGAGGCCATGACAAAGACGATGGGTTTTGCTTTAACCCGTCGGTAAAAGCGGTAAACCACGCGGTCGGTGGCCAAAACCATCAGCGATGTGGCGGCAATTCCAAAGGGCAAGGCGAGCAGGGCCGTGGGCAATGGGTGGATCGAAATACCGATACTTTGCATCCACCATGTCACCAAGATCGTCACCATCGCGCCAAAGGCCATGCTGTCGCCATGGGCGAAGTTGGAAAAGCGCAGGATACCATAGATCAACGTGACGCCCAGTGCGCCAATCGCGAGTTGTGAGCCGTAGGAAATGGCGGGGATCAACACGAAGTTGGCCAGCGCCACAATTGCATTGAGGAAATCCATGATCACCCTCCCAAAAAGCTTTGGCGAACTTCGGGGTTGGCCAAAAGGGCCTTGCCGGTGCCGGTATGGGCGTTTGCGCCTTGCACAAGGACATAGCCTTTATCCGCAATTTCAAGGGCTTGCCGGGCGTTCTGTTCCACCATCAGGATGGAAATCCCTGTGCGGGCAACCTCGATGATCCGGTCAAACAGCTCATCCATCACAATTGGCGACACCCCGGCGGTGGGTTCATCCAGCATCAAGACCGAGGGTTTGGTCATCAAGGCGCGCCCAACAGCCACCTGTTGACGTTGCCCCCCGGACAATTCCCCCGCCGCTTGATGGCGCTTTTCACGCAGGATCGGAAACAGCTCGTAAACCTGTTCGATCGTTTCGCGAATGTCATCTGTTCGGATAAACCCACCCATCTCAAGGTTCTCTTCAACGCTCATCGAGCCAAAGATGTTGTGGGTTTGCGGCACAAACCCCATGCCTTTGCGAACGCGGGCTTGCGGGCTGAGCTTGGTGATGTCTTCACCATCAAGCCGTACAGCCCCTTGGCGCAGATTGAGCATGCCGAAAACGGCTTTCATACCAGTGGATTTGCCCGCCCCATTGGGGCCAACAATCACGGCAATCTCGCCTTTTTCGACGGAAATAGTGCAATCGTGCAGGATATCGGGGCCGTTTTTACCATAGCCGCCGGTCATCCCGTCGCCGATCAGAAAAGGATCTGCCATTATGCATCCTCTTTCGTGCTTTTTAGGTCTTTATTCTTCAAACCGGTGCCCAAATAGGCTTCGATCACCTGTTCATTGGCTTTGATCTCGGCCAATGTGCCTTGGGCAAGGACTTTGCCCTCAGCCATACAGATGACCGGGTCGCAAAGTTTTTCGATGAAATCCATGTCATGTTCGATCACGACAAAGGTATATCCACGCTCTTCGTTCAGGCGTTTGATGGCGTCCGCGATTGTGTAAAGCAGGGTGCGGTTTACGCCGGCGCCGACTTCGTCAAGGAACACGATTTTGGCGTCAACCATCATGGTGCGACCAAGTTCCAACAGCTTTTTCTGACCGCCAGATATTTCACCGGCGCGCAGATCAGCGATATGTGAAATCGTCAGGAACTCAAGCACTTCGTCCGCTTTTGCGCGCAGGGCCCGTTCTTCGTTTGCGATACGTTTGCGCCCAAACCATGTGTTCCAAAGCTGTTCACCTGATTGGCCGCCGGGGACCATCATCAGGTTTTCACGGCAGGTCATTGACCCAAATTCATGGGCGATCTGGAACGTGCGCAACAGGCCTTTGTGAAACAGCTCATGGGGGGGCAGGCCGGTAATGTCCTCTCCTCCCATCGTGATCTTGCCGGATGTCGGTTTCAACACCCCGGCGATCACGTTAAACAAGGTTGTTTTGCCCGCACCATTGGGACCGATGAGACCAGTGATTGATCCATCTTCGATCCGCATGGTGGCACCATCGACGGCCCGAAACCCGCCGAAATGCTTGTGAACGTCTTCTATGACGATCATATTTGCCCCCTCACAACCTTAGATTGGCTGTGTATCTTACTGAAACAGCCCGGAAAAATCCGGGCTGTTTCGTTAGGTTGTTGATTTGAATTAACGATACTGAACGGTGGTGATTTTGCCACCTTCGATCTTAATTTCGCGATAGCTGCCAGCAGCTTCGCCGCCATTTACCAGCTCAACAGCCGTAGCACCGACATAGTCGATATCACCACCATCAGCGAGGATTTGCAGACCTTTGGCCAATTCACCCGGGAAGATTTTTTCGCCAGGTGCGTTTGCGACCATTTCCACTTTTGAAGCGTAGTCGCCAGGCTCAGCCGAACCCGCGGCTTGCATCGCCAGCATCAACAGGGCAGCGGCGTCATAGCTTTCGCCGGTGTAAGGCGAGGTGACGTCGAACTTGTCGCCAACCATCTCAGCAAATGTCGCAGCACCGGGGCTGTCTGTGCCCGGAACCTGACCAGATGAGCCTTCGATTTCGTCGCCAAAGTTGGCTTCGAGGTTGGAGCCGATCATCCCATCAGGGAAGTGGAACATGTCAAACGCACCGGAGTCCAAAGCCCGCGCACGATGCCCGCGCCACCTTGGTCAACATAACCTGCAACAACCAGAAGGTCGCCACCAGCCGATGCCAGTGCACCAACTTCTGCGGTGTAGTCGGCTTTGCCGTCTTCATGGGCTGCAACGATGGTCACTTCACCACCAGCCGCTTCAAACGCAGCTTTAAATGCGTCCGCCATGCCTTTGCCGTAGTCGTTGTTGGTGTAAGTCACCGCAACGGATTTGATGCCTTTCTCGGTCAGAACCGTGGCCATTACGTCTGATTGACGTGCATCCGACGGGGCTGTGCGGAAAAAGAGACCATTGTCTTCAGCAGACGACAGGCCGGGCGAGGTTGCCGAAGGCGAGATCATGACGATGCCGTTTGGCACAGCCACATTGGCCAGAACCGCGCCGGTTACGCCAGAGCAATCAGGGCCCATCAGACCTTTGACACCATCAGAGGTGATCAGCTTTTCAGCGGCAGCCGTTGCTGCGGCGCTGTCGACACAGGTCGAATCTGCGCGAACGGATTCGACAGTTTTGCCGCCCAGAAGCAGACCAGATTCGGACACTTCGGCCATCGCAAGTTCTGCGCCACCCGCCATATGCGGTGTCAGACTTTCGATCGGACCAGTGTAACCCAAAATGGTGCCCAATTTAATGACACCATGACCGTCCGCAAATGCTGCGCCGGACATAAGAGCAGTGGCAGCCGAGGCCATCAGCAGCTTTTTCATGTTTTTTTCTCCCAGTTGGAAAATTTTCCCTGAGCTACCCTAGGGCTGAAAAAAACAAATGAAAAGACCCGCATGCGAAGAAAATGATGGGGAACCCGCCATTAAAACGTGGGTTAATGCGTGCGGACATACCGGGTGAGATATGTGACTTGCGACAGGGCGCCGGGCTTTTGGCTCTGGTCCCGAATCTCTGCCATGTTCGGCAGAAAGTCGATATTCTCGTTTGACAGCGTGGCTATCGGATGACGTGTTCCATGGACCCCCTCGAGTTTTCGATGGGGCTGCAGAAGAGCGGACAGGTTTGTGGCGCTCATTTTCAGGCAAAGATCTTTCGCGCAACGAAGGGTGAGGATTGGGCGCATCAGCGACACCTCATGCGAAAGCTGCAGCACATCATCGTCCACTCTGATCAAATGGGTTGGGGTCTGAACCTGATCGGAAGCCGAGACCAAGCCCCCCAAACGTGGTGCAATTTGAAGCGCAAGGGATACGGATAATTCGTCGGGACTGGCATTGGTCTGTGCCAATAATGCCTTATGCAATGCCTGCTCCAAATCGTTTTTATTGGGGGTGTCCTCGGTTGTTGATGACCAAATATAGGGCAGGGTGATGATCTGTTGATGTGTGAACTCAGTGATATTATCCGGGCGTGTCACCCAATAGGCGTTCGGATCTGCGTCCACGTCCGGAAGAAGGGCTTCAACCTCATCCTTGCTCAGCTCGTGGGTCTCCATTTCAACCGGTTGCGACACGGTGCGAAGCGAGGACAAATCCATGCGGTTGCTTTTGCAAAACGCCAGCGCGTCATCTACACGACCATTGCGAATAACCCAAAGAATTTTAGAGGTGTCGGAGCCGCAATAGATTGGTTGATGTGACGCAGAGAATAGTTTTTCAACCATTCTTGGGCCAAAAAAGCCAATCGAACCGTTGCGCAGATCATCAGGGTGTTTGACCAAAAACCAACCGGTGCGACCATTGCGGTACACCACATGATCCGCGTCGGTTAGCTCCACCAAGTCGACAAGTTTTGATTGCTGAAGATGTGAAAGGTCTTCGCCAACAAGCCATGCGACAGGACCGTTTCCAAACAAGGTCTGGACGGCGACCCAAACGACGACGGCCAAGCCCAGAAATAGACCTGAGACAACGAAGAAAACCCGTGTCATGCCTCCGCGGAGGCCCCAGACTGGCTGCCGCGCTCGCGATATGGGGTCGTGTCATAATGCGATCGGTAGCATTTTGAGAAATGCGATGGGCTGGAAAAACCACAGGCCAAGGCCACGTTGATCACGCTCATATCCGTTTGCATCAATAAATTGCGCGCCTTTTGAAGACGCAGCTCCATATAATAACGCTTAGGCGAGCGATTGAGGTAACGGCGAAACAACCGCTCGAGTTGGCGGGTCGACATGCCGACCTCTGAGGCCAATAGCGAGGGGGAAATCGGTTCTTCGATATTGGCTTCCATACGCTGGATCACTTCGCTGAGCTTGGGATGCCGTACGCCAATGCGCGTCGGCACAGAAAGCCGCTGACTGTCCCGATCCGTACGGATCGAGGTATAGATTTGCTGATCGGCAACAATATTCGCGATGTCTTCACCCTGCTGTTGCGCAATCAGCTTGAGCATCAAATCCATCGATGCGGTGCCCCCAGCGGCGGTCATGCGGCTGCCATCAATCACAAAAATGCGCTTGGTCAGGTCAACTTCGTCGAATTCCTCGGTAAAGCTGTCGTGGTTTTCCCAATGGATTGTCGCACGTTTTTGCGACAATAACCCCGCGCGCGCCATGATGAAGGATGCGGTGCATAGGCCCGCAATCTGAACACCTCGGCGGGCCTCGCGGCGTAACCAGTTCAGCAATTTGGTGGAACAATTGCCTTGAACATCGACGCCGGAACATAAGATGACTGTGTCGTCGCGACGAAGCTCGTCCAGATCGGAATCAACATTAAATGTTGCCCCTGCAGAACAGGTAACGGCCTCGCCACCTTCCCCCATCAAAACCCATTCATAAAGCTTTTGGCCCGCTGCACGATTGGCAATACGAAGAGCATCCACTGCGCCCGCAAAGCTGAGCAGTGTAAAATCATTGACCAAAACGAACACAAACCGGCGTGTGTTTGTGTCCTGCTTCTGGGCCTGGTTCATAAGCGACTCGTTTCATATCGAAGGTTTTCAAAGGTGAAGAACACCACACCAGCTTTACCATAGAGCTTCAACCCCATTTTCTAAACCCCTGTCACATTCCTGTTTCACAACATTGTTTGCACCCTCCCGTTCACCGCGCTAGAAAGGGGGCCTTAATCCCCCAGTTGGGGGGCATGACTTACAGTGGAGCAAAGAAATGACGGATTGGGAAAAGTCGGCCTGGAGATCGAAACCTCGGGTTCAGATGCCAGACTATACCGACCCGGCTGCGTTGGCCGAGGTCGAACGGCAGCTTGGAAAGTATCCACCGCTTGTCTTTGCGGGCGAAGCGATCCGGCTGAAAAAGGAATTGGGCAAAGCGGCGCGCGGCGAGGCATTTTTGCTTCAAGGCGGCGATTGCGCCGAGAGTTTCACTGATTTTTCTGCTGATGGTATCCGTGATACGTTCAAGGTGATGCTGCAGATGGCGATGGTTTTGACCTTTGGCGCGAAAGTTCCTGTGGTCAAAGTTGGGCGTATGGCCGGGCAATTTGCCAAACCACGTTCGGCGCCGACTGAGACGGTGGATGGCATTGAATTGCCCAGCTACCGCGGTGATATCATCAACGAACTTGGCTTCACACCCGAGGCGCGGATCCCGTCGCCCAACAAGATGTTGCAGGCCTATACGCAATCGGCCGCAACCGTGAACTTGCTTCGCGCGTTCTCAACCGGTGGTTTGGCGGATGTTCATCAGGTGCATGGTTGGACGCTGGGCTTCACCGCCTCGGATGAAGCCGAAAAATACCGTGCGATGGCGGAACGCATCCAAGACACGCTGGACTTTATGAAAGCCGCTGGTGTCACATCCGAGACGGCACATAGCCTTGCGTCGGTGGATTTCTACACGTCGCACGAGGCGCTTTTGCTGGAATATGAAGAGGCGCTGACCCGTCTTGACGCCACCACTGGAAAAACAGTGGCCGGTTCAGGCCATATGATCTGGATTGGTGATCGTACACGTCAGCCAGATGGGGCGCATGTTGAATTCTGTCGCGGTGTGATCAACCCGGTTGGCCTGAAATGTGGTCCCACCACAACAGCGGAAGACCTGAAAGTTTTGATGGGTAAATTGAACCCAGAAAACGAAGCGGGTCGTTTGACGCTGATCGCGCGCTTTGGTGCGGGCAATGTGGCAGAACACCTGCCGCGCTTGGTCCAAGCGGTGCGGGAAGAAGGGGCAAATGTTGTTTGGTCCTGTGATCCAATGCATGGCAACACCATCAAATCGCCCTCTGGCTACAAAACACGCCCCTTTGATGCAGTGTTGAAAGAGGTGCAGGAGTTCTTTGCGGTGCATCAAGCCGAAGGGACGATCCCCGGCGGTGTGCATTTCGAAATGACCGGTGCGGATGTCACAGAATGCACCGGTGGGGTACGGGCGGTGACGGATGAAAATCTGTCAGATCGGTATCACACGGCCTGCGACCCACGCCTGAACGCGTCGCAATCTCTTGAGCTTGCGTTTCTAGTTGCCGAAGAGCTTTCGGCACTGCGCCAGCCCCAAGATACCCGCAAAGCGAGCTGATACAGGCCTGAAAACAAAAAAAAGCCCTGGCAATTGCCGGGGCTTTTTATTCGAACTGCTGTTCAATTGATGCTGACCAATACAGAAAATCTTTATCTATTCCGGTTCAACAACGCGCAAATGGGGCTGGGCCTGCTTTTGTCTGCTATGGCGGTTTTGGCGCAGATCTGACCCTTTGGCATGTTCCAAATATCCCGGAATGTCAGCGCTCGTGTTTTTCTTCACCACATCTTCGCGCTGCAGATAGGGATGTTTGGTCTGAGGATCACTCAACGCGTTTTTGTTCCGGAATGCAGACACATCATTGGTCAGAATTTCTGTCACATCCATTTTCGAAATGTTGAAACGGCGCGGCGCGCGATCAATATTGCCTTTGATCTGAATCGCCCCGATTGCGCGTGTCGCACGCCCTTGGTCGTCACGAAGCGGCGCCAGAAACATCTGCGCATCAAGAGCAGAGCGCGTGAAACCGCCTGCGCTTTTTAATGTAAGGTGAACTGTGGCCGGACTGTCAAATAGGCGTTCGAGCGCGATCCGCATATCCCCACGTGCTTCAGGCAAGAGAAGCGAGGTGATGGGCATTCCGCGCATTTCCATGCCTAAAATGTCATTCATTCCCTGACCCGCCAGCCGGATTTTCGCCATGCCGGGGGCAATTTTTTCAAGAATGAAAGATTGCTCAAGAATGTTGGAAATCCCGCGGGGATCGACATCTGAACGCGATGGCATAACGCGGCCATTGCGCAACCCTTCCCAATAGGCTTCTGCCTGCAAAACCGCTGGATATTTCATCCCTGTCCGGGCTGCATCGATGGAAATCACGTTTCCGTCTTTCACATATTCGATCTTCATGGCGGTTTCCTTCACTCGGTCAACGGAGATTTCTTGTTCCAACGTTGACCGTCTGTTAACTGAACTTGAGGTCATCCTTACTATAATCTTAATATGCCACATTCCGCTAAAATGTGGCGACAATTCTTATCAAATGGTTAACTGCCCATGCCCCAATCAATGACAGGTTTTGCAAGTGCCACCGGCGAGAATGGCACATTTAACTGGAGCTGGGATATTCGCTCGGTCAATGCGCGAGGCTTGGATATGCGGCTTCGCCTGCCCGATTGGGTCGAGGGGCTGGAGGACGCGGTGCGCGGCGCGATTAAAGGTCAGGTCGCGCGTGGAAACGTGACAGTTGGCTTGCGGATAAACCGCCGAGATGATGTGGCGCGGGTTGCGCTTAGTCCAGAAGGTTTGGCGCAAGCGCTTGGCCTGTTACAGAAAATCTCTGCCGAAGCACTTGCCCAGGGCGTGCAGATCGCCCCGGTGGCCCCCTCGGATATTGCCAATATGCGCGGGGTTGTTGAACAGGTGTCCGGCAATGATCAAGACACAACAGAAATTGCGCGCGCGCTAAAGGCACAATTGCCAGAGCTGATTGATCAGTTTGTGACCTCGCGCCAGCGGGAAGGGGCCGCCCTTGTTAAACTGTTGCGGGATCAAGTGGCGGAGATCTCTCAATTGGTGACGCGTTCTGAGGCCTTGCTGGAGGGGCGCAATGACGCGCAGACCCGGCATCTCAAGGACAGCTTGGCGCGGGTTCTGTCCGCAAGCGACGAGATTGACCCGGATCGCATGACCCAGGAACTGGCGCTGATTGCGGTGAAAACGGATGTGCGCGAAGAGCTGGACCGGCTATCCGCCCATATCGACGCTGCCAATGAGCTGTTGGCGACCGACAAACCCATGGGACGCAAACTCGACTTTCTCATGCAAGAGTTCAACCGCGAGGCCAATACGCTCTGCTCAAAGGCGCAGTTCAATGCGTTGACGGCGGCTGGATTAGATATGAAACATGTCATCGACCAGATGCGTGAACAAGTTCAGAATGTGGAGTAAACCGATATGAGCCGCTCAATTGACCGTCGTGGACTATTGATCATTCTTTCGTCGCCGTCGGGCGCCGGGAAATCAACTTTGGCCAAACGGTTGATGGAATGGGATCCAAGCCTGAGCTTCTCTGTGTCCGCCACAACGCGCGCACCACGCGAAGGCGAAGTGGATGGCACGCATTATCATTTTGTCGATGAAACCAAATTCCGTTCAATGGTTGCGGATGGTGAAATGCTGGAACATGCCCATGTGTTTGGGAACTTTTACGGCTCGCCCGCGGGGCCCGTACGTACCGCCATTGAGGATGGGTATGATGTGCTTTTCGATGTTGATTGGCAAGGGGCACAACAAATTAGCCGGTCCGCGTTACAGGATCATGTCTTGTCAGTTTTTGTACTGCCGCCGTCCATTAGCGAGCTGCGTCGCCGGTTAGAAAGCCGTGGGCAGGACGCGGAGGATGTCATTCAAAAACGGATGCAAAAAAGCTGGGATGAAATCAGCCACTGGGATGGCTATGATTACGTGTTGGTGAACGACGACCTTGATGCCAGTTTTGAGCGGCTCAAAACAATTGTATCCGCCGAACGCCTTCGATTGGCACAACAACCGGGACTGATGGATTTTGTCCGTGGCTTGCAATCAGAATTTCAGGAAGATGAAGCATGATTTATGAATTGGACGGCTTGGCGCCAGAGATCGCCGAAGATGCTTGGGTGGCCCCGGATGCGAATGTCATTGGTCGTGTGAAATTAGGCGCGCGCGCGTCCGTTTGGTTCGGTTGCACCATTCGCGGGGACAATGAGCAGATTGAAATTGGCGAAGGTACCAATATTCAAGAAAACTGTGTGTTTCATACGGATCTTGGGTTTCCACTGACACTTGGCGCCAATGTGACCATTGGCCACAAAGCCATGTTGCATGGTTGTACGGTGGGTGAGGGCAGTTTGATCGGCATGGGGGCAACGGTTCTGAACGGTGCGAAAATCGGAAAAAACTGCTTGATTGGGGCAGGGGCGCTGGTGACCGAAGGTAAAGAGATCCCGGACGGGAGCATGGTTCTTGGCGCACCTGGCAAAGTTGTGCGCGACTTGGACGCGGCGACGATCAACGGCCTTTATGCTTCGGCAATTCATTACCAGCAAAATGCCGCACGTTTTGCCAAAGGTCTTAAGGTCATCTCTGAATAAAAACGAAAAAGGGCCACCCGAACGAGTGGCCCTTAGGTGTTTTATCTCAACGAATTAGCCGTTGCTTTTCAACCATTCCAGAACAGTTTCTGGCGAGCTGACACCGTAAGGATCTTCGCCGTGGTTGTCTTCGCGGCCGGGTTCTTCGAACCATTCCTCAACAACACCATCGGTGATCACGGCGGCATAACGCCAGCTGCGCACGCCAAAGCCGATGTTTGATTTGTCGACCAGCATGCCCATTTGACGGGTAAACTCACCAGCTCCATCAGGGATCACTTTGACGTTTTTCAGTTCTTGATTTCGGGCCCATGCGTTCATGACAAAGCTGTCATTCACGGACATACAGTAAATCTCATCTACGCCGTTTGCGCGGAACTCATCTGCGCCGTTTTCATAGCCGGGCAGCTGAAACGTTGAGCAGGTCGGGGTGAAAGCGCCGGGCAGTGAGAACAGCACAACGCGCTTGCCTTTGAAATAGTCGTCCGAGGTCACATCCTGCCAGCGAAACGGGTTGTCACCGCCAATGCTTTCGTCACGGACACGGGTGTGGAATGTAATGTTGGGAACGCGAACGCCTGCGTGCATGTCTAGATCCTTATCGTCTTTGGGATTTGTTTGATTTCGTGGCAAGCGGGGAATCACTTCCTCACCCGAGCTCCCGCAGCATTAGAACCATTCCAAAATGCTCACAATAATTTTCTTTGGATGTCGGTTTCTTTCAGCGCAATTTCGCGTTCTGTTGAATTCTTCACAATCCTTTCCCCTGTTTGATCCAACCCCGTGACACGCCCCATCACAGCCCCTATATACTGACCCAATCGGAGGATGAACCATGCGTGATCTCAAATTGCCCGAAGAGCGGCACCCGGAAAAAGCACATCGTAAAGACAACGCTCAGCCGAAAAAGCCGAGCTGGATTCGCGTTCGGGCGCCCGGTGGGAAAGGCTATGCCGAAACCCATAAGATCATGCGGGAAAACAACCTGAAAACCGTGTGTGAAGAGGCGGCCTGCCCAAATGCGGGCGAATGTTGGGGCCAAGGCCATGCAACGATGATGATCATGGGCGACGTTTGCACGCGCGCCTGTAGCTTTTGTAATATTGCCACTGGCAAGCCGACAGAAGCCTTGGATCAGTTTGAACCCGGTCGCGTGGCTGAGGCAGTTAAAAAATTGGGCTTGAAACATGTGGTCATTACATCTGTGGACCGCGATGATTTGGAAGATGGCGGGGCAGAGCATTTTGCCCAGACCATTCGCGCAATTCGTCATCGTTCGCCCGAGACGACGATCGAAATCCTGACACCTGATTTCCTGAAATGTGATCCATCTGTGCTGGAAACGGTTGTCGCGGCCAAACCAGATGTGTTCAACCACAACCTTGAAACGGTTCCCGGTCTTTATCCAGAAGTGCGCGCCGGTGCGCGGTATTTCCATTCATTGCGATTGTTGCAGCGGGTGAAAGAGCTTGATCCCTCGATGTTCACCAAATCCGGCATTATGGTGGGGCTTGGCGAAGATGCCTTGGCTGTGCGTCAGGTCATGGATGATATGCGCGCCGCTGATGTGGATTTCCTCACTATTGGTCAGTATCTGCAACCGACCCCAAAACACCACGCGGTGGAACGCTTTGTGCATCCGGATGAATTTGCCGATTATGAAAAAGCAGCTTACGGAAAAGGCTTTTCAATGGTGTCCGCCACGCCATTAACGCGGTCGTCCTATCATGCCGGGGATGATTTTGCGCGTCTGCGTGCCAATCGTGAAGCAAAGCTCGCCAATAAATCCTAAAGCGTTTCGAAAAGCCTGAATCACCGGTTTTTGGCGAAACGCGCGAAACACTGAAATGCTGGGAGGCGTTTCGAATGATCCCTGTCTCAGGTCTAATTCAAAAACGCTTTAGTCAGCAAATCCAGTTGTTCTCAAAAATTTAGAAAACCCGCGCATTAGGGTTTGATGCGCGGGATTTTTTTCAGTTCCGGCATCCAGTCTGGGGCGCCCCAGAAATACTCATAACTGCCCACCGCAATACAGATCACCAAAATTGCCAAAAAAAGCTTTACCCGCGCCTCTGAGGGCGGGTTTCGCGCCCATTTTGACATGCGCCATAACCAGCGCGGGTTCATAGCTTAACCCGCATCGGTAAAACGCACCTTGCCGATATAAGGCAGATTGCGGTTTCGCTGGGCATAGTCGATGCCGTAGCCCACCACAAATTCATCGGGAATTTCAAAACCGGTCCAATCGGCCTTGATGTCAACTTCGCGGCGCGAAGGTTTATCAAGCAGTGCGATGGTTTTCAGTTTTTTCGGTCCCTTGGCTTCCAGCAGCTTAACGACCTGGGTGAGCGTATGACCGGTATCGACGATATCTTCGACCACCAACACATCACGCCCCGCAATCTCTCCACGCAAGTCCTTGAGAATACGGACTTCCCGGCTGCTTTCAGTCGAGTTCCCGTAGGAAGATGCCTCAAGAAAATCAACCTCAACCGGCAAATCCAACTCGCGCACGACATCTGCGATAAACACAAAGGATCCGCGCAACAGGCCCACAACAATCAACTTGTCCGTATCGGCAAATTCGTCGTGAATATCATGGGATAATTGTTCGACCCGAGCCGCAATTTGCTTGGCTGAGATGAGCGTATCGATAACATATGGCTTATCAGACATGGTGTTTCCTCGGGCTTCCCTCTTGATTTCCGCGCGCATACCTAGGACATGTGCACGCGCGAGAGAAGGGAAAAAGCACATATGCCGACACATGGTGAAAAACGCGTTCTGCCATATAGCCCGCATCAGATGTATGAGTTGGTTGCGGATGTGGGAAAATACCCGCAATTCCTTCCCTGGAATTCAGCCGCAAGGGTGCGGTCGCGCGTACCACAACCAGATGGCACCGAGATCATCGAAGCCGATCTGGTGATCAGTTTCAAGGTGTTTCGTGAACGTTTCACCAGTCGGGCGGTGTTGGACAGTGCGACACCGCGTCTTGATATGGAATATCTGGATGGGCCGTTTAAGTACCTCAAATCTCATTGGCAGTTTCACCCCCATGAAACAGGTTGTGAAATTGAGTTTTTTGTGGATTTTGAATTCAAAAGTGCGGTGCTGCAAAAAGTCATTGGTCTGGTGTTTAATGAGGCAATGCAACGTATTGTAAAGGCGTTTGAAAACCGGGCCATCGACCTTTATGGACCGGTCACTGGCTGATCAGTCTTTGGCCAAAGGGTGATGCGTTAACACAAGCTCTTTCAGACGCTCATCTAAAACATGTGTGTAAATCTCGGTGGTCGACACATCCGCGTGACCCAAAAGCGTTTGGATCGTGCGCAGATCAGCGCCATGGGCCAACAAATGCGTGGCAAAGGCGTGGCGCAATCTGTGCGGTGTCACCGTGTCGGGCGACACCCCGGCGACAATGGCAATTTCTTTGATCAACCCAAAAAACCGATGGCGCGTTAGGTGGCCCAGTTTTCCGCGTGATGGGAATAGGAATTTTGAATGCTCTGCGCCCGTTTTGGTCTTGGCCAGTTCTTCATCCCGGTCACGGATATCGAGCCAATCACCAAGCGCAGACCGTGCAGGGGGCGACAGGGGCACCATGCGTTCTTTGCCGCCTTTACCCTTGACCAACAACATGCTGGGATCGCCGCGCGCGGCGGAGACCGGCAGGCTTACCAATTCACTAACGCGCATCCCAGTGGCATAAAGCAGTTCCATCAGGCAGGCATTGCGCAACCGGTCAGGCGTATTTCGTCCATGCTGTTGCGCGGCCGTCAAAAGCGCGTCAACCTCTGCCTCGCTTAAGGTTTTCGGAAGCGACTTTGTGCGCCCCGGCCCCTTTATTTTCAAGGCCGGATTGTCCGTGCGCCATGCCTCTTCATAGGCAAAGCGATAGAGACCCTTAACCGCTGACAGGCGTCGGGCTCGTGTTGCCTGTGCCAGCCCTAAGGCATCACATGCGACCAGATAATCTTCTATATCCTCTCGCACGGCGTTCTCAAAATCGGTTTGCCCCAGATGGTCGGCAAAGGCTTTTAGATCGCGCCCATAGGCCAAGAGCGTGTTTTCCGACGCGTCTAGCTCCGCCGCTTGCGCGTCCAGAAAAGCAGAGATCCAACGCGCGTGATCCGGTGTCATCCGCGTCTCTCCAGGATCAGAAATTCAAGCGCAGCCTGCCTGGCAACATTTTCCAACCCGATGTGGCGGAAAAAGGCGATGGCATCCGAAAGTTCATCGTAGTCGCCAAAAACACCGTTGGAATACAGGGCGATGGCGCGTAAGATTGCCTCGCCTAACCGATCTTGATCCATAAGAGATTGCAGGCGGATCGGAATATTGGGGGTGGCAAACCCCTCTAACACCGCGGTGCTGGCGGCATCATAGGGGCGCACATTCTTAATATCCCCTAGCTGAATATCCCCCAGTGCAATTGCACGCAAAACGAGGGACTTCGCAGAGGCATCGGGGGCGGTTTTCTTGGCGATCTCTTCATATTGATCCGACAAAAGCCCCATCTGAAATGCGATTTGCGCAGCAACGCCTTCCAGATCCAAAGCGGCCAGCTCGGGTCCAAAAATGCGCGAAAACGGCATTTCAAGCTCAGCCTCTTCCAGACGGGTCCACAGGTCCGGCAAAAGGGCGGAAACCGTTTGACGATCTTTGGCTTGAAGGGCTTTGTCCATGGCCTGAACCGCCGCCATCCGGTCCCATATCCCACCAGAGGCGGCGGGCTTGCGTTCGGAATAAAGCCCATAGATCTGATTGTCGCTGACGGCCCCCATACGCACCAGCCGCTCGCCCGCCTCAACACGGGCTTTCCAGCCGATATTGGCGCGCAGATCCGCTTGGGCAAAAGCCAGAGGCAGGCCGGTTGTGGGAATATGTTCGCCGATTGCCTCAAACATGCGAAAGGTCAGGGGGGTCGGATGAAGGGGTTTGGTCAGCTGTGGATCACCCTCAAACACATCGGGATCCAAGAACCGCGACAACAAATCGTCATCCGCTTGTGAAACATAGCCCAAGGCGCGTCCCGTGCCCAAGGACAGCACCGCCGCATCCCAATCTCCTGCGCGCGCAAGGCAAAAGATGCGGGCAGGAAAGGTCGGGCTCAGATCGGGGGCTGCACTTAACCGCTGACAGGGGATGTCTTCTTCGCCTAGCAGCAGGGCGGTATCAAAGCCGCGCCGGAAACTGGCCGGGGTTTGTGCCCCTGACCTTGCAATCAGCGCATCAGCCTGATCCAAAGCACCTGTCGCCAGCAAGCGATCCACTCTGGCAAGAAACAGTCGGTCATCGGTGGTGTTTGCGCCGCGCGGCGGATTTAACTCCGCCAAAAGCAATCGCGTGAGCAGAGATTGCATCGAGGGCATCAGGTCCAGTGGCATCGACAAAATGCGATGGGCCAGATCATCCGGTCGAGAGGCGCCCCAAAGATCTCTCGAAAACCCCGTGACACTCGGTGGCAGCAACCCAATGGCATCTGTGGTCTGCGAGCCGAGTGGGCCAACAGAAACATCTGCAACAGATGCGGATTGGGCCACGGGGTTTTCGGTGTTTATCTGTGGTGAAACCACGGCTGGGGTCGAAATGCTGTCAGATAACCAATCAATTGCCGACATCGGCGCAGATGCAACCTCACCCGCCGCTCTCCCACCCGCAGTCTGCGCGTAGGAGGGGGCGGGAAGGAGCGCCATGGTCATCCACAGCGAAAAGTGGATTGCTTTATATTGGTTATGTCTCATTCAATGTCACAGAAATACTCTGGGGTGTCGCATCCGGTGACATATCGCCCAGATACGCATATCCCAATACACCAAAACCGGTGAGAACCACCAACAACACCAATAGCTTGATTACACGGAGCGCCATGGTTTTCCCTTTTTTTATCGCCTCTCGGCTGCCTCACGTCACTTTATATATGGCTTTTTCGACGAGATCACGCCATTGAAGTAAAAACTTCGTAATTCGGCAAGCGGGCGCCAAGTTGGCATATAATGTAAAGAAATCCATCGTCATGATCGGCATGATGGGCGCCGGGAAAACCGCCGTGGGCTTGGCCGTGGCCGAACGCCTTGGCGTACCCTTTATGGACAGCGACGAAGAAATCGTGAAGGCGGCCAATATGTCGATCGCCGAGATCTTTGAGCGTGATGGTGAGGCTTTTTTTAGGGCGCGCGAAAGCGAAGTGATCGGGCGGTTGCTGGACAGCGAAAAAGCGATCCTTTCCACCGGGGGCGGGGCGTTTATGGCCGATGTAAACCGCAATATGATCTCGGATCGCGGCGTGTCTGTCTGGCTTAAGGCAGATCTGGAGCTGTTGTGGAATCGGGTGAAACACAAAGATACGCGTCCATTGCTGCGCACGCCCGACCCGAAAAAGACACTGACCGATATCTATGAGGCGCGTGTGCCGGTCTATGCACTGGCGGATCTTTCGGTTCAGGCGCGCCCTGAATACTCTATTTCGGACATGGCAGATGCGGTGGTTCAGGCGCTCTTGACCCGGCCGGATGTGTTGGAAAAGGACTAATATGACCACAGTTCACGTACCATTGGACACGCGCGCCTATGACGTGCGGATTGGGGCCGGGTTAATAGACCGTGCCGGGGCGGAAATCGGGCCTTTTCTGACCCGACCAAAAGTGTGGATTGTGACCGAAGAGACCGTTGCGGGCTTGCACCTGAATAGACTGAAATCCGGGTTGACTGCGGATGGGATCAGCAGCGAAGCCCTGATCCTTCCTCCGGGGGAAAGCACCAAGAGCTGGCCTTACTTGATGCAGGTCGTGGAATGGCTGCTTGATGAAAAAGTCGAGCGAAAAGATGTGGTTATTGCCTTTGGTGGCGGGGTGATCGGCGATCTGGTTGGCTTTGCCGCCGCAATTTTACGCCGTGGTGTGCGCTTTGTGCAAATTCCGACGAGCTTACTTGCTCAGGTCGATAGCTCGGTTGGTGGAAAAACCGGCATCAACACGTCTCATGGGAAAAACCTGGTGGGTGCATTTCATCAACCCGCCTTGGTACTTGCCGATATTGCAGCGCTTGGAACGCTTAAACCTCGGGATTTTCTGGCGGGTTACGGCGAAGTCGTGAAATATGGTGGCCTTGGCGACGCGTCTTTCTTTGAATGGCTTGAGGAAAATGGACCTGCCTTGGCGGCAGGGGATGCGGATTTGCGTGCGGAGGCCGTGCACCATTCGGTGCAAATGAAAGCAGATATTGTGGTGCGTGATGAAATCGAACAGGGTGATCGGGCCCTGCTCAATCTGGGCCACACCTTTGGTCACGCGCTAGAGGCTGCCACGGGGTATTCTGACCGACTGTTGCACGGCGAAGGGGTCGCCATTGGCTGTGCGCTTGCGTTTGAAACCTCGGCCCGGATGGGGTTGATCAGTCAGGAAAGCCCGTCGCGGTGGCGCGCACATCTGGCGGCGATGGGGATGAAAAAAGACCTGTCTGATATCGCGGGTGATTTGCCAGATGTGGATGGGTTGATTGCGCTGATGGGGCAAGACAAAAAGGTTCAGGACGGCAAATTGCGTTTTATTCTTGCGCGCTCCATTGGTGACGCGTTTGTCACATCGGACGTGGATATGGCCGTTATACAATCCGTCTTAAAAGACGCGCTGTCAGATAGATAACCAGAGCAGCAGCCACTAGAACGAAAAAAGCGCCCCGAATGGACGCTTTTTGTTTGTTGGGGTAAGTTTGCGGTCAACCGGTCCTTAAAACGGGATCTCGTCATCAAATCCGCCGCCCGCCGGGGCTTGGTTTTGGCTCTGACCTTGGCCTTGATCGCCGCTGTAGCCACCGGGATCATTGCCATAACCGCCGCCCTGACCGCCGCCATAGCCACCACCTTGGCCGCCACCACCGCCTTCGCTGCGACCATCAAGCATGGTCAGTGTGCTGCCAAAACCTTGCAACACAACTTCGGTGGAATAGCGGTCATTGCCCGACTGATCTTGCCATTTACGCGTTTGCAATTGACCTTCGATATAGACCTTGGACCCTTTGCGCAAATACTGCTCACAGACACGAACCAAACCTTCATTGAAAATAGCAACTGTGTGCCATTCAGTGCGTTCACGACGCTCGCCAGTATTGCGGTCTTTCCAGTTTTCCGATGTCGCAATGCGCAGGTTGCACACTTTGCCGCCGTTTTGAAAAGTACGGATTTCGGGATCACGGCCCAGATTGCCGATCAGCATTACCTTATTGAGCGAGCCCGCCATGGCTGCGTCCTTTCGATTCTTCACGTTGCGCGTATGGTTACACATTCGCGGCATTGGGGGGAAATGGATTTCTGTGGATGAAATTGGCAAAGCGCGCAGCCCAAAAACCCTGTGATTGAAATGAGATGCGCAAGAAAGCGCTGCCCCCATTGCCTGCGCCCTGTTTTTTCCTATATTGTCGTTAACATATTGGGGAAGAAAGATGTCTCGTCGTCATATTCTTTTTGGAATTGGATCCGTTTTTATATTCAGCACCGCCGCCCTGATGCCGGTGGCGGGTGAGGGCTTGTTTTCGAGCTCTAACGGCAGTGCTGCGTTTAAATCTCAGTTGCAGGTTTTGGACACCCGTGCGGCGCAGCAATACGCGGGATCAACGCGGTTGCTGCCGAAAGGGGTGGCTGTTGAAACCAGCTATGGGATCCCATCCTATAGTGGTAAATATCGCGGCCAATATATGGATATGGCGCGGTCCGCCGCACGTCGACATGGCATACCGGAAGACCTGTTCTTGCGGCTGGTTCAACAAGAAAGCGGATGGAATCCACGGGCAAAAAGCCATGCAGGTGCGATTGGCCTGGCTCAGCTAATGCCGTTCACCGCCAAAAAACTTGGTGTAAACCCGCATGACCCCTATGAGAACCTAGAAGGTGGCGCGCGGTATCTGCGCAGGCAATATGATCGCTTTAGGTCATGGAAGCTGGCCTTGGCGGCGTATAATGCAGGGCCTGAAGCCGTCAAAAAATATTCTGGCGTCCCCCCATATAAAGAGACCCGAGGCTATGTTAAGGCGATCTTGGGTGGCTAAGGGTTTTGGTCAAAGACCTAGCGCATAAGCATAGGTCAGGATAATAAATCCGCTTAGAAGCAATGACCAAATGACGCTGTCGCGTGGGGCTCGCCCTGCGAGGATGCGAACAATTATCTCGCTTGGCATCGCAGGAGAGGCGCGGAACCTAAGGGTGTGATTTCCCAAGTGTCCCTCGATCAGGATAAAGAGCGAGAAGACCATCGACGGCAAATAGACCGTAATAAAGATACTGGTCAGCCATCCATCCGGGCGCGCCAAAAGGCCAATCGCAGCGGTTGCGATCACGCAAGCCGATAGGGATACAAATTTTCCAAGCTGCACAGACCGGTTTCTTGCATGAGCCAAGCGATCCAGCAGCAATGGCAGGTTCTTCAGATCTCGTTGTAACGCCGTACGCCGAAGGGCATGATAGTTTCGTTTGAAAAAGGTGGGATGGGTTTGGTTCACCAATCTATCGAAGCTTGTATGAAGATCAGGTGCGACTTTTTGCATTTCATGATTGATATCAAGAAGTAAAGCTTCCTCGCGGTCGGAGTGCGACGCAATTTGACGCCAACCTTCCGACAAGATCACCACAAAGAAGATACTTAGGATTGCAATGGCATCGAAATAATTCGTGCTGTCATAAACGGGCTGCATAAAATAGCAAACCGACCCGGTGCCAAGTGTTGTCAGGATCAAGGCCTTAAAGGATCTTGATGTATCTGCGGCGATGGTCAGCAACAGGTTGGATGACAGGATAAAAGTCAAACCAATCAGCTCATGCGCTTTTAACGCCTGTCCGGTGTAGATCGAAAACAACAACAAAGAGAAGGCGGGGGTGAAAAACCAAACAAACCCGTCTGAGGTGCGCTCTAATTTCAATGTCGCAAAAGAGTATAGCACCGAGGACGTGAAGTTAAGGAAGACGATCAAGCTGACCAATGGCAATGATGCCAGGAAAACGTCTAGCGGCAATTGGTTTACGGCGCTGTCAGCGGCAAAGAAATACTGATAGGCGAGAAACAGGGGCAAGGCTGGCAGGAAAAAGAACTGCAACAGGAAGTAACTTAGAAAGGGGCCTATTTGATAGGTGCTTTTCATGCGACGGACAGCCCGTGCCTTTAGCGCAGCGGAAAGCCCCATGGTTGCCGCAGATGCCAATGCCAATGCAGCCCCCGTCCATGTGCCCCTTGAGATTTGGTCAATGTCTCCGGGAAGATCCAACACTAGGATAACGCCGACAAAGGCAATTGTTCCCCAGATCAGTTCGCTGAAAGTGAGCCGTTTCAATTGGTCGGACATTATGACCCCCATCGCAATCGCGGCGGGAATTGGCCAGGTTTCGGCAATGACAATTGCCACGGGCACGTCGATCATGCTGAGGGACAGGGCGAGAAAAAGTAAGCTGAGTACAAAAAACAGAGCCTGAGTCGATGCCAGCCAAAACACTTCCCAATCGCGCAATGATTGCAGAAGTTTGGTCCAGCCAAAGCGCGTTAGTACAACGGGCAAGGCAATCAGGACCTTTAGGCCGATCATCACAACGGGAAAGCTTGAAACCAATTCTGTATCAAGCTCTGACAACACAACAGGGATCGCCGCATAGACGATTGCTGACAGAAGGATAAGCTCGATTGTGGAGGCCCGCCGGTTTGCCATTACAGCTCCGTTTTCCTGTTTATTTATAGAAGTCTAGTGGGCAGAGGCGTGGCTGTCAGGCCTTAATGTGAAGATCTGAATTGCGATGGGGTTTGCCCGGTATTTCGTTGAAACGCCCGGGTGAAATAGGCGGCTGAGGCAAAGCCAAGATTTTTTGCGATGTCTTTAATTGGAATATGTGTCTCGCTCAGCAAACGGCGGGCTTCGTAATGCACCCGATCCGCGAGAATGGCAGAGGCCGGTCGACCACAGGCTTTGTTGCAGACACGGCTGAGATGTGTGGCGGTGACGCCAAGTTCACCCGCGTAATCCTTTACGGACTTTGAGCTATGAAATTCTTGTTCCACGAGGGCCGCAAATGCATTGGCCAGTCGTGCGGATGTATTTGATGGTTTGGGTGGTTGGGTCATGTCGCTAAGGCGGCGGTCAATCCAAACAGATATCAAACCCGCGTGGCACATCATCGCCCGCTGCGCGCGATCGGTACCTTTCTCCATCTCGCGCTGCAGGTCATCAATCATACGGCCCATTTCCATATGTTGTTCTGCGTCACGTAGGCGAAGGTGAACGGGATCTTCTGGCAGGCCCAGTTGCATTTCACTCCCCTGTGGCAGGACAATCAAGGTTCCGGCAACCTGCGCGGACATCTCAAACCCATGCATGATCCCGGCAGGAATAAAGAGGCAATTATGGGGGCCATAGCCAGCCGTCACACCATTGACGGTGATCCGGCCTTGGCCGCGCGTGAACCAGATGAGAACCGGCGCGCCATAAGATCGCATCGCCTCTGTGCGCCAACGCCCGCCTTTGCTCATCCGAGCAAGCGGGACAACGCGAAAAGGGGATTTGAGTGGCGGCAGATGGGTCATAATGCACACGTCTATTGAGCAGAGGTTGCTCTTT
>ATLU01000108.1_pt1 | contig 29317 bp, 27 predicted proteins | sample 178751 | NCBI WGS metagenome assembly ATLU01 (sample SAMN02211837, study PRJNA209200) | bioreactor metagenome | isolation source: day 23 sample from continuous culture bioreactor inoculated with sediment... | place: Germany: Wadden Sea | collected 2011
TTACCACCATCACCCAGGCCCAACACACCCTGGATGAGCGGGGTTATAAGCGTCTATCACCCTTTACCGTCCCCGCTTTCCTGGCCAACATGGCCTCAGGTAACCTCTCCATTAAATATGGCTTCAAAGGCCCTCTGGGCTGTCCTGTGACCGCCTGTGCGGCGGGCATTCAGGCCATCGGCGATGGTATGCGCATGATCCGTAGCGGTGAAGCAGAAGTAGCCCTGGTGGGTGGCGCTGAAGCCTGCGTTGACCCGCTCTCTCTGGCCGGATTCAACGCCCTTAAAGCCCTCTCCACCGAGAGTGATGAACCAACCAAGGCCTCACGCCCCTTCGATCAGTCCCGTAACGGCTTTGTTATGGGTGAAGGTTCAGGGCTGATGGTCATCGAAACCCTGGAACATGCACTGGCACGCGGCGCCAAACCGCTGGCGATTCTGAGCGGCTACGGTACCAGCGCCGATGCCCACCACATCACCTCGGGCCCTGAAGATGGGTCAGGTGCTGCAGCGGCCATTCGTTCCGCCCTAAAAATGGCAGAACTGCAGCCAGGTGACATTAACTACGTCAACGCCCACGCCACCTCTACCCCTGTAGGCGACAATGCCGAGATCGCCTCACTACGCAGTATATTTGGCGACAAATTACCGCAAGTGCCGGTCTCTTCCACCAAATCGGCAACCGGCCATCTGCTGGGTGCAGCTGGCGGCATCGAAAGCATCTTCTCCGCCTTGGCGGTGATGAACGATCTTCTGCCACCCACTCTCAATCTGGAAGGGACAGACGAAGCACTGCAGGATCTCGATTTTGTCCCTAAAGTGGCTCGAGAACAGCCAACACAACATGCTTTATGTAATGGTTTTGGCTTTGGTGGCGTCAACGCCGCACTGATCATCAGTAAAGTTTAGAGGCAAATCAAACTGAAGGTTGGGCTTTCCCCGCAAGCCCAACCTTCCCAATACTGGACACCCATACTCTCCCAAAGCAAAGGCTATGCACTGCTTTCGTATTAGTTCTTACGCACCAGTGATCTTCAACACAGCTGCAAATGCAGAGCCATTCTGGCTGGAGCTTTTGTAAACGCTATAAAAACAGTTCTCAAACAGCTTTAATCAATCATTCAAAAAGCCAAACGGCGGTTGATAGCGAGCCTGAAAACGTGTATTTCTAGACATTGAAAGGAATTATAACGGGGAGAGAAAATGAGCTCTATAAAACGTTTGGCTATCGGCCTGACAACCACACTCATCGTAGTTATTGTCGGATTGTTTATTTTTCTATCTTCAAATCTCGGCTCACTGATTGTGGACGCCGTTGAGAGTTTTGGTCCAAAAGTCACTCAGAGCAGCGTAAAGCTGAGTAGCGCAGATATCGCCATCACTGGTGAGGGTGAACTCAAAGGCCTGATTGTCGGCAACCCCAAGGGCTACAAGAGTGAGAATGCCTTTGAGCTGGGTGCCATCAAGATGGTAATAGATACGGATTCACTGACATCTGATGTTATACGAATCAAATCCATCCTGATCGATTCACCCAAGCTGAGTTATGAGCCCGGCGGAGATGCGGGTTCAAATCTGCAGCAGCTGGTTAAGAATGTGCAACAGTTTGCTAGCAATAAAAGCGGTGGTGAGAAGAGCAGCGAACCTAAAAAAGAGGCTAAACTAATTATAGATCTCCTCAGCATTCGCGATGGCGAGGTTTCGGTAACCACTCCTCTTTCAGATACCCCTCTCAGTACCGCTTTACCCAATATAGAAATTAAAGATATTGGTAAAAAGAGCGGCGGCTCCTCTGCCTCAGATGTAGTTGAACTGGTGATAAAAAAGGTTTCTGCGGCAGCCACCAATGTCGGCAACCTTTCTGTTGATGAGTTGAAGACAAAGCTAAAATCTCAAGTTGGAGACAAGCTGAAGGAGGTTCAGGGCCAAATCAAAGCACCTGCAGGCCTGGACGGAAAAACGGGTGAGATTGGTGACAAACTGAAGTCCATCTTTAAATAATCAATCGCTCTACTAAACGACTTCTAAAAGTGTAATCCAGCGGAGTGAAATCCTTTGGATTACGCTGAATACTGTATGCACTTCACTTTCAGTTGAATAGTGTGATACCAGGAAATTCATACAGGCAGCACGTTCCATAAAGCAGAAACGCTGCCTAGTCCCTGCGAGGTAACAACGCCTGTAACTGCGATACCACATGGGGATCATCCCAGTGAATCGCGCCGTTCAAACCATAGGCAATCTGCCCATCCGGGCCGATCACGAAAGTGGAAGGAAAAACCAGAACATGCCATTTTGCGGACTCTTTCCCATCCGGATCCATTAGCACAGGAAACTCCACGTTGACCTGTTTGAGAAAGGCCTGTATCTGCCTGGGCTCTTCGGCGTAGTTGATTGATATCAGCTCAAAAGGCTCTCCGGTCATCTGAGTGCGCAGATTGTTCAGTGACGGAATCTCTTCAACGCAGGGTCCACACCAGCTGGCCCAGAAATTGATCACCGTCACCTTATTACGATAATCATCGCGTGACAGTATTTCTCCCTTGGCATCCACAAGATTGATGGAAGGTGGTTTGGGATCACCACGGAAAGGCTTCAAATCGGAATCCAGCCCACTACCCGATACTGATTCAGTCTGAGGGAGTGACAGTGCCACCTTGGGCATCGTAGTCTTTTGTAGCAAATTCAGGCTACTGACGATCTGGGAAGGTATGCGCTGGAGTACATCAAGCGTGGCTGGGGCTTTGTCTTCATCGTAATATAGGGCGGTCACTCCGGGCATGATTTTTACATAGACACTGGAACCGCTGCGTTCAAGTCGTGGGATCAACTTATCCAGTTGCCAGCGATTCCCCCGTTTTCCAGCCTGAAAGAGTACAATCGGACTGTTCGTTGCATCCACAATAGACTCAAACACCGGCTCCAGTCCGAGGGCCGGGATCGTTGCATAAAGCTCGGGTGAAAACAGTATAGAGCCTGCTAGATAATCATCCTGCAACCCTTTGGCCTCTTGTTGTACCTGCCACTCACGAACACCGCGTAACACGGGAATGGCTGAATAGCTACGCCCCATCAAACTGATCGTCTTGCCGGTTCTTTCGTAAGCTGCCTCGATCAGAGCGGCCACATACTTCCCGTCGATGGCACGCATGGTTGAAGGCCCTTTGGGAAGAAAGAAACTCTCCGCCAGATCCACCATCCAGACTTCAACGCCAAGCTGAGCAAGCTGCTTTGCCGTTTCGAACATGCGGTCCGGTTTACCCAGGCCCGGTATGAACCAGATGGTCAGATGCTCTCCAGAAGCGGGATAGTGGATGACACTGATATCCTGATCTGCAACCGCAACAGAAAATTCCTCATAGCGTCCCTCCTGTGCAGAGAGACAGAAAGAGAGAAAGAGCGTGGTGAAGAGAATAAGTGATCGCATTTTAATAGACCCAAAAGTCGTGCAATTCTATTGTTGTCGACTCAGACTACCTTGCCTAATGCCGACTAACCGGCGCCATCCTAATGATGAATAGCGTACTTCAAAGGCAGAGAAGATGGAACAACAAAACCCGAACCAACCGGATCAAGACTTGCGCATCACTGGTACAGGGTATGTCCACCAAAACCACCCACCTCATCCCGTGTTAAATAACGCCACTGCCCGAGAGATACATCAAGCGGCAAGCTACCCATCTTTTCCCGATGCAGCGATATAACCCGATTACCCACGGCGGCAAACATCCGTTTAACTTGATGAAACCGCCCCTCTGTAAGGGTCAATAGCACTTCATGAGGGCTGATAATCACCAAGTGAGCGGGTAAGGTGCATCGTGATTCACCCTGCAACATAACACCGGATGCGAACTTATCGACAACATGTTCTGCAACAGGACGGGACAAACACACCCGATACACCTTTTCGCACTGCTTATCCGGCCTGATGATATTAAACGTCCAACGCCCATCATCCGTGAGCAGGACCAAGCCAGTTGTATCAGCATCCAATCGTCCTGCTACATGAAGTTCAGACAGGTTTTCGACATTCACATAATTAAACAGAGACGGATAAACTTCATCAATATTGGAACAAACGGTATTACGTGGCTTGTGCACCAATATATAGCGGAAAGCACGGGGTCTTAGTCGTTGACCATCAAGCATGACGTGATTGTTTTCATGAATCTGAATCGTTTCATTGACAATAATCTCTCCATTAACAACCACAGCACCCTTGTTTATCAGCTGGATAGCAGCCGTTTTCGATAGATCGGTACTTTTACAAACATATTTATCAAGGCGCATGACAGAAACATTAAGATAGGGTGTGGATGAATGTTATTTTGCTGATTATGAAAAACAGATCACTATGACTAAAGAAAACATGGCTTTAACATCTGCCTGAACAACCATCAAACGGTGATCACTTTCGCCACTTTGCCCATGGGTCGATAGCACCTTCCGCTGGGTCTGCTGAAGTATTTGAAGGTTTATGTTCACTCTTAGAAGAACGATTATTCGCGCGTCCGTCTCGCTGTGTACTGACGCCTTTACTGGAACGAGAACGAGAACCCGTACCCTCCCCCCTTTCGGCTGATCGCTTAATACGCTTTTCACGCAGACGCTCTGCATCTTCGAGGGTCAGTACAGCAGGCTCACCAGGCGACTGTTCATCAGGAATAATGCGGTCCCTAGGGGAGAGTGCAAATTGCTCAGCGGATGCTCTTGGCAAATTCTTGAACTCATAGAGATAAAAGTCTTCAACCTTTTCACGCGCCCAGACCGTTTTCTTAAGGAACTTCACACTGGAAGCAATACTCGGGTTGGTCTTAAAGCAGTTGATATTGAGATAGGCAAATAGAATCTCGAAACCATAATGTTCAACGAGTTCAATCAACACCCGCTTTAAACCAACACCGTGTAACGGGTTGTTCGTGTAATCAATCTCATCATTCATGGTGATGCCAACTCAAGGGTAGTTAATTACACCATTATACCCGCCCCAGCAAAGACAAAACATAGCAGCCATGCATTGGCACTCATGCAATGCAAAAAATCCAACTAGATGTCCCTTTCAACCATGTACCTATATATCCATGTTTATCAGCTTTCCATGGCAGTCAGTGTTGAAATTTGCAAATAGTTTGAACCCATGACGATCTGACTGTGTTTTTCAGGATCAATTCAGGTGGGCTATTTCATACTGTGCTCACGGTCGCTACCTCGATCGTCATACAACACAGCCCAACTGGAGATTTAATCATGAAAACATCCCATACGATTTTAGCTATTGCCCTGACCGCCGCCACCTTCGGTGGAACCGCGTTTGCGGTCTCAGCAACCGATAGCGCTAAGATGTCAAACACAGCTGCGGATAACTGGCTGACAATACCCGCCATCTACGCCAAGGTGACCGCCGCTGGGTTTAACGATATTTACGAAATCGAGCGTGAGGACAATGGCTATGAAGTAAAGGCCATCGGCTCTCATGGCGAGCGCATCAAGCTCTTCGTCGACCCGGTGACCGGAGAGGTGCTTCAGTCCCGATCCAAGCAGGACAAATACCGCGAATACCGCACCGATTGATCGGCTATGAGACGCCCCTGCACCCTGTTTCAACGGGGTGACAGGGGCACCCTTAGAGTCACAAAAACAGATTTACCCCTGATCGATGAGGCCGCTCATGAAAACTATCCTCGCCAGCTTTATCTCTCTCATCGCCCTCGCCTGGGGCTGGGAAATCCTGTCGCCACAACACCTCACGGCCGGCTCATTGCCGTGGACCCTGCGCCAGGAAGGACTCTACCTGACCGGTCTCTGGTCGATCGCCCTAATGTCGCTGGCAATGGTGCTGGCCACCCGCCCCACCTGGTTGGAAAAACCTCTGGGAGGCATGGACCGCATCTATCGGTTGCACAAATGGAGCGGCATCCTGGCGGTTGGATTTGCGGCCATGCACTGGCTGGTGGAGATGTCGGACGACCTGCTCAAGGCAACAGTCGGACGCACCGGGCGCATTCGAAAGGACGATTTCTCGGCATTCGCCGAGCCGGTACAAGACCTTGGTGAAGCGCTGGGCGAATGGGCCATCTATGTGCTCTTCGCATTACTGGCACTGACCTTGTGGAGTCGATTTTCCTACCGCCTGTGGCGACCGCTGCATCGTGCGATGCCAGTGCTCTATCTGCTGCTCGCCTTTCACTCGATCGTGCTGGCACCGGCTAATTACTGGAATCAGCCAACAGGACTGCTGCTGGCCGTGCTGCTCACCGCCGGAGTGGTAGCCAGCTTATTATCGCTCACCGGGCGCATCGGGCGTGGAAAGCAGGTAAGCGGTCGCATTGTCTCAATAGAAAACCCGACGCCTGATATCATCGAAGTACGTTGCCTTTTGGATGACGGTTGGCCCGGCCATCGTCCGGGCCAGTTCGCTTTCGTAACCTTTGACAGCAGTGAAGGCGCACACCCCTTCACCATCGCCAGTGCCGATAGCGGTGACCAGACCGTCACCTTTGCCATCAAATCATTAGGCGACTATACCCGCACGCTCCCCAGGCAACTGGTGGTCGGCAACCCGGTTCAGGTCGAGGGCCCCTATGGGCGTTTCGATTTCGACCGTACCAACCGCAGTACACGGCAGGTCTGGATCGCGGCCGGTATCGGTGTCACGCCATTTCTCGCCTGGCTGGAATCCCTGCAGGGTCAGTCCACTTCAGAGGTAACAGCCGATCTTCACTACTGCATACGCGACCGTGCAGCCGATCCATTTGTGCAGCGTCTGCAGGAGTTGTGTGCGGGATTGCCGGGGATCCGGTTGCATCTGCATGACAAGCGAAGCGGCCCACTGACCGCCGAGGCACTGGTCGCGACATCAGGCAGTAGAAAAAACGCCGAAGTATGGTTCTGTGGACCCAGCGGCTTCGCCGAGACTCTGCGCAACGGTTTGCGTCAGGTTTGTCCGGGGAGCATCCGTTTTCATCAGGAAGCTTTCGAGATGCGCTGAGCATCCTGACACAGGGTAATTTTTTAATCCAAGCAGGAGTAAGTTATATAACGCATTCAAGTCACAGTGCTACGTATGTGGGACCGCAGCATCCGCTGGTCCAGCTGGATAAACCTATTGTCAGTGCTGGCACTGTTCGCGATGATAGGTAAAACGCCTATAGATAACCATCAACACCCGACAGACTCCATGCACCAGTGCGTTATATCAACATTTTGTGCGGTAGCGGCCTGTGTCACGTCACTGACCCAGGTTTCGGGCCCAGCCAGATAGACCTGTGTTTTGGGGTTCTCTTCAATGGCCATGGTAAGTTGTGCGAGTAGATCCATGGCGGAGATGTCATCTTCTGTACTGCGGTAATCAAAATTATCCAGCGCATCTTTCCATGATCTGCAGAGATTCTCTAACGAGGACTCTGGTGGTGTGCCACCAATCAATATCAGGGTGATGTCCTCCGCGTCATCAATCGTAATAGCCTGCTCAGTGAGGCTCTTGACCGGGGCCAGTCCTCCGCCTTTGGCTACGAAAACGACAGGTCGTGTGGAGTCTTCACGTAGCAGGAAGTCACCTTCTGGTCCTTCAATGACAAGTGTCTGTTTGGCAAGTTCACCACTGAATACATGCGGCTCTATTGGACAGCCTATACCGGAGAACACCAGGAACTGTAGATTACGTCCATCACAGGGACAGCTGGCAATATAAAGTTCGGTTGATGCACCATCCTCTGTTGTAACCTTGACCCGCTGACCGGCCTTGAAGCGAAGTGAATGAGTACGGGGTGTCTGCACATGAATCAGCGCCAACTCCGGGCCTTCCTGCACTACCTTTTTTACGGTGGCACGAATCATCTGGTGTGGCAGTTGTTCGCTCAGACTGGCTTCTGTCGCTTCAATAACCAGATCCGATATGGCGGTATTGGAACAGGCCAGCACATAACCTTCCTCTTGCTCCCGGGCACTCAGCACATAGTCATGTTGGCGCAACTTTCTAACGGCGCCAGAAACCACCTTGCATTTACAGGCACCGCAGTTACCACTGGTACAACCATAATCAAGATAGAGGCCCGCCTTGAGTCCAGCTTCCAGAATGGAATCATTGCCTTCAATAAAATACTCATGTCCACTGGGCAACAGACGCACAGAGGCGGTGACAATTTTGAGTAAAGCATCCTTGGCAAACAGACGCGCCTTGGCATCGCTCGCCTTGTCCAGACGACCCATCGCGCCATCGAGTTTTTCAATGCACTTTTTAACCGCTTGACGCAATTTCACTTCGGGTTTTTCAAGTGCAGCTTTAAGATCAGTCACTGACTCCTCAAGTAAGGCCTCTGATGAGTTCAATGCAGCTTTTGTATGAACCAGTGTGTGTTGAAACTCATGCAGACGGGTCATGAGAATTTCGGGATCAGGCATCCAGCCATCACTATAGTGCCGTTTCGGATGCGCTTCTGTCTTGATACGTTGCACACGCTCCAGCACGGGATCTTCGTCCATGTCGATATGTGGATAGAGCGTGAGTAGTGCTTCTAGAGATATTTCACCCTCAAAAGTCTCCACTCGTTCTTTTCGGATTCGCTTCTGCAACTCGCCGCGACTGATATCAGCCAGTCGGGCCGCGCGGGATAGTGATAACAGTTGTGGCATACGACTTCCTTGCTGATTCACTCTTTGATTCAAATATAGCAACTATTCTTTACATAGTATTCCTTAATAAGGCGAATCAGAAGAGACAAAGGTATCTGATAGCCGTATTATGGATCTGTATGATACGTGTTAATTACCCAATGAAATCCGGTTACCCAAATGAATGAAACAACTGATAGCGGTAATGAACAGGAAGGCACACAACTGGCCACCATGGCTCAGGGACTGTTTCTAGCCAATCTGCTGCTACTTCCCGGCGTCTGTTTTGCCTGGCTCGCGTATCTCTATTTCAAACATCGTCACACAGCCCCCGCTCTCGCCCGCTGCCATCTGAAACAGACCTTTATTGGCAGTATCATTGGGGGGGTGCTATTGGTCATTGCCAACCTGGCCATTCTCTGGCTCGGTGGGTATCAAAGCCCGAACACCTGGATGGTATTGATACTCTATTTTACGACGGTCCACTCCACACTGGTTCTCCTCGGCATTGTAGGTTTAGCCAAGGCCATGGCCGGAGCTGAGTATCGATTCCCTATTATCGGGCGCCTCTGTTCAAACTAACCTATTGATTAATTGTATTTATTTAGTGAGGCTTCTTCAGTCTCAGGTTAATAGTTGACATAATCAATTATTTAATTGCATATTACATCTAATATGTAGCCGCGAGAAATTAGACATGAAAACCACTGTACAGCAGGATGCTATTGATCAGGTTCGGTCATTCAACCGCTTCTACACCCGTCATATCGGCATTCTGGATGAAGGTTTTCTGGGACAGCCACTGAATCTTCCGGAGATTCGCGTGCTGTTTGAAGCCGCCAAAGAGAGCACACTTACCGCCAATGTGTTGGCCGATTATCTTCGTATGGATCCCGGCTATGTCAGCCGGATACTGGCCAAACTACTGAAGATGGGCCTGCTGCTAAGAGCCACTGATCCGTCTGATCGACGCAAAAAACAGCTCATGATCACCCCATCGGGAGAAGAGTTATTACAATCACTTAATGATCTGGCCCGTAATAATCTGGAGCAGTTACTAGCGCGCTTAACGCTGTCCCAGCGTAGTGAGCTGGTCAGTTTGATGAATCGTATCAGAGCATTACTGGAACCCTCACGACAACGACGGGTGCTGATACGCCCCCTACAGCTCGGCGACCTGGGTACAGTCATAAACCGTCACGCCGTACTTTATGCTACTGAGTACCAGTGGGATAAAAGCTTCGAACGTACCGTATTGGAAGTGCTGGCTCGGTTTGCCAGCACGGTTGATGAGACCTGCGAACGGGGCTGGATCGCCGAGGTAGATGGCCAGTTTGCTGGCAGTATTTTTGCCGTAAAAGAGAGTGACCAGACCGCCCGCCTGCGGGCGTTGCTGGTTGAACCCCAGTTTCGCGGCATGCAGATTGGTCGGCAACTGATCGAGCAATGTATTGATTTCTGCCGCCAGTGTGGCTACAAGCAGATGACACTCTGGACCTGCTCCTGCCTGACGCAAGCACGAAAACTTTATACCAAGGCCGGCTTCACCTGTACCAAGGCGTGGGATGAACCCCTGTTTGGTGCCAACCTCACCAGTGAGAGTTGGGATAAAGTGTTGTAACGTTCGGGTCAAGCACAAGCAAGACCGTTCTGATCAAACCCTATTATTCACTTGCATGATTACCCACAACGTTCAGCCATAACATCATAGAATCAAAAAAAATAAGACACTCAATGTTGAGATGCCGCACCTGTCGCGACTTTCATACCGCCGAGCAACGGAATAAACCGGGGATCAGCGTCGCAACTGTTTGAGCGAAGCGAGTTTTACGACGCCCCTGGTTTATGAGTAGCACAGGGCACCCACAGGGTGGTATGACGGAGCCGTGGTTTTGGTCACTTTTGCCGAAACAAAAGTGACACGCCGCAGGGGCGCGCGAGCCACGATCAAATAAATTGCCGCGCAGCAGCACTTTGAATATAAGTGCTTCTGTTTTCTGTCTGACTCTCCCGGACAAACAGGTTCACTTATCCCTTACGCATCCCAGTACGACGCCCCTGCGCCTCCACGAACTGCTGCAAGGTGGCACTGCGAGCATCGGCTGTCATCATGATTTCGATAAGCTGAAAACGTCCACGGGTCTCTACGGCCTGATTCAGTGCCGCCTGCAACTCAGCACGTGTCTGTACCCGTACGCCATCACCACCCAGCGATGCACTCATATCCGCAAAATGCCAATCATCCAGGTGATTGAAATTACTCTCTGGCTGGAACGTCGCTAGCATGCCCCAGCAGCTATTGTTGAATAACAGGACAATTGGATCCCAACCATAACGTCGGCAGTTGCCCAGCTCCCAACCGGTCATCTGAAAGGCGCCATCACCCACCAGAATAATCGGGCGCTGTCCGGTTGACGCCTGCAACCCCATCCCGGCGGGTACACCGAAACCCATCGTCGCATAGTAGCCCGGTGCCACCAGCTGCGTGTTATCCATATCCATGGCGGTAAACAGACAATCGCCAATATCCGAGGCAATGGGCATGGGGCCATGACGATCAAACAGATCATTCACGGCCCGGGCAATATCGGTTGGAACAATCGGGTTGTCATCCGCTTCCAGACCTCGTGGATAGTTAGGTTTAACCGGCGATGCATGATGATTGGTGGTCTCAGTCTGGCTCAGCAGCTCATCAACCAGCTCGGTCAGCGAGAGTTGCTGATACAAGTGAAAACCCACTTTTACCTCTTGATCCGAGGCATTCACGGTATGGCGAATATCCAGCCGTTTTGCAGAGACCCCAAAATTTGAGTCACAAACAATAACCCCTAACATGAGTAATTGATCCGATGTCTCCACCGTCTCACTGATCGACTGATCCCCTGCCATACCGATGTAAGAACCGATCAACTGACAATCTGAATCTGAAAACAAGCCACGTCCCATGAAGCTGGTGGCAACCGGCAGTTGCAGACGCCGTGAGAGCTCGGCCACCTTATCCTCCAGGCCATAACGCCGTACTTCCACGCCCGCCAGGATGACCGGCCTTTCAGCCGCAGTCAGTCGATTCAATATTTCACCAGCGCAGTCAGCCAATGCCTGAGGGTCTGCCGTTGTGGGCGGCAACAGGGGGACTGGATCACAGGGGGCATTTACCAGATCTCTGGGGAATTCGATATAGACCGGCCGCGATTGTTCAAGACAGCTACGCAGCACCCGGGCTATCTGTTCAGGGGCTTTGGCCGAATCATTCAGTAGCACCTGATCACAGGTAAACTCCTTCATCACTTCATACTGAGAACCCAGCGTCTTGATCTGATGATGCAACAATAGATCGCCCTGCAGTTCTGATATTCCCGGTGCACCGGAGATAACAACTAAGGGAGATTTCTCCGCATAGGCACAGGCTACACTGTTCAGCATATTAAAAGCACCGGCTCCATAGGTCACAACCGCCACACCCAGTGAACCCCGGCCACGGCCGGCTGCATCAGCCGCAAACCCCACACCCGGCTCATGACTTAGCGTATAGAACGGAAGAATGCCTGACTGCTCAATGACCTTAAAAAAAGGCAGGGCAAAATCCCCGGGAATACCAAACAGCTCGGCGGCTCCGTGCTCCTTTAAACCCTTCAGTAATGCTTCTGCCAGTGTCATTGCGTTCTCCATTGTGGTGGCCAATTAAGGCGTCCAGCATACGGGATTTGGTATGACGTTATCGGGTGTTATAAGTCACTAATTCAACCTTTTATGCTATTATCATGCATATAATGTATATTTTTGATGGTTAATTGCATTTTTACTGAGAATACATACCCTTTCTAGAGGCAAATGATTGATGACACTCAAACTGGATAAATTTGATCGACTGATACTGCACCACTTGCAGGAAGATGCCCGCCTCTCCCATGTGGCCCTCTCTGAGCGCATCAATCTCTCCCCCTCCCAATGCGCCAGACGCCTGCAACAACTGGAGAATACCGGGGTAATCCGCAGCTATACAGCGGTAATCGATCCCCAGGCGCTGGGTATGGATGTGGTCGCCCTGATTAACATCACACTGGAAAAGCATCAGGAAAATATTGCAGCGGCTTTTGAGAAGGCGGTACAGGAGCGGCCTGAAATCCTGGAGTGCCTGTTGATTACGGGCGATGGGGATTACGAAATGCGGGTGATTACAAAAAACCTGCAGGGGTTTTCTCGCTTTATATCTGAACACTTGATGAAAATGCCCGGCGTCTCTTCAATCAAGTCAAACATTCAGCTTTCACAAATCAAGGCACATGCCGCACTGCCACTGCTGGAGCTTGATTACTAAGGTTCCACAATTAAAAACACCCGCAGAAGCGGGTGTTACTCAATGAGTCAGGGGGCATTCATTTATTTCTTTTTAGATTTCTTGGATTTTTTCTTTTTTGATTTCTTTTTGCTCTTGGCTTTCGCCTTCTTCTCAGCCTTTTTCTTGGCTTTTTTCTTGGCCTTGCGTTTTTTCGTCTTGGCCTTTAATTTTTTCTTTAGCTCGTCAGCCTTCTTATCACTCTTCTTATCGCTTTTCTTTTTTCCCATTATTAACATCCCATTGGTAGTTGGTTATTTCTATCATCGCCTGTAGAAAATCAATATGACAGGCTCACTTCTGACTCTATACCGCTTCCCTGCATATTTAAAGCGTGTAGCACTTTTACCTGACCCAGAGCAACTATCCTGCACTAGTCGAAGCCACTCATCTGATTATCGACTAAAAGCGGCTGCCCTTTACGCACTTCTTCAAATAATCTTTAAGTGTCATATCACTGAGTTGGCAGGCCATTTCAGCCCCCTTCATTTCAATAAGGACAACTAAAACACTAGGTTCTTAGAACTGACTTACAGGCTGAGCCGGCGATTCGATCAAGTTCCCGTTGCAGATTATCTCGCAATGACTCTACTGCTGATACAACCTGATTCAGCTGATCAAGTGGTAACAACTTCTCTAACATTGTTGATATTTGACTCAGCATATTTGTCATTTTGGCCGTTATATCGTCTATCACATGACGCAACGGCTTCAATGTAGAATTGATTAGTTTACTAACCAGTTTATCTATGGCATCAATATCGATACCGAATTTTTTAAATGCCGCCCGAACAACAGCCTCTATTTTCGATACAACCTTTTTTCTGAAATCCTGAATCTTTTTCTTATATTGATTGACTTGGCGAATGAGATCATTGATTGCTTTGATATCAATCTGTTTCAGTACATGGGTAATTTGTTCGGCAAGCGCGGCAACCGGGTCAAGTGCCATTTGGATCTGACTCAGTACCGCACGTAGCGGTTGAATCGCCTTTTCAAATTGGGTTTTCAACTTCAGCACCACGTCCTCAAGCTGGTCAATATATCGGTTAATCGTCCTCACACACTCGATCGTCTCAGCTGAAGGCGCTATCCGTTTATAGTGTTCCACAAACTCAGCCATTTTCAGTTCTAGTGCAATAACCTCGTCCCGCACGCCATTAATCGCCTTGAGTGACTTATCAATATAGGGTTCAACCTTTTCAAGATACTGTTTTATCTTGGTCATGGCCTTATCCATCTGCTCAGTCGCATTGATAAGTTCGTCTAATACACCTTTCTTAGCCGGTTCAACCAGGGGGGAAAGCAGCCTGTGTACGGCTTTACAGGTTGTCCCCAACTGCCCGGGTACCCACTCCAGTAGTTGTACAATTTCATTAAGTGCCGAGACCAGTGTCCGAAGTTTTTTAAGGTCTTTAGCAACAGTACCGGGTAGATCAATTATTTTCTTGATTTCAGTTATGACTGACTTGATATCAACAAGCGGTTGACGAAGGGTATCAATGTCCTTATGCAGAGAGACTATCCGATGATACAGCTTCTCTATTTCGCCAGTGTTCTGCATCAGCGCATATCCTTTGTCTGGTCAGTATAGAGACAAGTCTAGCGGTAAATAGTGAAATAAAAATCTTATATAATGTAGGGTATGACGCTCCCGAGAAAAAACGTTGCATAACGCTGACGTAGTGACTGGTATTTAGACGACGATTAATCATCAGGGTATGATAGGGCTTATTCAGCAACGGCCAGAAAGGCATCCGATGAACATAGACAGAGCAAAAGAGTTGATTCTGGTTCAGCTGCAGTTTAGCAGCGGCTATAACCGAAATGCTGTGCGCATGATTCTGGGTGACGTGCAACGAACTTTTGATCAACAGGCGGTAGATGCCCTTATCAATGAATTGGGCCTGGACAAATCATTTGGGCTGAAAGTCGGAACAGATTTCAGCAAGGTTGGAAAGTAACTCTGAATGATCAACTGACCTTCTGACAAACGACTATCACGCTGATACTTCTTCATTGCTGACATTATTTCCTGGCCAATCACACCATCAATCCGGCCGGGGTTATAACTTTTCTGCTCCAGTGGTGTTATCAATGCGTTCCACTTACGTTGTTTTTTTATTGCCATCGCTAATTGTAATCCGAATAGAATAGCGATGAACAAGATAGGCCAACGAAAAAGCCAGCAGGCCGCCAAACTCCAGAGAAAAGGCAAGGACCATCTGCCAAGGCTCGATAAACAGAAGCGCTAATCCTGCACCACCTAGCCAGAAGAGCAGACCCAGCAGTGCACTTCTTTTCAGTGATCGGCGATAATTGGATCGAAATCGCTGGCCACACTGAGCACAGACAAACTCAGGACGACGAACGATCCATGAAGCGATTGGCTCCTTACAATCAGGGCAGCTGTATTGGTTTATATTCAACGGCACGACAACATAAACCTGTTAAATGCTCCACCCCTTCCGGGGCCTGGCCGCTCGACAGGCCAACGTCAAAGCCCAGAACTCACCAAAGTCGTTCACCACTACATCCGGTTTATGCGGATGTTTTTCAGTACCGGGAAAAATCTTGTCCAGCCACTGCTGATCCCACTGCGCTCCATTAAAAAAGACACTGGTTACACCGGCCCGTTTGGCCGCGATGGTATCCGTGGTGCTGTCACCGATATACCAGATCTCCGGTCCCGCTAACAGATGTAAATTATCCAACGCCTTGAGAATAGGATCAGCATGCGGTTTTCTTAGCGCCGTATCATCACCGCATACAGTGGTATCAAAAAGCTCCGACCAGCCCGTACCTTCGACAGCTGCGAGTTCATGCTGAAAAAACTCACGATCACGATTGGTCAATACGCCCAACTTAAGATCAAGCGCCCTTAACCCAATCAGCATATCTTTTACACCGGGCTCGAACGGATAGACTGCACCATAGTGATTGCGATAGTGACGGTTAAATGCATGATGCGCTATCTGTTTGGCCTCTTCATCGGCCCCAAACAAAACTTCAAAAATATCTGTGCGCGAGATTTTCCTGTCTGCCTTGATCTTGGGGTGAAGCTGGTGATAATCACGCACGTGCTCTACCAGTTTTGCATCTTCAACTGTTTTGCTCTGACTCGGATTCACCAGACGCTCAGAAAGCCCCAACTCATCAAGCTCTGGCAACATATCATCAACCGCGTGATACATTGCATCCAGGGTATCCACTAGTGTGGCGTGCCAATCAAAAAGCAAAAAGATCGGCGCCGTCAGATCAACCACAGCAGGATGCCAATCAGGCTCAATACGGGCAGGTGGCTTACGCCGGGCAGGGATTCGCTCCGGTCTTTCAGCCCAAATATCGGCACGCTCATTTCCATCGAGCTTCTGAATCAGATCCAACAGTGAATCAAGATCATCAACAACCGCATCCGGCTTGTGAGGATGTTGTTCACTACAAGGGAATATTCGTTCAAGCCAGTCCCAGTCCCACATGGCTCCATTGTAAAATATACTCGTAATACCCGCCTCTTTGGCCGCTATGGTATCGGTGCGACTATCACCCAGATACCAAATATCGGGTCCAGGGTTCGCTTTTAAATTGGCAATCGACTTGAGTAATACATCTGGTGCTGGCTTATGGTGCCGGACTTCATCACCACATACCGTGGTATCAAACAGGTCAAGCCAACTCCCACCCTCAAGGCTTCGAATCTCCCGCCCCAAAAACTCACGACTTCTGTTTGTCGGCACACCCAACTTAATACCCAATTTACGTAGTAACAGCAGACGTTCACGCATCCCCTCTTCAAAAGGTGAAACCGCCCCATAATGATCCCGGTAGCAGTTATTAAAAGCCTTGTGGGCTATCGATATCGCCTCAAGATCCGGTCCAAAGAGTGCATCAAAGATATCGGTACGAGATACTCTCCGCTCTGCCCGTATTTTTGGGTGCAAACGTCGAAATATGCGAACAAAACGAACCAATTTCCTGTCATCCGGAGTTTTGCTTAACTCCTCTGGCACCAGACGTTCCAGCAACCCAAGCTCTTCGAACTGCGGCAATAAGTCATCTATCGCCAGATACATCGCTTCCAGCGAGTCGACCAGCGTTGCGTGCCAATCCAAGAGTAAAATCTTAGGGGGGACCAGTTTATCCACACGACTATCAATCCGATAACTCAAAGGCCAAAGCTCCTCAGTTGTTGCTGTTTTTAGTCACACAAGCGGGTGAATAACCCAATAAAGATGAAAATAATATCACCGAGTATTACACATGCCAGTCAACGGCGTGAAGGCCGTAACAAATCAAGCTGTAGTTACCCTGCAGATGATACAGGCAGTTGAAGTAATCAGTACCTGAAGCTATGCTGACAAATCAACAGTCATCAGTAATCCGCTTTATCATAGAGCGCCTAACAATCGGAATTATAATGAAAAACAGCCTACTTATCGCAGCATTGGCTATCAGCATCCTCCTAACAGGTTGCGATAACAGCACTCAACCGCCCAGCCCCACTGATCAACTCAGTAAAACGACCCAGCCAATCGGTGACAATACTGATGGTAAATACACATTACTTAAGGCACCGTTACCTTCTGAGGAGCTGACTAACAAGACGCCTTACGTGGTCGAATTCTTTTGGTTTGGCTGTCCACACTGCTACAGCCTTGAGCCCTTAACCAAGGCATTCAAACAGAACAATCCGGACTTCGAATTCATAATGATGCCGGCCGCTCCAAACAAACGCTGGGAAATAGAAGCGCGCCTGTTCTACGCCATGGAAGCTCTGGGAGCCAAAGAAGCTCACTTTGATCAAGTATTTAAACTCTATGCTGATAAGCGTACCGAAAAGCGCTATCCCACCCTGGATGAAATAAGTGGTCTGATGAGTAAGACCGGCATCACTAAAGAGACGCTCGAAACCAGCATGGAAAGCCAGGAGGTCTCTATCCAGATAGAACGCTCCAAGCGTCTGTTCGATCAGGCGGAACTGACTGGTGTTCCAGCACTGGTCATTAATGGAAAATACCAACTTGAATTCGCCAAGTTGGATAGCAACAACTTCGCTGCGGACTTCATGGAAACCCTTCTTGCACTAGGTAAAAAGTAGGCTACAGGGCGCCTCACCTGAAAGGGTGGGGACGCCCAACTGATTTGGGCTTTCCTGATTACCCATTCCATTCAGCCATAGTGCGAAAAAATCAAAGTGCCGCAATTTTTAAATATAAAATGCTTCTATGTACTGCTTTCGAGCTGAGTTTTGTGGGTAATCAGGCAGGTTGTTACCTGGTATTCTCGATAATTTCCTTTGCCTACGTGATTAAAACCGTGTTAAATGTGATACATATTACTAATTCTTGAGATAAACTTTTGAATCCTATCGATTATCTCTTTGTACCCTACTCAACGCGGAGTCAGTCCCATGTTAGATGTACGTCTCAGTGCACTCAAAAAAGCCATGCAGTTAGAAAAAGAGGGCATGGCATTCTATGAAACCTCCAGAGACAAGGCGACCAGTGAAATAGGCCGTAATATGTTTGAATACCTGCGCAAGTCTGAGGAAGGACACATGCGACGTATTCGTGAGATTTATCATAGTCTTGAGCAATCAGGTGATTGGCCAGATAGCCCACCCGTCGAAGATGACGCCGACGTGATTTTCAAAACCATATTCTCTGACGCCATGAGTGTACTCAAGCAGCAGAAAACCGTGAATACCGATGATATTGAGGCGCTAAGACAAGCCGCCAAGTTTGAGAAGAACGGTGAGAGTTTTTACGCCAAACGCGCTGAAGAAGTTTCTGACCTATTTGAGAAAAATTTCTATACCCAACTGGCCCATGAAGAGTTTCATCACCTGAAGGCCATTCAGGACTCAATCCAGATGCTGGAGGACCCTCAGGGCTTCTTTGCTGACCGGGAGCATGGCACTCTGGCCTGCTAATCAGTATCGTCAGGCACAGCGCTTCTAGTAGCTTCCTGAATCAGGCTTCAGATGATGATTGTTTTTTCCTAAACAGTAGCAACACTACTACTGTCTGCAGGACAAAACTGATTAGCGCAAGGAGTATTGCCAAGTAGCTGAATTCGCTGACCTTTACCCCACTAACTACAAAACCCACATCAAATAGAATCACCGTTAAACAGGCTGCAATAACTGCAGCCTGTAGCGTGATGCTACGCCCTGTCCGACTCAGTACAGCAACCGCGAGCGCAGCCCCAGCCCCTATAATAATACCGTAGACAATATGGTACATAATTGAGGCAAACCAAGCCCCTCCTGGGCCAACATCGGCAACCAGTACAGCCCAAGTTGGCATCAGCCATTGAACAACGGGCCCAACTAATACTGTTACCACTAACGCTGTCGCGAAAATCTTCAAGTTTACGAAACCGTTCATCAGGCCACTCCTCCGATAGGTAGCCGATTATAAACCAGAAAAAACGCTTACAGAATTGATCAAGCGCAAACGATGACTACTTGGCGATCAGCTCCATCTCCACCACAGAAATCGTTGACCAGTCAAATAGTCATTGCTTAGTACCAAGCCTACTAACCAGTGCAACAGAAGGGTTATTCATAGGATCTGATAACAACTAAACTATCGAACTAGACTAAAGTTCTTTGTGTGGGCGATAAACTCAGGATTAAGGTGATTTTTTATGGCTACCATCACATAAAGGTGCGGTAGCTGTCACTTTACAACCACAAAAATAGACAGTTTTGGATTCAGCTGCTTCATATTTAGTGGGCTGAAAAGTCGTACCCTTATGCGAACCATCGCAAAAGGGTTGTGATGCACTTCTACCACACGAACACCAATAGTAGGACTTACCCTGCTCCACATCTACCGCAAAAGGACTGTTTGCAGCCTGTATTGGCTTATCCATAAATGCTCTCCCTTTTAAAATTTTAGTGGTTCATCAATCAGGTCAATAATAGACTAACAGAGTGCGCTAATGGGAAACAGGATTTATTAATCAATAAGATTATTGTCGAATGATTCCTTTGCCCTAACGAGAAGATGACTTATATGACCAGCTATTTTCTCAATAATGGTTACGCTTCACTGAATTCAATTTATTCCGCATTTCACGTACGACAGCACCATACTTACGTGTACATTTCTGCCAAGCCAGATAACGCTCACGCTTCTTTCCGTACTCGTTATATTTCTCTGGCTCTTCACCACAGAGTCGATGCATCTGGGCCGTTGCAACATCAAGGTCCTTCTGGGCCTTGTTTCTCTCTTGCATGTAGTCGGCCTCAGAAGCGCGCGCGCTCTCTTTTTTACTGTTAGCCCAATCAATGGCACATTGGTATTCATTGACAGGTTTCTGATACCGAGCCAAATCTTCGTTGAAAGTTGTCGATTTGTTTCGATATGAGGATGAGTAACGCTTACGCGTGGGCGCGAGATAACGATCCAGTGCTTGTTTAGAGCGCTCAAGTGTCTGGTTCCAGTACTTAACCTTATCATTAAGCGCTTTTACCGTCAGACGACGCTTTCCCGATTCAATGGGTAATTTCAATTCACCACAGTAGAGCTGTCCATCGACCGCTGTTGGAACCAGAACAGAGCCTGATGTGGTATGAATCTGGACCTGATCCTGGGCAACAGGGGTTTCGTCCTGAATAGGCGGTGTCTGACTAAAATGTACTTCACCATTCTCATCAACCCACTTATACATTTTTGCAGCAACAGCCACACCCCACCCAGAAAGGAAAAAACAGACTAATAAAACATGCATCAAAAAATGTGGCATTCTTGCTTACCCTTATTACTTCCTATCTATTGCATCGATAGCCGTAAAAATCTATCACTGTGGAGAACAAAACATACATTGCACCGGTCTCGCATCGATCAAACACCCATTCATCCCTCGCCATCATCTATGAAAACCCACATAGCTCATTGTAATATCTAATAATAATCAGACATAGAGATCTAAGACATGCCTTTTTGTAATCTACGTATCTATCGGCACACTACTTGCGGTTCTTAAATGCTTATTTCTCAAGCATAAAATCAAGTCACCCAGAGAGTTCAAGCCTTTTGCACTTGTTGCCCGCTCGCCAGAAGATCTTATACATCGGCACCCCCGACAGATAGCTTCAGATCGAAGGCAGTGCACGATGAAAAATATCAGATCAAGCTATAAAGGGCGTAATCGCATGCTATTACGAATTTTTTCAACGACAGGCCGAAACTTTCAGCCGCAAGTTACCAACTCATAAATTGAACAGGTGTTCCCTAGGTATTACTGATCATATGTATATCGCGCTGCGGGAAGGGTATGGAGACACCATGGGCATCAAACTGTTCTTTGACTTTTCGTGTCACGTCCCAGTATACATCCCAATAGTCCGGGGTACTGACCCACGGACGGACAATAAAATCAACCGATGATTCACCCAGCGTATGCACTTTTATAATCGGCTCTGGGTCTTTTAGAACTCTTGTATCTGATGAGACAATATCACGAAGTATATTTTCAGCCTTTGCCATATCGTCTCCGTAGCCAATGCCAAATACCAAATCTACACGACGTTTTGTCTGGGCTGTCACATTGCGAATCACCCCGCCCCATATTTTGTTATTAGGCACAACCAGCTTTTGATTATCGGGCGTCATTATCGTGGTTGCCACCATATTCATCTCTTGTACTTTACCTGTAACCCCACCCGCTTCAATGGTGTTCCCGATATCATAGGGTCGATAGATTAAAATCATCAAGCCAGATGCAAAATTCGACAACGTTTCCTGCAAAGCAAAGCCCAGAATAAAACCAATAACGCCCAGACCAGCTAACAGAGGGCCAACTTGAACACCCATTTGTGAAAGTGCTACCAGCAACCCAACAACCATCACAGCCTTGCTGGCAAGATTAACAAAGAAATCCTGAAGCAGCTTGGAGATATGGAGTTTAGAAGCATTCAAAGCACGCCGGATCAAGCGCTCCGCCAGATTTGAAAGAATTTTGAATAACAGTAAAATAAAACCGATTACTAAGGCCTTTAGGAATAACCCCGGGCCATTCTCTTCCGCCCACTCGAGTAGCGATTCCATCCACTGTTGTGTGAGACCAATTACCACCTTCCTGTCAAAGATATCGCCGCTAATCTCACCTGTAGCCATTATAAGAAATTGACTATAAGGCGTTGTATCAATATTGCGTTTCCCCATGATATCAATTGTTAAGGCGAGGCTTTTGGCATTGCTCTGCTTCTTTTCTGTCAATAACTGCAATTCAACCGCTATATTCTTTTTCTCATCATCGGTTGCATTTGCTTGTCGTTTCTCCAATTTTTTTATTTTATCCAGAAAAACTTCAATCCTTCCTGCACTATTTTTTGCCCGTTCTTCCAGTAAGGTATCAAGGTAAGTAATATCATTTCTTGCATCCATACCCAACAGAGACATCTTCTCGCTGTGTTCAAATAAGGCCAGTATAAGATCGCTATTTTGATCCAGTGCGGAAGAGAGTGACTCTTGTAGTATAAGCGTTTGTTCAGGCGTGGCTTTTTCTTGCTGTGTTTGTAATGACTCAATCTCCTTCTGTACAAGTTCGATATCTTTTCGGATAACCTGGGTTAACTCTTTTACCGGTTGTTTAATTTTTTCTACTAATTCGGATGTATCTACGCCACTCTCTTTCTGATCCATTAATTCTTTAAGCAACTTACGCATCGTTTTACGGTAGTTGCCTTTGACTTGAAGTGATCGATTGGTCAATACAAGCTGGTCATCGCCTGTCGCCTTATTCAGTTCAAGGCGGATCTGGCCCAGTTCAGCACCCAGACTTTTTAACTCATCAAGAAGGCCTTGCGTAACATTCGCAACGGAGGGCTCTTGTAGTACAGCCTGTTCGGTGGTTATTTGCCCTGATTGCTGGGCATAGGTTGGGGATAAATAAAATGCAAGCAGAAAAAGAATACAAATAATCGACCCGCGATAAAACCCTATTTTACAACCCATACCAACTACTCTCCCCTGCATAAAATTTTACTATCATCAATATTTCCACAAATCTGATGAAGTTAAGTAAGTGACGGTAACAACATAATATCCAGCTTGGCACTCATTCTATACAGTTTTCAAAGAAAAATAATTGATTATTATATTGACAAAGAATCAAGGAAATAAAATCATTATGCTGTTAGTCAGATAGTGAATCAGGGCAACCAGACAGAGAAACAGCCACCAGTGAGCTTGTAACCATTTTCCAGACGTATAAAACCCTCTTGTTCTTTGTTTTTATGCATTTCGGCAATAAGTGTCGCAAAGTATAAGCCCAACTGGGTTCTTCCCTCTGCTATATCACGATGTAAATCCTGAGATGATTGTGCAGCTAACATCTCTTTTGGATAGCCTGCACCGTTATCTTCAACCCGGAGGACCAGATAATTATCTTCTTGTGAAGCGGATACGCACAATGTATCCCGCGTGTAGCGAAGCCCATTTCCAACAAGATTATTCATGACTCCACGGACCAATCCCTCGTCAAAATAGCCGTAAAGATCCGGATCACACTCATAAAACAGATTAATGTGATTAGCTTCAGCCGAAGCACGGTTCTCAGCTATAACTTCTTCAAGAAAGTTAGCAACATCGACATCTTCAATGGTTGGAGAAATTCTTTCGTTTTCTATGTTATAAAGTGTGAGCAGTTCAATCAGATTATTATTAAGCCTGTTCGCCTCATTTTGCAGGGCAGTGACACGTTCTGGCTTGTCATAGTGGAACGAGGAATCTTCAGTCATTTGCTCGAGTGTATGCACTACCATACTCAGAGAGTTTTTCATGTCATGGATCAAAGATGCCAATACGTCATAGAATTTCATTGCACGTTTCCCTTGCCTAAGGCCTGGCCTCATCCAACAGCTGTTTAAGCATGCGATCCATTTTATGCAGCGTCCGATTCTCTGAATCCATCTGCCTTACACGCGTCAGGTACTCGCGCACCTGATCAATCCGTTTCGGAACCAGGCCTGACTTCTTCATCTGAAGCATGAAAATTCGTGCCGCATTAAGATTGACCACCTTGTTACCTGGCATACCATCCACCGCCTCTTCAAACAACAGCATGGCCTCATCCAGCTTACCCTGCTTGGCTAGCTCTACACCCCTGTTGTTAAGGCGAACAATACCCTTCTTAATATCTGCAATCAGTGCATTCGGATCATCTGACAGGCCAAGATCGGCTAAGGTGGCCCCTACCTGTTTCAAAAAGGCTTCGTCTGAGTGATTATTCTTTACTGCCTGCTGTAGAAGCTCCTGGGCACGATCAAGCTCACCCATTTTGCTGCAGGAGCGCGCCATATCCAGGGCAAGTTCTGGTGCCGCCTTGGTTCCCAGCTCTTTATACAACTCATGGGCATTATCCATGCAGGCTCTTGCTCGCACACCGTTACCCATATCCTCCTGTAAGACCGCCTCTGTCATAGAGGAATAAAGATCTGCTTCTTTATTACCTTTAAAGGCCTTTTTCAGGTCACGTAATACCCTTAGACCTGCCTCGCCATTGACATTATTCGCCTTGGTTTTTGCCAGATTGGCATAAATGGAGGGGTGTTTATAGATCGAGTACTTACCCAGATAAATAGCCTGACTAAAGGCATGTTCAGCCACTTTTTCATCATGATTGGCCATTGCCAACTCGCCCAATACACGCTGTCGCACAATAGCCTTTGCTGAATGTGCTGTAGCTGTTTCCAAAACCTTTTGTGCCTGCTCAGGTTCATCAAGGGCTAACTGGGCCTTTGCAAGCCAATCATAGGCTGCCATAAATCGCTCATTGCCATCCAGCAAACCCTGAAAAACCATTTTGGCCTCTTCATAACGCCGGTTTCCAAAATAGGCCTTGCCAATACCAAGGCGTGCCCAGGCAATCTCACGCTGCACAAGCACACCCGAGTAGATCGCCTCAGCTTGATCATAGGCCCCAGCCTTGATACAGAGGTCTGCTTTAAGTTTTATAAACTCATTTACATTTTTTGGATTTTCTTCAATCCGCTTATCCAGCAATGCATTAGCTACATCATACTCTTTGTGATCAATGGCGTTTTCAATCTCGAGCAGATCGGCCTTTCGATTAAGCAGCCTTTCTAACCGCTGCGCCAGCAGGTCTTTAGTGAAGGGTTTGGTAAGGTAGGAGTCCGGCTCATACTCCACTGCCCCCATTACCATCAGGCGGGTATTTTCAGCCGTTATCATGACGAACACCGTACTAACACCAACCAATCTTCTGGCGCGAATCTCTTCTAATATCTGTTGTCCGTCACGTCCATCACCGAGATTATAATCACAAAGAATAACGTCATACCGCTTCGACTCTATCAAGGCCATGGCCTCACGCCCATTTGCCACTGAATCGATATGAGTAACACCAAAAGATTGCAGCATATTGCGCAGTACACCACGCATATCACCGTAGTCATCAATAATCAGAAAGTGTAATTGTTCAATCTTGGTCGCCATACCACGTTCTCAAATACTTCTCTGTTTGATCAATAGCCCATCAAGCAGGATAAAATGTTAACTGAGCAACGATTTATTAATTAACCGTCTAACTTAACCTGCTCTTCTGTGCAACAGCGATTACGTCCGCCCCGCTTGGCAAGATAGAGTGCCTCATCGGCCCGCTCAAAGGGATTTTTCCTTCCATCACCTTTCCTGAATTCTGCCACACCACACGAAACGGTGATGTTTACCCTGTTATCCCCAGATCTGAAGGGCTTCTCTTCAACAGCCCGTCTAATTTTTTCAGCGACAATCTTGGCGCCCTTGAGATCGACTTCCGGCAACAGTACCACAAATTCTTCGCCACCATAGCGCGCAGGAAAGTCTACCTTCCGTGTGGCCTTTTTCAGATGCGCACCAATCACATGCAGCACCTTGTCGCCTGCCAGATGCCCATAGGTATCATTCACTTTTTTAAAGTGATCGACATCTACAATAATCATGCTCAGAGGATAGCCATAGCGATTCCAGCGGGTAAATTCCTCCTCCAACTTACAATCAAAGGCGTGACGATTATTTAATCCGGTCAATGCATCAGTAAATGCCTCATTGCGAGCCTTTTCAACAGACTCTTTGAGTGAGGCCGTCTCATGCTCCATATCACCAATTTTTGTCGTGAGCAGATCAATGCGTTGCTCGAAATCCTCCACCAGCCGCTCATTGTCCGTACGGTTTCCCCGCAGGCGTTCCTGTATCAAACTTAATCGTTCGGTGATTGAATGCTTGAGATCTTTCAGATCCGTCGCTTGGTCAACGCTCTCCTGCAAGTGTCCCATCTGCGCCTGCATATCCTGATCCATACGGTGACTGTTACCCGCAAGCTCACCGCCAACCTCGCCTATACCTATCACCTCCTGGTCTAACTGTTGGAGCTGCTCAGTCATCTGTAACAGAAAACGCTCGACCTCCTGCCGTTCATTTTCTGCCTGGGTTTTGGCATGTTCTACCAGTTGCACAAGTTCTGTGAGAATTGAAGGGATATCTTTGGCAATGATACCTTTGGACAGCTGTTGCCTGAGTGCCTGCACTCTCGGTTTCAGTTGCTCAGTAACATCCAATCGCTCAATAAGTTGCAGTAACACCTGATCAGCAGAAGGCAACATCTCTAAGGGGGCAGACCCGGAATCGGCTGTTAGTATCCCTACCAGATCGGTAACAAGCTGCTCCAGAGCCTGACTATTGACTGCGGCAGCCGCACTCTCTGCCACTTTCTGCAGTTTATCTGCCGCACTGTGCTGATACGCCAGTTGCTTTGCAAGGGAGACTAATAACTGACGGCCCTCTACGCCCACCGTTTTTTCATTTGCCACCGGCACTTCGGAATTTACAGCAGTCTCGCAGTTATCAGACTCTTTGTTGAACAGTTTGCCAATTAACCCTTTTGATCGCTCACGCTCAGTTGCAGGGGTATTAGAGAGGGCTTCCAGAACCAATGTCTTGGCGGCGTTTAGGGTCTCAGGTGCTACCGGTGGCTTTTTCAATACCTTGGTGAGTTTACGCACCGGTTTCTCAAGGGCTTTGGGGAATTGTGCTTCAGTGAGCAAGGTCAGCCAGAGAGAATCACTTGCCGTGGTATCACCTTCAGGCTCACGCCTGGCCTGAACACCCTCTGCCTTGCCCGCAATGTCTTCAACCAAGCGCAACAATGCCTTGGTATCCTGCTCACCCCGAACCCGGTTACGCAGCTGCTCCAGCCGTTCATCCAACAGCGGGTCCAGCCCATCTCCTACCAGGGAGAGGCGGGATATACAGCGTCTCAAGGCCGACTCCACACGCTCAAAGCGCTCCTCCTTGCGCTCGAGGTCAGCCAGACTATCAAAGTACTTCTTTTTCCACTCACCTTGCGGTTGATTCATTATCCCCTCGTAGACCCAGGCTTACTTAATAAGCTATCGGCAGCATAGTGAGCTGAGTTTAATAAAAAATGGCGCTTTCCGGCGCCATTTTTCAAAAACCCGGGGACATTAGTCTCAACCCCCTTGAAGTGCCAGCACTACCTTTCGCTGATTTAGCCACCCTTCCCAGGAGAAGATCGCCAATGCCGTCCAGATAAAACCGAATGTGATCATCTGGTGGCCGACAAAGGGCTCATTATAAAGATAGATCGCCAAGAGAAATGTGATGCTGGGCGCCAGATAGTGTAGTACACCCACTGTTGTCAATGATAATCGGTTAGCGGCGGCAGCAAAGCAGACCAGCGGCAAGGTGGTCACCAGACCACCCAACATCAGTAACAAATCCATAGAAACCACGCTCGACCCAAAGCCCAGCTCGCCAGTTACATCCAACCAGTAGAGATATAACAGTGCAAAGGGTGACAAAAGCAGGGTTTCCACACTGAGTCCCAGCAGTGGATCGACAGAAATTTTCTTCCGAATCAAACCATAGAGTCCAAACGTCACCGCCAATGTGAGTGCAATAAGTGGTAATTCACCGAGGGTGATCACTTCATTTACTACACCGCACAAGGCCAGCAATATAGCCAACATCTGAATGTATCTCAGGCGTTCACTGAAAAAAATCACCCCTAACAACACGCTGAACAATGGAATAATGAAGTAACCCATGCTGGCCGCTACAATATCACCCCGGGTAACAGCATCGATAAAGGTCAACCAGTTTGCCGCCACCAACAAGGCTGTTACCAATAACCAACCCACATGCCTCAAGTTAGAAAACAGGCTTTTTAAGGCGCCCCATTGCTGTTGCCACGTGATCATCATCAACAAGAGCACTACTGACCAGATAACCCGGTGCGCCAGCACTTCTGCAGGAGAAACGGTTGCAACAGCCTTGAAGTAGACAGGACCAAAGCCCCACATACCGAATGCAAACAACCCGTAGATAAAGCCTGTGCGCGCCTCATTATGAGCAGATTGAGCAGGACTCATGGCTTGGCCACCTCCAGTTCACGAACCAGAAAACGCCTGTGAAAACGCTCACTACTGCGACGCAACAAGCGGCTGGTAAAAGCCACTACCAAAAACCCAAACAACAAACGCATCCAGAGAATACCGCTGAGATCTGCTCCCAACAGAAGAATCAACAAGGTATCCTCAATCACGCTGTGACAAAGCGCCAACAGGGTCATGGCACTGAAGACATCACGATAAGGCACATGCCCCGCCTGGGCCTCTTTTATCAACAGACCACCGCCAAAGGCTAAACCCAAGGTAAAACCAACAATAGTAATGGTGGTAGCCGTAGGACCAATTCCCAGCATCCTTAAAAGTGGTTGTAGTAACCAGTGAAGCAGGCGCTCAATGTGTAGCAGTCGCAGCAGCTTGAGCGTTGTAAGCAGTACAGAGATGATTACGACAATCATACCAAGACTTTTAAGCTGACTGATCAACCAGGCCGACAGTGAGTGATCAACCACGCCGGGTGACCACAGCAATTGGTTGGGTTGTTGTAACCAACCACCCAAGCCATACAGATGATGCAGAATAAAGCCCAGCACGAGTGCACTGGAGAGGCGAATCAGCAGGGTTACACCAAGGCGTACCCCCGCTTTTTGGGCAATACGCGCTTCAATAGGCAAGGTGTGTGCAATCAGCATCATAGTACCGATCACGGTTACTTGGGCAACGGTGAGTGTCTCGGTCTGGGCGACATTGAAGAAGATGATCATGCCCGTATAGATATTGGTGAGCAACGTGGTAGCCCAGACCAACCCCATACTTTCGGGAAGACCGACCCAGGCCATTACAGGTCCCAGTAGCCAGGCGATTACTGCGACACCCCCACTCTCCTCCAGCAGCTTCACCAGCAACAAGGTGGGGATCATGATTTTGAACAAGGTGGAGGTTACCTGATAGATATCCTTCAGCAGTTCTTTAAACCAGTTTTTCATGCCGCGT
>ATLU01000109.1_pt1 | contig 29078 bp, 28 predicted proteins | sample 178751 | NCBI WGS metagenome assembly ATLU01 (sample SAMN02211837, study PRJNA209200) | bioreactor metagenome | isolation source: day 23 sample from continuous culture bioreactor inoculated with sediment... | place: Germany: Wadden Sea | collected 2011
TTTGTATTCGGCTATGCGCTGCTCCAACTTCTGCATGAAATATTGGCGATTGGCCAGCCCTGTCTGGGTATCCTGGTTGCTCAATAGTTCAATTGTTTGTTCGAGCTCTTTGCTCTGGGAGTCATTTCTGATAACGATTTGTGTGCAGGGCTCGCCATCATAGGTGGCCGGAGAGAACTCCAATTTTGCATCAAAGGTATCACCGGCACTGTTATGACACTCAATTCGTAGTTCCTTCTTCTCATTTCCCAGGGTTTTAAGGAAAGACTTGATGCCTGTATGGTCCTTGGCTGAAACCATATCCAGGATTGGGAGCCCTTCTAATTCTTCCATGTTCACGTAGCCGAACATCTCCAGGTATGTTGAGTTGGCTTGCATATGCATGCCTTCGTGAATATAGGCTATGGCATCTTGTGAGCTTGCTATGAGAGTCGTGCAGCGTGCCTCTGCTTCCTTCAATTGTTGCTGGGATTCTATAAGCGCCTTGCGTATTTGCAGATCACCCGCTTCTCTTGTTATGACCAGTTGTAGATGTTCAGGGTCATTTGCAGAAATAACGTCGCGTGCCCCATCTCTCATGGCCTGCAGGAGGGTTTCAGGTGGGATATTTTGATCTTTGTAAAGAATAACGTAGGGAACGCTTTTAAAGGCTGTTCGGCACAGTTTTGTTGTTGTTTCAAACTGTACTTTGTCTGCGGGCATGGTCAATAGAATAAGGTCAGGGGACTGCGCATCGGCAATTTCCAGTAGCTTATCGTAATCAGTTGCGATCGTTGGGTGGATGACCAGGCCGGCATTACGGAGTGCACTGATATGGGTCTCCGCATCATTCAACGAATCCTCAATTACTAGAAGATTGAGAGGCGTGTCGATTTCAAAGTATCCATTCATAGGGCAAAACAGTCCAGAGGTTTCGGCTTTGAGGTTCTAAAATTAAACACGATCAGAGTGTTGACCAGATAGCGTCAAAATCTGAACCATGATTCTCTTCCGTAGTATCTTCATCTCCAGGTTGGGATGTAAGATAGGAAAACTGGAAATGAGCAAATGCCCCTGTGGCTTCCAGTAAGCGTGTCAGTTTTGCTTTTCGTTTTCCATTGCCTGACCTGATCATTATGCCATCTTCAACCTTGAAAGGGAGTGTTGGCAAGATCAGGCTGGCAGGTCTTTGTGATGACTTCATTTCAGGGAGTAGCAGTCCTTTTTGAGGTGCGCTACTTGGGTTTTCACTATTCAATAAATCGATCAGCACGGCCGAGGCGTTGGGTGAAATCATCTGCATACCCAGTTGCAGACCTTGTCCGGGGGTATACTTCATCCAACGGCTGATACCTATACCAAACTGATTTGTTTGAGTAGCGGACTGAATGCCGATGATCTCACCAATTTTTATTTTCGGGGCATTGATCCCCTGCCACTGTATGCAGTAACCACCTGCGCTTTCATTGATCGTTTTACAGGCGAATGTTTCGTACTGTTGATCTGATTGTCCGGATGCCCAAGTCGGTATACCCATACTGCCAAAACCGGGCTCATCAAAGCTGCTGGCAACGATTGTTTCCTGAACCGTTTCATCAAAACCGTTAAGTGTCAGTTTCTGCTCTGAAAGGGTATAGAGGGACTGGTTTAATGAGCTGCCCTCTTTCTGGTCAACCCAGTCCAGTTGAGTGTCATCCTGTTGATCGGTCTCTGGCTCTTCCGGCGCCTGATTAGGCGTTAACAAGGTGTGTATGGCGGTTATTCCAACTGCGACCTTTAGCTCAAAGTTGAGTTTAGTGCGAACGAATTCCCGCTTTGGTTCCGAACTCAAGACCTGAATCAGCTGCCTCAGTAGATGTGCCGATGGTTGTTTCCTGGATGGGCTGTTTCCACCATGTTGCTCTGGGGGGAGCTGGTCAAACAATTCCCTGAGAGTTTGAACCAGAGGCTGGGTATTAAGAATACGGTAGCGTTGATTGAGTGCCTGAGTCTCAAGTGATCCATGTTTAGGTGGGGCATCCGCTGTAAGTCGTGCGACAAAATGACAGGGTGTTAGTACACTGTCTGAGGGTAAGTTAAGGTCGGTCTGCTCGGCCCACTTATCGAGCGACCGCTGCAGGAGTTCTATTTCCCGTTGCCGCATTCGATAGGGCGCGCAGATTGAAAATAACAGGACCTGTTTATACAGGTTCTCAATGGTACTTACAGAGGTTTCATCCTTGCCATCCTTTATCGGAAGGGTGTGGATGTTGTTTTGCTCGGCATAGGCATACAGCAGGTGTATCTCTTTCCAGACCGTTGGAGGAATGGGGTCGTATACAATAGCAGACTGATAAAGCACCATTGACAGGTAGCGGATCACACGATGGATAGCAATAATTAGCAGTTTCCGATCAAATTTTCCTGAACTGCCGGAAACCATCTCTTCAATAAATATTTTGTAGGCAAGAGCAAGTTCGGTGTACAGCTCCCTGTTTAGAACCGCAATCTTTCGGTTTTTGGCTGTCAGGGGGAAAGGTACATCGTAATAGTATTTATGCAGATTTTCCGAAATGTAACTAATGGGGCGCCTGAATAGCTCCGCTACTTTAATTCTGTTTATGTTGGATAGATCAAGGCGATTAAATTCAACAATGGTTTTGAATACTTGCCGGGAGGTTTCGCCTACATTAGCCATCGGCAAGGCGCTAACCCAGTTGGAAACTTCCTTTGGATTGGACAGCATAGAACCCGCAGGCGCAGCAGTGCGCTCAGGTAATTTGAAACCGAGAGTGTTCTGTATCTCCATGAAATCGTTACAATCCTGACTAAAAAATATCAGCAGCTACAGGCTGCGAGTAAATTATACATTATAGTTATCGGCAGAATACGATCCTACTATAGTAATATTTTGATTGTAAGGGAGTTTCTGCTCTTTCCATACGCTCATTTCGGGTTAAAAAGCCGGTTGTTTTGCCATAAATCCCGCATGTTCTTTCACCCATTTTGGCACCAGGTAGCCTGGCAGGTTATTACGTAAATCCACGTGCAGTTTTTCGGCGATGCTTTCATTAACGGCAAAATGGGCTGCGCCCTGGACTCTATCTAACATGTGCAGATAGTAAGGCAGGATACCGGCTTCAAACAGGGCGTAACTCAGGCTGGTCAGGGTTGTCAGATTGTCATTCACACCCTTGAGCAATACGGATTGATTCAGCAGGGTAACGCCGGCCTCCCTTAATTTCGAGAGAGATTCAGTCAGTGCGGGTGTGATCTCTCTGGCGTGGTTGATATGTAACACCAGGACGCGTTTAAGGCGACCGGTGGTTAGTAGCTGGCAGAGTTCACTGGTTAACCGTGAAGGGATAACAACGGGTAGTCGGGTATGGATACGCAGACGCTTCAGGTGGGGGATCGTATCCAGTTTGTGGGTCAGTTCCATTAGTCGCCCATCGGAGAGGCTAAATGGATCGCCACCGCTTAGAATAATCTCGTCAATATTCCTGGATTCGGCGATATAGTCGATGGCTTGTTGCCATTTGTCTCGATAGGCGGTCGATTTTTGATAGGGAAAGTGGCGGCGAAAGCAGTAACGGCAGTGAACGGCGCAACTTCCACTGGCTATTAGCAATAAGCGTCCGTGATATTTGTGCAGAACACCCGGAACCACGGCTGTTTCCAGGTCACCCACCGGGTCTGTAACAAAGCCTTCAACCACCTGTTGTTCTTCGCCGAGTGGCAGTACTTGGTGGAGAAGGGGGTCGCTAGGATCGCCCTTGACTATTAACTCAGCAAATTCCCGGGGGACTTTCAGACCAAATTGGCTGGCAGCACTACGTGCAGCGGGGAATAGCTGCCTGTCTAACCCCAGGTAATTAAAAAATTCATCCACGTCGGTAAAAGCAGTGGCGAGCGCGTGTTGCCACAGGGGAGTCTGACATACAGGCTCTATTCGATGTATCATGCGCGTTTCCAGTCGGTTGTTTGGTGAGGACAAGATGGCAACGTATAGTACCAGTGAGTTCAAGGGTGGGCTAAAGCTTATGCTGGATGGCGACCCCTGTTCCATTATTGAGAATGAATTTGTTAAGCCTGGCAAAGGACAGGCCTTCAATAGGGTGAAGATCCGCAATCTGAAGACTGGCCGTGTCATTGAACGGACTTTTAAGTCGGGTGAGACCGTTGAAGCGGCGGATGTCTTGGAAGTGGAGTTGCAATATCTCTATGCTGACGGTGAATTTTGGCATTTCATGCATCCAGATACTTTTGAGCAGCTCAGTGCTGATGAGAATGCGGTTGGTGAGTCGGTTAAATGGTTGAAAGATCAGGATATGTGTACCGTCACGCTCTGGAATGGCAGCCCAATTATTGTTGAGGTACCCAATTTTGTAACCTTGGCCATTACCGAAACTGATCCCGGTTTGAAGGGTGATACCTCCGGTGGTGGCGGTAAACCCGCAACACTTGAGACGGGTGCGGTCGTTCGTGTGCCACTGTTTGTTCAGACGGGTGAGTTGATTAAGGTGGATACCCGTTCTGGCGAATATGTTTCACGGGCGAAAGAAGAGTAACTTGAGTCAGCGGACGGAAGGGGCTGCTGAAGGATGGCGCCCGACAGCATCCATTGAGATGCTTCAGATTAGGGCCAGTCTTCTGGCCACCATCAGGGCCTTTTTTCAGCGGCGTGGCGTGCTTGAAGTGGATACCCCGATCTGCTCATGGCATGGTACTACCGATCCTGCGATTGAGAGCTTTTCCGTTTGTTATTCTGGTCCTGGCGCACCCTTGGGTGCGTCGCTCTATCTGCATACATCGCCCGAGTTTTCGATGAAACGGTTGTTGGCAGACGGTACGGGGCCTATTTACCAGATCTGCAAGGTGTTCAGAAATGGGGAGTCGGGGCGTCGTCATAATCCGGAATTTACCCTGCTTGAGTGGTATCGTCCTGGGTTCGACCATCACCAGCTGATGAGTGAGATTGAGCAGCTCATCAGCGAGCTGTTGCCGGATTCAGCGCCGGTATGCAAACTTACCTATCAGGCTTTGTTTGAACAGTATCTCCATCTGAATCCCCATCACGCCACTCTGCAAGAGCTTCGTCAATGTGCCTTGTCTCAAGAGGTATCAGGTCTTGAACATCTCGATCTGCAGGACAAGGATGCCTGGCTGGATATTCTGCTGACCCACTGTATTGAGCCCAAAATGGCACCTGGGCTCTGTTTTGTCTATGACTATCCAGTGAGTCAGGCGGCGCTGGCGCGTATACGTCCCGGTCACCCGGCTGTTGCAGAGCGTTTTGAGCTGTATATGGATGGAGTAGAGGTAGCCAATGGCTTCCATGAATTGACCGACGCTGATGAACAGCGGCGTCGGTTTGAGCGGGATCTTGAAGTGCGGTCAAGCACAGGGAAAACCTCGGTCCCTCTGGATCAACACCTCGTTAATGCATTGAGTCATGGTCTTCCTGACTGCGCCGGTGTCGCCCTGGGCATAGATCGACTCCTGATGCAGATCAGCGAGGTGCAAAATATAGACGCCGTAATGGCGTTTCCATTCGAGCGCGCCTAGTTCAAGCTAGTCCAGTAGTGTGGCTATCGCCTGACCCATCTCTACCTTGGTGTCTGCTGTCAGATCATCAATCCACTCGATCTTATCTTTCTCAAAAAGCAGCACCACGGTTGAACCCATATTGAATCGTCCCATCTCTTCGCCCTTCCCGAGGTTGACTGATTCCACGGTAGGCTTTTCGCCATAATGCCATTGGTTAATTCGACGGGATGCCGGGGCTACTGTTCCGGACCAGACCGTATCCATACTGGCGACAAAAATGGCTCCGACCATAATCACAGCCATCGGCCCATTTTCGGTGTTGAAAAGGTTGACCAGGCGTTCATTGCGACTGAACAGGCGGGGTACAACGCGGGTCGTTGAAGGGCTGACGCTGAATAATCTGCCTGGAATATGCAGCATCTTATGCAATCGACCTGTGAGCGGCATATGAATGCGATGATAATCTCTGGGGGAGAGGTAGATGGTAGCAAAATGGCCATCGTTGAATTTTGAGCACTCGTCAGCGTCGGCACCCAGTAATTCACTGAGTGTATAACTCTGTCCCTTGGCCTGGAAGATACGACCATTTTCAATGCGGCCAAGCTGACTGATGGTGCCATCAACCGGACAGAGTACGGCACTCTCCGATTCATCCAATGGGCGGGCATCTGGAGCCAGGGCACGAGTAAAAAAAGCGTTGAAGCTGGGATAGGCCGTTGGATCGGGTTCTGCTGCCAACTGCATGTCTACTTTATAGAGCTTTATAGCGCCTTCGATCAGCCGGTTTTTCAGTGGCACCCACTCCACGCGTGTCAACCAGTGCATGCCTTGTGACAGAAGATGATGAGGCAGCAGGTAAAGGATTAGTGCAAATAGTTTATCGAGCAGGCTTGCGTCTTTTCCCGCACCCTGATAATCGGAATTATTCATTTAAAAAGTCCGTAATATGGCGGATGATCGGATGGATACTACCGGTATCAGCCTTGCAGGTAAATTCGCGGCCTGAATCAGGTGATGGGCGTGTCCTGACGGTTTCCCCAGTCTGACCATGAACCGGGGTACCCTTTGACCTTTGGGAAGCCTAATGATTTGAGCATGACATAGGTAAGTGAGGATCGGTGATGTGTGTGGCAATAGGTCACTATTTGTTTGTCTTTTGTAATGCCCAGATCAGCGAGCATTTTCTCAAGTTCAACGTTACTCTTGAGACGTAAGTTTCGCTGTTGATCAAGTGCCAGCACCCAGTCCATATTGACCGCTCCAGGTATGTGGCCACCCCGATCGGCATAGCGTTTGTTGCCGTTATACTCATCTGCTGTGCGGGCATCTAATAATCCCAGCGTATTGGACGCCAGGTGTTGCAAGATATACTCGGCATCAGCAACAGGCGCTTCTATTGGTTTAGCTTGAAACTGTTTTGGGCTGGGTTTGGTGGGGGAGTGTTCAACCGGGTGGCCTTCGTTAGCCCAGGCGTGTAGGCCGCCATTTAAAAGCGAGAATCGATGGTGCCCCATGGCTTCGAGTGTCCAGAGTAATCTGCCCGCTTTACCGCCACCTTCATCATCATAAGCGACAACGTGTACTGAGTCATCAATACCGATATCAGAGAAACATTTTTCAAGCAGGGCGGGTTGTGGCAGTAGGCCCATCGTGGGCTTGCGCATGGCAATGATCTGTCCATAATCCAGGTAGACCGCCCAGGGAATATGCATTTGTGCATAAGTGGCGGGTTTAGTCATATCCACAATCAGTAGATGCGGCGTATCCAGTATGGATTCCAGCGCCTCTGGTTCAACAATCAGGGGTAGATCAAGGGTGTTCATCGTCTTTCCAGTTAAGCCGCTCTGAACAGAAGGAAATGGAGGTGGATCTGCTCTTTTCAAGAGACCCCTTCAAGAGCCCCTCATCTTGCAGGTCTACAATAACCCCATCTCGGAATAATATTTTTTCGCGCCTTCATGCAGTGGAGCAGGGAGGTTGGCATCAATCATCTGCTTCTTTTGCAGATTGGAAAAAGCGGGATGAAGTTTATTAAAACTGTCAAAGTTTTCGAACAGTGACTGAACGATGCCATAGACCGTATCATTAGGGAGTCGGGTTGTAGTAACAAAGATGGCGCCAACTCCAAATGTGAGTATGTCATCAGGGTTATTTGCGTACATACCGCCGGGTATATTGGTCAGTCGGTAGTAGCGGTTTTTCTTGACCAGCTTATCGATGATTGGGCCTGTGACACTCACGATTTTTGTCTGACAGCTTGTTGTCGCTTCTTTGATAGAACGGGAGGGATGGCCGACAGTAAAAACCATGGCGTCTATTCTATCGTCACACAGTGCTTTGGATTGCTCGGCTGATTTTAATTCAGAAATCAGTGAAAAATCACTAATCGTCCAGCCATAAGCTTTCATAATGACTTCCATGGTGTCGCGTTGGCCGGACCCTGGATTACCAATATTGACCCGTTTACCTTTCAAATCTTCAAAAGTATTGATTCCCGAATCAGCCCGGGCGACGACAGTGAAAGGTTCGGGATAGATTGCAAAAAGCGTTCGGAGTGTTTGGCTTTTATCGTTGCTTGCGGCTGCTTCAGCGTTTTGATAAGTATGAAACAGCACATCAGATTGAGCGATCGCCAGGTCCAGTTCGCCGCTGGCCAGTTGTTTGAGGTTGTAGACTGAGCCTCCGGTAGATTCAATGGCGCAGCGGATATTGTGCTTATCGAGTTCCTGGTTAATCAATTTACAGATGCCACTGCCAGCAGGGTAGTAGACGCCTGTGACACCTCCTGTGCCTATGGTTACAAAGGTCTCTGCAATTGCAATTTGGCTTATGAAAAAGAGCGCGGTTAGTTGTATCACCACGTTTTTTATACGGCGGTTGAACGTTCTATTGCTTTTTGAATCACTCATAGGGACAAAATAACTCTAAAACAACTATTGAACAATCTGTTTTGACTGGGGTTATTTCTGTAGGGGGGAGCGCGCTTAATTAACAGGCCGCTCCGGTTGGAGCGACCTTTTTCAGTTGATCAGGCAGGAATGTAGGGGCCAAGCTCACCACTAAAGGTTTTGTGGTCATAGACGGTGTCTTCACGCTTGACCTGTTCAACAATTTTGAGCAGATCGTATTGACCGGTTCGGCTGTCCGGACCATTTCCTTTCATCACCAACATGTCTTTAAAGCACTGATGGTCTTCGCCTCGATAGAATGTTTCACCAGGACCGATGCCGGTATAGCGTGAATTTTCCAGCGTCTTGATGACTTCAGGGGGATAGAATGTGCCGGCCTTTTCACAAGCATTCGCATATAACAGGGTCTGCACATAACAGGTATGTGCCGCCTGCGAGGGTGGGAAGCCGTATTTTTCGGTAAATGATCGAACAAATGCCTGCGAGCCCTGATCCTGCAGGGTCCAGTTCCAACCGGTAGTGCCGAATACGCCATCGACATTCGTTGCGCCGGCACCCTTGGCCATTACCCGACTGAACAGCGGTACGACAAATTCTATATTGCGACCATTTTTCTGCAGGTCACGCATACCAAACTCAACGGCCTGGGTTAGCGAGTTGACCATGTCTTTGCCATAGTGGTTGAGGATAATAACGTCAGCATCCGAATTCATTATGGCTGTGAGGAACATGGAGTAGTCATTTGAGCCGAGCGGGGTCATGATGTTATTCACCGTGGTCCAACCCTGCTTTTCGGTGAACTCTTTCATTGACGCATACTGGGTGTGTCCCCAGGAGTAGTCTGCGGTCAGGTGATAGGCGCGCCGATCTTTGCCATAGTTTTTAGCCAACACCGGGGCGAGCGCCTTGCCACTCATGTAGGCATTAAAGAAGTGACGGAAGCCATAACGGCGACGGTCTTTGCCGGTCGTGTCATTTGAGTGGGTTAAGCCACACATGAAGATGACACCGGTCTTCTGGGCCAGGTATTGCTGGGCAATCGCAACAGAACTGGATGAACCACCGGAGAACATGATGACACGATCCTGTTCAATCATGCGTCGTGCGCTGGTTACCGCTCGAGATGGGTTAGATGAGGTATCACCCACGACATATTCCAACTTTTTGCCTAATATGCCATTGCCTTTCAGTGCCAGTGGCTGAAGAGTCGACAACATACCTCCGCCGTTGTTGATGTGATCAACGGCGAGTTTGTAGGCCCGGCCTTCATCGGCCCCTTCATTTTTATAGGCACCACTCTGGGGGTAGTTAAATCCGAATTTGACGGTTTTGCCCTTTACCGGGTAATTACCGATCGCCTTCTCTTCTGCCCAGGCATCCTTCATAAAAAATAGTGGTGAACTGGCTGCAGCAACCGATGCGGCACCGAGCTTCATAAAGCCGCGCCGGGAAAGGGTGCTGAACTTGTCAGAACTTTGATCTGTCATCTCTTTCTCATCCTCTCACATGGGCTGGAGCCCATCTCTTTATCTAGTGTCTAATCAATGCTTTCTGGAAATCCAGGCAAAGAAGAAGCCCTGCTGAACTCTTGTAAGAAACAACGAGACTGCTTTTAACTCATTGAATAAAAGAGGAAATCAGGCCTTTCGGCATTGTAGTGTTTTTACGTGGTCTTACTAAAAGTGGGTGCACGAATATATACATGGCTCCCAGCATAATCAGTACATCGGCCGCTTTTCAATTAAATTAAGGGATTATTGCGAACTGTTCGCTTTCCTTTTTAAAAGAGCAGGGATATTCCTTCAGGATGATATGCCAGATATTTACGTATTTTCTGGTCTTCAGTATCGGCCCAGGGGGATGTGGTGTCCGTCATGTAATTAAAATGCAGTCTGGGTTTTGCCCGCGCATTATGAGCTTCCAATAACAATTCGACTGCCCTGGCGTGGGGATGATTGAACAGGGCGCCGCTGGTTGAAATCAGGTAATGCGTGCAGTTGAGTCGCTGCAGCAGTTCAAGTGAGATATTGGCAATACTGCCGTGGTGTGGCAGCTTGAAACCGGTTAGTTTAAGGGCTTTGTTGGTGTTGGGAAGGAGCTTATCAATACTGGTTTTGAGTACCGATGCCCAGGCATCGCCGGACAGTAAAAACCGGGTCATAGGCTGGTCTTTTGGATACTCCAGCAGCAGGGCAATGCTGCTGCCATTAGCCAGGCTGGTATCACTGCCAAAGGGGGCGTTGCCACCAGGCTCGCTGATGGTGGAGCCAAGCAGGTCATCCGGTTGCCAGTCCAGGTCGGTATCATCGATTGTGGTTGAGGCTTCATCGTCTTGATCGCCACCAAGCACATCACCTAATGGACGCAAGCGTTTGTTGTTCATCAGCTTGAATTGCAGTGCCTGAGCATCACCTGAATCAACACCCGCCTTATCCAGTTCATCATCCCAGTGATCTTTAAGCTCCAGTAATCGTTCATGATTGGGTGATAGCAGGGTCAGGCGACAGTCACCCGGAAGATCAATCGCCGGTAGTGATTCCGCCTTAGCTGGAATGTAGGCGATCTGGTCAGGCATGTCCTTATTCCATACGGGTTGCCCAGCGTGCCCCTCATACTCTTTGATCAGCAGGCCGAGGATTTCTCCCTGCATAGCGCCCAGTGGCGCACCTGCCGGGTCGGGTACTTGATTTAATTGAGGAGCGCCGTTAAACCAGATACGATCAAAAGTACAATTCAGGGTTGGGGCATCTTGTAGCAGCCGGATGATCCCCTCAATGTGATCGGCATCAATATGGGTAATAACCAGCAGATCGAAGTGCCGCTGTGCGGCGGGTAAGTGCAGCACCCGCTCACGTAGAGAGGGGTAGGTGTGGGCCGGGCCGCCATCAATCAGTATGCGATGAACCTGATCCCCTGAACCGTACTCGATCCAGAGGCAGTCTCCGTGTGCAGCAGGCAGCATTTCAATGCGGAACATGTTAAATCTCCAAGGGGTTGGCGAGACCTGTTTGCCTGGGAGTGAGATGCCACTCGGCATCACCCAAGGCAACCAGGCAGAATGCCATCAGGTAACCGTTGGCGAGCATGCGTCGGCGAACCCGGCGCATGATGGTTCCAAAATCGGCCTGTGGGTCAGAGGCGCTTGCCAGTTGCGTGACCAGTTCTCTGGCAACTGGGGCCGCATGTCGTCCCAGTATTTGAGCCATGGTACCCAGAACGATGGATGTCTTGAGTTGCTGGAATCGTCGTGTGAGTTGGACATAGCCATCTTCTGTTGTCGTGCCTGTGCGACAACCCAATAAAAGCAGAATCGGACCCGGATCTCTACCGGTAGGATTGACGTATAGGTCGGTTATTTGTGCACGACTGAGTCGGCGTTGTCTAATCGGCAGTTGGTCATCACCAATCTCAAGAAAGTCCAGTGATGAGGCAACATCATGGTGAGGGATTACCAACAACAGAGGCGGTGTATTTTGCTGTAACGCTGTTTTCCACTCATCCCAGTTGTTTGCCAGTGTTGGCCTACTGAACTGCTCCTGGAGTTTCGCCAGGGTCTTTTCGCGTTCAGTATCCGGAACCCTGTGGCTCGCGGCAAACAGGATGTTATCGATAGCAGGCAGGCTCCTTTTTAAGAGGCTGGGATGAGACTGACCCGCTGAGTCATCTGTTGTTTCATTGGACGGATCAACACGCTCTATAATCTTCTGCATCGACCAGAAGCCTAAGGGGCAGAGGGTTGCAGTCCAGGCGCGCTCTTCTGCTGTCAGGGTTTGCTGGCTACATGCCGGACAATACTGATCATCTGAGAGCAGGGCCTCGTGCCAGCCTTCGCATAGTCTGGCATCGTCTGCTGGATAACCCCGGTCATAGATAAACTCCAACGGTACATAGCCCTGTGGCTCCCGATTCAAGAGCTGAATGCGTTCACCAGGATCAGTAAAGTTCTGTGCATCCAGTTCGTTGTAGAGCGCAGCGCCGTGTCGGGCCATGTCACGTAACAGCACCAATAGTGTGGGCGAATCTGCATCCAGCTCCCCATCTGTGGTCAATGATTGGCTGGCGCGTTGTCTTATGAGACTCTTCTGTGTGTTAAAGAGAGACTGATTGAGCCATTCAAGTGCCGAAACAGATCCGGGTAATTCGAATCGTCGTCCACCGGTTCCACCAAAGATGCGTAGAGTGGGTGGCACATTGTCGCTGCTATTTCCGTGCGTTGAATCACCACCCCAGATCACTGTGGCATCGTAAGGATGACTGTCAGGTAATTCGATCAGTTGCCGACGGCTGGATTGGACTTTTACCTCTACCGTATGGTGGGGTTGTTCCTGCGCGTCTGGCGCGATGGCGAACGCTTCAATTTGAACGACTTCAAAGGCGCGGCCGCGATAACGGAATACTACTTCGGCACTGATAAAACGCTCTCCCTCGGGTACAAAAAGGGGAAGGTCACAATCGCCGCTCCGGGCTGTTCGATTGGCTGGTAAAATCAGCGGTTGTGAGGCGCTTTGGTCTTTCCAGCAGAGTTCGGCTGTCAACGGCAGGCCTTGATCAGGAATGGTCAGACTCGGTATCGGGCTGGAGGCGACGGATGCCGTTTCTTCATCGGGCAGTCCTATCCAGCAACGGATGATATTTTTACTGCCGGTAATAAATGTATGACGACGTTTATTGCCGTGGCGCAGTTGTGCATGTACCCGTCGCTGTTCATCTGCTGTGCTGACTTCACTCTCATCGGGCGGTGTCGCTTCGCTCTCCTCCAACATCTCAGCAGAAGTATCTGGTAGTGCCTCCGCAGCGGGTACAGTTGAACTTGTGACCGGGTTGGCTGTTTCCGGGGCTGCCATTTCAGGTTGCTGGGGCAGGATAGCCCCGGCTCGTCCCATTGTTCTGCCCATACCCGAGTCATCGCCATGGCGGGTCGAGGTGTTTATCCTGCCGCATAGATAATCACCGGCCTTGCCAAGAATACTGAGCAGTCGACGACGTTCAGAGGCCGGTCGTTCGTCTGTTAATAATCGGGTCACCTGTTGGGTGACGGCGTTGGCATCGCCTTGTGAAAGGACCCAGGCAACTTGATCGTCATTGAGAGCCGTTACCGGCGTTTGTACATGTTCCTCTGCAATAGCGGCCGCCGGTAAATCGGTGCCGATTCTTTTGCCTGCCAGCTGTTGACGAATGGAGTGGATCACCTCCATGCCAAACCAGCCGCTATCGGGCGTGTCTCGGTTCAGGGCGTCGGCATGTTGATTAGCGGTTTTTATCGTATTGATTAGTTCACCGCTGAGTGTCTGGCGTCTCTTTCGAATACCTGTAAGTGGTTTTCGCCCCAGCAGTGGGCCGGGACGGCGGTGGGCATTGAGCGCCGAGTTCTGTTGGGCAACAATACGTTGCTTTGGGTGCTTGTTTTTGGACAAGGCATCTTGAATGGTTTGACCGTCCGGTTCAGAAGCTGAGTCCCCAAGTAGGCGTAACCGTTCTCGAAACGAGATGATAGGTATTCTTGCCGCGCTGATCAACGCGGCAATGCGCACAGCCGAACCGGCCTTTTCGAGCTCGATCAGTTCAAAGAGTCTGGTTGCCAGATCATGCCATGCCGTATTAGATAGCGGGAGTCGTGAGGCACTATCGATTGCTGCAATACGCACAGCCGGCTCGGAGTCCGATAGCATAACTGTGATCAGTGATGTCAGTGTTGCTTGATCAACAGTGCCTGTCATTGGCTATAGCCTCTCTGTGTCTAAATGAGTCAGTCGAAGTTCAACAGTTCCGGAGTGTAGTTTTCCAATCGATGGGTGAGGAGTGCGCCGGCATGTCTATCCAGTACGGTCATTTCAGCACTATTGAGTCGCTTTAGATTGGTTTTGATGGAAGAGGCGAAAACTGCATCGCCGCTATGACGCTCACCTTTATCACTGTTGATTGAGAACCAGAGTGGCTTGGGGCCGCCCTCATTGGCACTGAGCTCCAGTCGTTTAAATTGCAGGCCGCGTACCTGCTCCATCAGAATGCCAATAGATTCGGTCAAAACTGCTGTGCCTGATTCTGTCGGGTGCTCATCCATATCAAAGGGTTTCCCCGCGTCACTAACAATCACATAGTCCAGAGCATTACGTTTTCTGAGTAGGGGATTAACGCCGAGGTTGTCATACACCCCGCCATCGGTCAGCGTGACATAGTCGACCCCGGCGACAGGGTAATCTTTCTGGTCTATCCGCAAGGGAGGAAAGACGGGCGGGAAGGCGGAAGAGGCTGCCACGGCTTTGCTGATCTTGAACTGTTCTGCCGATGATGTACCCAGTTCCCACTCGCCCATCTCAACCAAATCATTACCGCCAGCGACAAAAAAGAACATATTGCCTGTGGCCAGATTAGTGGCATTCAGATAAAGCCGGGGGCCGTCTTTTAATGTACTCAGTGTGTTTTGACCAAAAAGATCACGTTCGTAGGTTTCTGCGAGTTTTTCCAGACGGGTACTAAACGGGTCAAAGATACCGCCAATGACCGAGGATACCGCGATAGAACTGGTGCGTAGATAGTTGTCCAGTTTATCCAGGGCCGTATCATTACCCCAGTGTGAAGCCAGAAAAGCACCTGCGATACTGCCGCCGCTAACACAGGTCAGCAGATCAAGGTTCCATAAAAGCCCCAGCTCCCTGAGCTTTCGAAAGACACCTAAATGGAAGGCGGCCGCTCTAAACCCACCTCCAGACAGCGCCAGACCGATCCTTTTCTCACTACCATTAATGATAATAGACATCCGTTTCACTCCTTGATCTTAACTTCGGTTCTGTATGGAAAAGCATAAGCTATTACTCAGTCGGCTTCCAGAGAGTCCACCCAGTATCGTATAGGTTTTCAACGGGAAGCCATCATGTTTTTAACCATCGATTTAAGAATGAGTAAGAGGGGGCTCTTGAAATTAATTTGTTTTGTCCCCAGACATAGTGTGTCAAATATTATCTGGGAGGCTAGCCATGTCCACACTTAATCAGTTACGTGAAGGTTTGAATGAGGCTTGGGATACCCTTATTGATGGGTGGCAAAGACTGTACCGCCGTGCAGCGGGCGCAATCACCCGTTATACACCGGGCAGCAAGACAAAGGGCCTGGATGACAGAGTGCTTGAGCGGGAAGCGGCCCTTCGAAGTACTGGTTGGGGTGTACTGGCTGCTGAGGTATTCGATGATGATAATGCCATTGTGATACGCCTGGAAGCGCCGGGGCTGGAGAGTGATGATCTCGACATAGAGGTGCATGAGCGTTATCTCGTTGTGCGGGGTGAAAAACAGATGTCGCATGAGCATACAGAAGGGCGCTATCACGTCACCGAGTGTGCTTATGGGCGCTTCGAACGGGCGATACCGTTGCCGGATGATGTGCAATCAGACCAGGCAAAAGCCAGTTACAAAAACGGTGTTTTAAAGGTACAGCTGCCAAAGGCGAAGCGTCGCCAGCGGCGAACAATCAAGGTAGAAACCAAGTAATGAGTTGAAGGAGATATTGAAGAATGAAAAACAATTTGATCACCAAAGTCATCTTGTTGATTGTTTTTTTTGTTACCTCGCCAGCCTGGGCGATTGATGATGGTGTAGAAAGCCTGAGACAGACAGGGAAGGCTTTTGCATCGGTTGCACGCCATGTGTCGCCATCGGTAGTGTTTATCCAGGTTGAAGGGAAGAGCCGGGAGGCGGCCAGCTCCCGTTTCTCTTTCCCTTTTGGTAATCAGTCTCCATTTCAGGATGATTTTTTCAAACGCTTTTTTGGTGACCGCTTTCCAGGTATGCCTGAGCAGCAGCGTCCCGAATCACAGCCCGAAGAGCGCAGGGTTACGGGGCAGGGGTCTGGTTTTGTTTTTGCGCAAAAAGAGGGCCTGTTGTCGAGTACTATCTACATTCTGACAAACAACCATGTCATTCAGGAGGCCGACAAGATTCGGGTGAAATTTCAGGATGGTCGGGAATTTGAAGCCGAGGTAACCGGGCGGGATCCCCAGTCAGATATTGCGGTTGTAGAAATCAAAACGGATAAGCGGCCTGCCCTGGCTTGGGGGGACTCATCCCAACTGGAAGTGGGTGAATGGGTGGTCGCTATTGGCAATCCTTTTGGCCTTAGTCATACCCTGACGGTTGAGGTGGTCAGCGCCAAAGGTAGAACCGGTGTAGGCTTGAATGATTACGAAGATTTCATTCAGACGGATGCGGCTATCAATCCAGGAAATTCGGGTGGCCCTCTGGTCAATCTGAACGGTGAGGTGATTGGTATCAATACCGCTATTTTTAGTCGTAGTGGCGGTTATATGGGTGTTGGTTTTGCCATCCCCAGCAATCTGGCCAGGGCGATAGCGAATCAACTGGTTGAGCGTGGAGAGGTGACCCGGGGCTATCTGGGGGTTGTTATACAGTCCCTGACCCCTGAGTTGGCTGAATCCTTCGGGCTGGACCAGACACAGGGGATTCTTGTCAGTCAGGTCAGCGATGAATCACCTGCAGAACGGGCGGGGCTTCAGCAGGGCGATCTGATTGTGGAATATCAGGGTGAGCCGGTCAAGGATGTGGGCAATTTCCGCAATAAGGTTTCGCTCACCGAGCCAGGCAGTATCGCTTCTGTTACAGTTCTACGTAATGGTAAACGGAAGCTTTTACAGATCGAGATTGGGCAGCTCTCAAAAGCGGATGTGAGCAAAAATGAGTCAACGCAGCGGAGTGATGAGATTGGTTTGGTGGTACAGACCTTGACGCCAAAACTGGCTGAGCAGTTCAATGGCAAAGCGGGTGAGGGTGTAGTCGTGAGCGAGGTCCGCCCAGGATCAATTGCTGCGATGGCAGGGATTAAGCCCGGTAGTATTATTCTCCAGGTCAATCGCCAGTCTGTCGCCGATGCGGAATCATTCGCAAAACAGGTCAAGCAAGGTGCTGACAAGCGCCATGTTTTACTGCTTGTTCGCACGGAGGGTATGCAACGCTTTGTCGCACTGAGTTGGTAAATTAACGGTCTGGCGGATGGCGGTCACTAACCTGCTTCCATCCGCCAGTGGAGCAAATCTGGCTGAAGACTGAATCGTGATGGAATATAAAGACTATTACAAGATAATGAGTGTAGAGAGAGATGCCGCTCAGGATGAAATAAAACGCGCCTATCGCAAATTGGCGCGCAAGTATCATCCTGATGTCAGTGATCAGCCTGATGCGGAAGCCCGGTTTAAGGAGCTGGGGGAGGCGTATGAGGTTCTGAAAGATCCGGAGAAGCGGGCGGCGTATGATCAGCTTGGTGCCAACTGGAAAGCGGGTCAGAACTTTAATCCACCTCCGGACTGGGACCAGGGCTTCGAGTTTCATGGGGGTGAATTCACCGGGGCTGACGCAGAACAGTTCAGTGATTTCTTCAGCAGTCTCTTTGGTCAGGGGGGGGGTGGTGCCGGGCATGCCACAGGGTATGGTCGGCGAGACTACCATGCGCACGGTCAGGATACCCATGCCAAAGTATTGATCGAGCTTGAAGATGCCTACATGGGGGCAACAAAGACGCTCACTTTAAAGCACAGTGAGTTGGGTGTTGACGGAAGGCCGCAGCTCAAAGAGCGTACACTCAATGTCCGGATCCCCAAGGGCGTCAGGCAGGGGCAGCATATCCGTCTGGCGAAACAGGGTAGTCCTGGTATGGGTGAAGGGGTGGCGGGTGATCTGTATCTGGAGGTTGAGTTTCAACCCCACCGTTTCTATCATGTAGAAGATAAAGATGTTTTTATCGACCTGCCTGTTACCCCATGGGAAGCTGCTTTAGGTGCTGTTATTTCGGTTCCAACACCGGCAGGCAAGGTTGATCTAAAAGTGCCTCCGAACTCTTCTGGTGGGCGTAAGCTACGATTAAAAAATAGAGGTATACCAGCGAAAGTACCCGGTGATCTCTATGTGGTACTTAAAGTTGTTTTGCCGAAAGCTGAAACAGAGACAGAAAGAGCCGCCTATGCTGCATTCAGGCAGGCAGTCGATTTCAATCCACGGAGAAACCTGGGGATATGATTTATGACCAGAAATGACCTTTTAAACCTGTTGACCGCCGAAGTACTGGAAGACGGACTGGAGTTAAGTCTGGCTGATCTCAGTAAAGCATGCCAACTACCTGCCGAGCAGGTGATTGAATATGTCGAGCAGGGAGTTATTGAGGCTAATGGAAAGAATCCAGCCTACTGGCGCTTTCAGAGTGTCAGCATCAGGCGGTTGCGTTGTGCCGAGCATTTACAGCACGATCTGGGTGTTAATTCGGCAGGTGCGGCACTAGCCTTGGATCTACTGGAAGAAGTTCAGCGACTAAGGCGAAGACTACAGCGATTTGAAGATTAGCCTGCCTTAACGTGGCAATAAAAAACCGCTGGCAATGTTATATCCAGCGGTTTTTATTATCTGGTACCGAGGGTCGGACTCGAACCGACAAGGGGTTGCCCCCGGGGGATTTTGAATCATGCATTATCAACACAAGGCAATAATAAAAAACATATATATCATATAGATATGACGTATTTTCTTTGCCTGGCTGTTGTGCTTTTTTGTGATTTATTGCGCCTTGCTGGTCTAAATTAGGTACTATTTTATTCGTCCAGAGATGTTGGGCTTTTGATCGGCGTTTGGTTGATTAGTCCGCCCCTGCCCCTGTTAATGCCTGTAAGAACAGCTCCTACTTTCGCCTACTTTAGGCCAATCTCCCCGCGCGTACTGCTCTCGTAAAGAAAGGCTGTTCTATTTCGTTAGTGGTGATTCCAGGCATGGTATAATTACATATTACCCGGACACAAGGATAAGCATGGTTGGTACGAACAAAACAGTGCTCGTTAGGGTTACCTCAAAAGACTTTTGTTGTGGGTTGATCTACAACGCTGACAAGTCCTTATGTTTGAGAGCGGCTGATAAGTTTGAGCTATTTATCGGGCGCGGCATCCATAAGCTATTACAAGTAGTGGAGGCTAATAAATGGACAATAGAGTATCTGTGATTTGTCACTTTTCTTGCCCTTATCCACCTTACAAACTTGATCGAATAGAGGATGGTAAAAAGGTGTTTATTCCTGATTGCGCAAATTGTCTCGATCATCCAGAAGAGAAGATTCCCACGTCCGTATATAGGCGTGAGTTGATAATATTACGTGTACGCAACAATCCCAGCTAAAAGCAATCACATGGTAACTATATGGTTCCTTGAAATCAGGGTAGGGATGTTTTCAGGGTAATCCGTAACTTATTGTTTTTTATAGTCGCAAGAAATCATACTTGCCATTGGTTTTGCTGTTTTCTGGTTCTCTGCCCTTATATCCGGGCAGATCTGCCCTGTTTTCAGGGTCGGGTTTTATTTTTGGCGTCCAGAAAAGCCATTCGTCAGAAGGCTCCCGGCCATTGGCATAAGGCTCGAATGTGAGCCTCCATTCTCTGGCTTTTCGTTGCTGCCATAGCTCGCCCTGAGTTAATACAATAAACCCGTTATCCTGTAATTGTTTAAAGGCATCTGTAACAGCCGTTTCCCCGGCCTTAATCAATAACTGAGCGCGCTTTAAGCTGATACTCAATGTTCCGTTTCTTCCAGGGCGATAGATACGCTGAAACTCTTCCAGTAAACAGCGGGCTACGGGTTTCAGTTCACGGTAGGCAGGGGAAGCGAGTATAACTTCCCACTTTTTCACGTACCCGCCATCTCGTTTAAATGGTTTGCTCTTTGCCATTGCACAGTCTTTATTGTTTTCCGTTGTGGTGGAGCATAGAGGGCTGAATAGCTAGCCGAACCTTGACGTTCGCATTACCCACCTATCCAGCCCCGAGAAAGGACCCGCTAGCTCGCTATGATGTGTTCCTGAGCTTATGAGCGGGGAATAGTCGTCCTTTCTCTATCTGCCTGATACCTTCGCTTGTCACTTCGGAAACTACCCGGCCACGCTTTTCACCTGGCCTGATAGCAATCACCTTTACCACTAGGGAATGGTCATTTGTCACCTGACCCATTCCCCAATGAACGCAGTGATACCAGCCACCAAAAAAACGTTGCTTACCCATCATCGCCACAAAGGTTCTCATAATGAACCCTCCCCATCGGGATCGGGTCTATCCATCCATGAATTGGGCAAGCCACTTGAAACAATGGCAGAAGCTATTAAGTGGGAAGAGGCGCGTAGAGCGTCAATAATATCTTGAACGCCTTCTAGGTCATCCTGTGCAATTAATCGTTGCTGCACGGCTTCTCCCGCTTGCTGCAATGTTTTATGCCATGATTGCCCCTCCCAGTTCCCACCTTCTGGATGGGTTCGGCGCGTTCTCCATCGGCATACCTGCCAAGCGTATTTATCAAGCTCGATTCGGTACTGGTCGTTAATTGGAATAATGGCACTCATTTCACACCCCCCTTCCATTTTCCGGGTAAGAGGTGATATTGCCCCTGGCGATGCTTGGTCCCGGTTATATCGATCTCTTCAATCCATGTAAGCTGAATATTTAAAGAGCTATTACCATGACGAAGCTCATATATCCGGGGGGCAGGAGCCATAATTCCTAGCTCCTCCCTTGCCTGAAGCGTTGATACACTTCCGTGTTTTTTCATGTGCCTGTGAAGTGCGGTGCGCTGGCACTGTGCTGATGTATTAACTGGTTTATCAGTCTTTGCTGTGATGTTATCCTTGTTGTTGGAATCGACTCTATTTGATTTCACCTGCTTTGCTCCGGTTGTGGCGACCGGGGCAGGGCTATTACTTTTATTCATGCCGTCCCTCCTGACTTCAGAAAGTCGATATAGCGATTACGGTCAATCATCAGTTTTTTACCACTGAAAAAGATTGCCCCAGATTCAAGTAGATCGGATTTGTGTAGGAAGATTGTCCAGCGTATGCCGCCCTCGTTAAGGGCTGGCTCAGATGCAGCTAACGTCTGTACGGTATGAATTTGGCCGGAGTGGCCGTCTAGTTTTGCGGTTTCCATTAATCACCTCTTTGTGAAGTACTGTGCGTAATTGCTCAGCACTTGAGGTGATTAAATAGGATGGGGTTTGATTGATACGAAGCTCCTCATCAACTACTTTAAAATTCGACTCCTTACTGTGTGTATCGAATCTGCAAGACTTAGAGTTTTTATGACTAAACGCGCTACATCTGATTTCTTTCCTCGCCCTTGGAGGTGTCTATTTTCCTTAACAAGCCGCTTAGCGCACTCATCCCACTTTCGCCACTCAGCAGATCGTTGTTCATGGATCTCCTTTCCCCGCGTATTTCCAAACTCAGTTAACTGTTCGCGTCGGATATGCCCAGTAACGGCTACATCTCCTGCCAACTCAGCAAGCCCCTTCTCTGGACCAAGTGATACTACCCACCGTAAATGAGCAAGATATCCAATAGTCTCAGTGAAGTAATCAGGGTCTAATTCACGGCCACATGGGTATATTGCGGGGTAAAACCATTCGTCGTTATTAGTCGCTATAGTGACAAATCTATCCAGCCACTTGACGGCTTCGGATGGATCGTACTCCCAGTTAGAAATTACACGGTTACGGACTGCATCAAAATTCTTTTGTATTGGGATTGGCACCCAATCAGGCAAATGGCCTAATACGCCATCGTATGGTGCGCTATTTTGTTTTTCGATTTCATTCCAGGCATTAAGGATATCTTGAGCAACGTCATCATCATTCATGTTGTTCATTCAATCACTCCAAACACTGCATTGTTCATGCGCTCCACCACAGAAGCTGTATGCTGTTCTGATAGGTGCGCGTATCGCTGAACCATAGCGAGAGTTTTATGGCCTAGAACTGCTGCTATCTCATGGAGGCTTGCGCCATTCATAGCTAATTCACTTGCGCAGGAGTGCCTGCAGTCGTGAAACTTAAAGTCTGTGATTTTGGCTCTACTCAGCGCCTCTACCCATGCGGTTCGGGGGAATAGTGCGTGTGAGTCATGCCTGCCGGGAAATATATGGGGGTTTTTAAGATTCCGAATTTTTCCAAACTGCTTCAGCTCTTGATGCGCAAGACTGACCAAAGGAACTACTCGAATATCACCATTTTTAGTTTTGAATAGAGTGATTGTGCTGCGCTCAAAGTCCACCTGCTGCCATGTCAGTGACATGATTTCTGCTTGTCTCATGCCGCAAGAGAGTGCAAGCAAGGAAATCAGGTATAGGTATCTATTCTTGGATGCATTGCACTCGTTGAGAAGGGAGGTGCGTTCATCGGGGGCAAGAAAGCGGGTTCTGCCTTCAGACTCTTTCTCTCGCCTTACCCTGCTGAATGGGTTGGTTGTTATCCACTGCCATTCAGAAGCGGCTACACCAAGTGCGGCACTGAAAGCGGCCAAATAGCGGTTAACCGTGGAGCCTGATCGTCCACCTCTCAGGTCATTACGCTTTTCCACTAGTAGGGCAGGGGTGACCTTGTTAAGTGTTAGATTGCCAATCTGGCCTTTCCACCAGTTGAGTTGGCGTTTTCGTGCGGCCCAATCAGATTCAGCGAGTTTTTTTAGTTCTTCCTTGAGGTACCTGTTCACCAAATCGGTCACAGTGTGGGAGGCTGCTGCAGCCTTGTCGAAGTAAGTTTCCTCTTCAAGTTCCAGTTCAGTCCTTCTCGCCCATTTCTCCGCAAGATTTTTACTGCTAAATGTTTTAGTTACGGTGGGATTGTTGGGCTTTCTAATGCGTACCTTGTAACTAATGCCGCGCTTGCCTTGAAGTTTCGTAATGGTTGCCATTCCAGCACTCCCGCCCCTTGCTATCGTTGGGTGATGATCTGTTATGTAATGCGCTAATCGTTATGATAGAACACCCCACAATATGTAGCAACAGGATATGAAATCCCCTATGTATATCCGTTAATCACATGAAAAATAATATAAATAAATGTACAAATATTTAATTGGTACCATTTATAGTCCATTGAAATGGCGTAATCTGGTCTTTTCCTGTTTCAACTGGCGTAAGTGAGGTGCTGCGTTGGGATCGCTATGGGGGCGGTTTATGTGGGTATGTGTTGCGGCTTTATGGACTAATAATGGTACTAAACGAGAAATATAAAAAAATGACCCCCATTGTTTTTTAAATGTAGGTCATTGATTTGTATATGGTACCGAGGGTCGGACTCGAACCGACAAGGGATTGCTCCCGGGGGATTTTGAATCCCCTGTGTCTACCAATTTCACCACCCCGGCATGAGGGAAGGCGTAGTATAATCGTTTCCGTATTCAGTGCAATCCCTCTGTGTTCTCTCCATAGAATCCTTGGCGGTAGCTCTTACTATGGTAATATTCCGCCCCCATGCAAACATCCGATTTCCATTACGAACTTCCTGAAGAGCTGATTGCCCAGTTTCCTACCCGAAACAGGCAGGATAGCCGATTGCTCTACCTGCCTGTCGATACGCCAACTGCTATCGATCGCCAATTTAGTGACCTGCCGAGCCTGCTCAATCCTGGTGATTTGTTGGTGTTTAATGATACCCGGGTGATGCGTGCCAGACTTTACGGTCGTAAGGAGAGCGGGGGGCGAGTGGAGTTGCTGATCGAGCGGGTGTTGGCACCGGAGCGAGGTCTGGCACACATCAAGGCCAGTAAGTCGCCAAAGCAGGGTAGCCGCATAGTGTTGGATGGTGGGGGTGAGCTAGAGGTTTTAGGTAGGGATGATGATCTTTTTCTGGTAGGTGCAATAGGCTCTGATTTGCCTGCCTTGATGGAACAGTCAGGCCATATTCCTCTACCTCCCTACATCAGTAGAGAGGATGAAGCGCTTGATGTAGAGCGTTACCAGACGGTCTATTCTCGTCGTGAGGGGGCGGTTGCGGCCCCCACGGCAGGGCTCCATTTTGACCAGCTGATGCTTGACAGGTTAGCGGCGCAGGGTATTGCGCAGGCCCATGTAACCCTGCATGTTGGTGCGGGCACTTTTCGACCGGTTCGGGTAGATCGTCTGGAAGATCATGTTATGCACAGCGAATATGTTGAGGTCAGTGCGGCGGTCTGTGAGAAGGTTAAGGCGACGCGTGCTCGTGGAGGGCGTGTGATTGCTGTGGGGACCACCAGTGTGCGTAGCCTTGAGTCGGCCTCACAGGAGGGTGGGATCAAGCCTTTCTATGGTGATACCCGGCTTTTTATTACCCCCGGTTACCAGTTCCACAGTGTTGATGTGCTGATTACCAATTTCCATCTGCCGGAGTCTACCCTGCTGATGTTGGTTTCGGCCTTCTCCGGCTATGAACGGATGATGGCGGCCTATCGGCATGCCGTTGAGCGGCGCTATCGTTTTTTTAGTTATGGGGACGCGATGTTGCTGGAAAGGGCTTAGTTTCAGGCAAAAAAAATACGCGGCAAGTGGATTGCCGCGTAAAATATATCCACCAAAGGAGGATGGAGGAGTGTGCACTGAGCTGTTTTTCAGTACATGCGTAGTTTCTAATATATGCTGCAGTGTGTCAAGAATTTAAAATTAGCTTACGTTGATATAAATCATGTTATATGAAGTTGAACAAGTTGATGGTGCCGCCCGCCGGGGACAATTAACTTTTGCGCGTGGAACTATACAGACTCCGGCCTTCATGCCGGTAGGAACCTATGGCACTGTCAAGGCCATGACTCCGGAGGAGTTGGAAGCGAGTGGTGCCGAGATTATTCTGGGAAACACGTTTCATCTGATGCTTCGACCTGGGACCGATATCATCAGCGCACACGGGGATCTGCATGATTTTACCCATTGGCAGCGTCCGATATTGACCGATTCGGGTGGATTTCAGGTGTACAGCCTTGGGGCGATGCGCAAGATAACTGAGGCCGGTGTCCATTTTCGTTCACCGATTGATGGCAGCAAGATTTTCATGGGACCAGAAGAGTCCATGGAAGTACAGCGTATGCTGGGTTCAGATATCGTGATGATCTTTGATGAGTGTACGCCCTATCCGGCAACAGAGACTGAAGCCCAGGTTTCTATGGAGCTCTCGCTTCGGTGGGCGGATCGCAGCAAGCAGGCCCATGGTGATAATCCCTCTGCACTCTTTGGTATTGTCCAGGGTGGCGTCTATGAGTCGCTCAGAGGCCGCTCTCTGGATGGCTTGATCGAGATTGGTTTTGATGGCTATGCGGTTGGTGGGCTCTCTGTGGGCGAACCCCCGGAAGACCGTTGGCGGGTGCTGGATTATCTGGCTCCGCGTCTTCCAGCGGATAAGCCGCACTATTTGATGGGCGTTGGTACACCCGAGGATATCGTGGAAGCGGTTCGCCGCGGAATTGATATGTTCGATTGTGTAATGCCTACCCGCAATGCCCGGAATGGCCACCTGTTTACCCATGAGGGTGTGGTCCGTATCCGGAATGCCGTACATGCCAACGATACCGGGCCGCTGGATTCTCATTGTGACTGTTATACCTGTCAGAATTACAGTCGCAGTTATCTGAGGCATCTGTCACGCTGTAATGAGATCCTCGGGGCGAGATTGAATACGATCCATAATCTGCACTATTACCAGACCTTGATGCGTAATATCCGGCAGGCGATTGCAGAACAGCGGTTTGATGCCTTCGCACGGGATTTTTATACCATGCGGGGCTCGAAAAGGCCTTGAATGTAGCCGGAGCAGACCCTATTTGGTATTGGTTGGCCCTAATTTTTCGGCAGGATGCTGAGCCAGAAATTCTTTAATTCCAACAACTGTGGCATAATGCGCCGCTTGTGATTCCTGTGCGGTGTGGTCCGTGCCGAATCAGTACATATTGACCACTTGACTTAAGGTAAAAAGCACCATGAGTTTCTTTATTTCAGATGCCATGGCTCAGGCCGCTGGCGGCGGTTCAGGGGCACCGGGTTTAGAGGGTTTGATCTTACCGATCGGCCTGATCATCATGCTCTATTTTCTGATGATTCGTCCGCAGATGAAGCGTCAAAAAGAGCATCGTAAACTAGTAGAAGCCCTGGCAAAGGGTGATGAGGTGCAGACGGAAGGCGGCCTGATGGGCAAGATTTCTGACCTGGGAGAGAACTTCGTCAAGGTTGAGATCGCTGAGGGGATTGAGGTAAAGATCCGCCGTTCAGCCATTTCGGCGATTATGCCTAAGGGTACGCTGAAAGAGTTGTAATCATGAGTCGGTCCACGGTGACTGACTTTATCAATATGAGCGGCTGAGCCAGGTAGAACTGGTTCAGCCACTTAGAGCTTCCACAAAAACTGATAACGATGAACCGATATCCCCTTTGGAAGAATATCCTTGTACTGGTGCTGGTCCTGCTAGGGCTGCTCTATGCCTTGCCTAATGTCTTTGATCAGGACCCCTCGCTGGAGATCAGTGGTAGTCGTCGGGCATCTGTAGATGCCTTGACTGAAACGACCATTCGAACGGTCCTCAGCGAAGCAAACATAGCCATTAAGTCAACCAAACCTGGCGATAATAAATTGCTGGTTCGCTTCCAGGACTCTGAAAGCCAGTTGCGCGCGAAGGAGCTTCTGGAGACGACCTTGGGTGGCGATTATACTCAGGCGCTGACGCTGTCAACAGATGTTCCTGGTTGGCTGCGTAGCATGGGTGCGTTGCCTATGTATCTGGGTCTGGATCTGCGTGGTGGTATTCATGTATTGATTGATGTCGACATGGATGCGGCATTGGCCCAGGCGATGGAGCGATATACCGGTGATATCAGAACAGAGCTGCGTGATAAGAAATTAAGAGCATCCCGCCCGTCAATTGAAGGTGAGCTGATTCTCGTAAAGTTCAAAGAAGCTGATGTTCGTGATCAAGCCATTGATGCTATCAATAATGAGTTTCGCGATCTGATCCTTGAATCAAAGGATGTTGATGGTGACTACCTGATACAGGTAAAGCTGAGTCCTGCTGAACAGCGAGCCATTAAAAAGTTTGCGCTTGACCAGAACATCACGACACTGAGAAATCGGGTCAATGCTCTGGGTGTTTCTGAACCGGTTATTCAGCAACAAGGTGACCGCCGCATCGTGGTACAGCTGCCGGGCGCGCAGGATCCTTCCAAGCTGAAAGAGTTGTTAGGAGCAACAGCAACACTTGAGTATCGTTTGGAAGATACTGAGCACAGTGTTGAAGATGCACTGGCTGGCAAGGTGCCGCCGGGTTCCAAGCTCTATAAGACCCGTGATGGTCGACCCATTCTTCTGAAGAAGCGGGTTATCGTGACCGGTAATCAGATTACCGATGCTTCATCAGGCTTTGATCAGCGCAGTGGTGGTCCGATGGTTTCTGTCAGTCTTGACAGCCAGGGTGCCCGCCGGATGCGCAATGTCACCACCGAAAATGTCAACAAGCCTATGGCGGTGGTCTTTATCGAAACCCGCAAGGATACCCGTATTGTTGACGGTGAGCCGGTGACCCGAAAGGTTCAGGTAGAAGAAGTCATCAGTGTTGCCAATATTCTTGAACCATTTGGTCGCCGTTTCCAGACTACCGGGCTGGACAGTCCGGCAGAGGCGCACGACCTGGCCTTGCTGTTACGTGCTGGAGCACTTGCGGCGCCGATTGATATCGTTGAAGAGCGGACCATTGGTCCAAGCCTGGGGCAGGATAATATCGATCAAGGCTTTACCTCGGTGGTGATTGGACTGGCGCTGGTTATGGTCTTTATGGTGGTCTATTACAGGGTGTTTGGCCTGGTGGCTAATCTGGCTCTGATGATGAACCTGGTATTCATCGTTGCTGTGCTCTCTATGCTTCAGGCCACGCTGACTCTGCCGGGTATTGCCGGTATCGTTCTGACAGTGGGTATGGCGGTTGATGCCAACGTACTGATCTTTGAGCGTATTCGTGAAGAGATTGGTGTGGGTAGTACCCCACAGGCCAGTATCTATGCGGGCTACGAAAAAGCATTGTCGACCATCGTGGATGCCAATATTACGACGCTGATTGCTGCCGTTGTGCTGTTCAGTTTTGGTACCGGGCCGATTAAAGGTTTTGCCGTGACGCTATTCATCGGCATCCTGACCTCCATGTTTACGGCGATTGTGGGTACCCGTGCCGTCGTTAATCTGATCTATGGCGGCAAGCGTGTCGCCAAGCTAAGTATCTGAGTAGAGCAACGCTGATGCAGATCTTTAAAAAGAACACTCACATCGACTTCATGGGCAAGCGCAAGCTGGCCATGTATCTTTCCATCGCGCTGATGGTGGTCGCGTTAGGCTCCGTCCTTGTCAGAGGCCTAAATCTCGGTATTGACTTCACGGGTGGTACCTTGGTCGAAGTTGGGTATCAGGAGGCGGTTGATCTGGCTAAAGTGCGACAGGTGCTTGAATCAGGCGGCTTTGCTGATGTCACTGTGCAACATTTTGGCACATCGAAAGATGTGCTGGTCAGGTTAGCTCAGCAATCGGATTTACAGGGTGCTGAATTGAGTGACCGTGCCTTTATGGCTCTGAAGCAGGCAGACGCAGGTGAGGCGACACTCCGGCGTGTCGAGTTTGTTGGCCCCCAGGTAGGTGATGAGCTTACCGAGGATGGTGGTCTCGCCATGCTCTACGCCTTGATTGGTATTCTGGTCTACGTAGCCCTGCGATTCGAATACCGTTTTGCGCTGGGGTCGGTCATTGCGCTGATACATGATGTACTCATCACCATTGGCATTTTTTCACTGTTTCAGATTGATTTTGACTTGACGGTACTGGCGGCAGTACTGGCGGTTATCGGTTACTCACTGAATGACACCAT